>SDBU01006440.1_pt1 | contig 13800 bp, 11 predicted proteins | sample 2277071 | NCBI WGS metagenome assembly SDBU01 (sample SAMN10397929, study PRJNA504765) | marine sediment metagenome | isolation source: marine sediment core GS08_GC12, 126 cmbsf | place: Arctic Ocean: Gakkel Ridge, Loki's castle | collected 2008
GGTGGTTTGTTTCCCCAAGGCTTCCAATTGTAATTGTTCCTCTTGCCATTTTAGAAAGGCAGTGGTGAGGGCTTTCATGCCCATGGTCATGTATGTCTGAATATAAACACCTTTTTTAGTTTTTTTCGGCGGGTACTCAAAATGCCAATTTTGTTTGACCTCTCGAAAAAGTTTGTTTTCCATAAGACTGCGGTCATCATAACGATCAAAGGTTATGAAGGGATCTTTCACATCTATATTCGTTACAAATACTACTTGTTTTTCAAGCGGTGGAGTTTTGTTGTTCCATTTCTTAACAACCACTGCATTTAAAGGGATGGGTTCGAAATCCTTCTTTGTGGTATTGGCTTGGGAGCCCTCCGGATTAAACCAATCACAGGTCAAAATATCAGGCACCCCCACTAGGGCGGTGAGCACTTTTTCGGTGTATTTCTTTTTGCCATACCCATGAACAACTTCAACTTCGCGAGTAACAGGAGGAAGACTCTCGGAGTCTAAAGCTAGCTGACGGGCATCTTTGGTTGCTTCCATGTTTCTCTTTAAAGGGATCACAAACTCAAGTCCTTGCAGGTCAATTTCATACAGAACCTTGCCGTCCAGGAAACCGCGATCGATCACCAGAGAATCGATGGTGCTGGTTGCTCTCACATTTTTTTTGGCTTGTTCCAGCACCGCAAGGATATGCAGATTATCCGGCTTTTCGATTGTATCGATTTTGACAGCCAAAGGTATGCCCGTCTTGATTTCATAGATGGCCCATACTTTCCACCCATAAAGGGTGACTAAAACTTCTTTGAGTTCGCCATTTTTCCGGTAACCGCGGGCTTTGACTTTGACTTTATGGGTGACGGAACCACATCCTTTGAATTTGCTGGTGGTTTCATACAAAGTGGCATCACAGGCGGCGTATATCTTTTTAGGGAAAATACCCTGTTTTGCTAATTGCTGAATACATCGGTTAAAAAGATTTTCAATTCGTCCAGGGGTAATCGTGACAATATGGTTAGCCACCGTATCCACACATAAAGAGCCTCTAATCTCAGGTATGGGTTTTTTGCTGAGTTTTATCCCTCGTTGGCAACTGCCATTTTTTACTTGATAAGCATTGAACCCGCACATACTCATGAGCAGTTCATCGGTTAACAATAGATCGCTGGTTTCATCCATCGTTTTGATGGAGCCAATAATTTTCATCAGAAAGACAAGGGTTATCTGGTGAAAGGAAACATTTTTTCTTCGTTGTTTCTGTGGGTCTAGATGTTGCAGATGTGGAAAGACTTCAATCTCCTGCAAATAATTGAAAAAGAAGTCAAACAGCGTTGCCTCATCCATGGCGTAGACCATGTCCATCTCACGGCGATGGTAAAGGTGGTCTGCAACTTTGGCATCATCGCGTTCAGCGGTGTGCCAGAATAGTCGATCGCAGAGTGTTTCTTGCAACTGGTCCCGAGTAGTCATGCCCGAAAGCTAAGCACAAAAAAGGGTCGTTGTCGAATCTTGGTTGTCGGTATACTCAATAATATCAATAGGCTATCGATATTTTTATTCAACCATAACCGCGCTTTATTTTTTTACATATACCCCTCCCTACGTCTGTGTGTTATCGTGGCACCGTGTGCCCACCATGCATCCTGTGGTCCATTCTGACGAGGTTGTGAAAATAGAACCTAAAAACAATAAGTTGTGATATTTTTGAAAAAATATGCATTTTTTTCATCCTTATATCGGAATTCCAGGAATGTAACGAAATGACCGTGTTCAATGTTTGAGGGTTGCATGATCAAATATTTATGGGTTTGGGCTAAAAGCCTGGACGCGCGATGTCGCCCGGTGTTTCAATTGCAGCCCATACCAAAATAAGTCCAGATTCCATTCCGCAGTCGTGCGTCTGAGTTCCGCATAGGCGTCGATGGCCGTGTCATCGAGCGGCGCCTCCAGCCAATCGCATGGCATATCGGAAAGCGCACGGCCCATCCGGACCGCGTTTTCGTAATCGTATAGTTGCTCCAGATCGACCATGAAGCGCAGCCCGGTCGAAGCGAAAGCGGCGGAGACGGCCGCTACCATTTCCAGATCGAAATCCGGGTCGCATTGGGTGCGACAACATAGACCCGCAAGCGGGCGATATCGAGATCGTTCATGGCTCATTCCCTTCAAAGTGATCTGCCCCCATCACCCGGACCACTTTCCATGTTAGTGTAAAAGCTTCTGTACTCATCAAAAAGGTCAGCATAATTTTGATTAATTGGCCTCTTTGTTTCACATTCTGTCCGCATCCGAAGGTCTCAATCCCGCTGGAATGTTATTTCCATTTACTCAACAATATTTTGTATATATTGGAAATTTCCGGACGTTATTCCTTGTCACCTTGATCTTGTATGGTTGAAAGGACTTCCAGTAAACCATTGACCTCTATTGTTTAATCCTGAGTCACATCAGAAACGAGGTCTGATACCGTCGTCCAATCCCGATATGGTAAAATCTGCAGTTGGTATGGTTGAAATTTCTGAGTCGCTGTATAATGTGTACTGGAAAGGATCAACAACATTGACGGAGTTCTCATTATCGAAATGGTTTTCAGATCTTTTTTTCCATTCTTTTAATGAAAGTTTTTCCAAACCCCCATAGAAGCTAATAGTTTCTATTGTAGGCCAACAGGATGAAAGATCAGAATCAGGTCTGCCCACGACAGTTATTTGAGATCCGCAATCACCCGCCGTGCAGCATTGTGCCCCGGCGCACCGGAAACGCCGCCGCCAGGGTGAGATCCGGAACCACACAAGTAAAGATTTTTAACCGGAGTTCGATATTGGGCCGCTCTGGGATGGGGGCGCATACTGAACAATTGGTCAATATCATGGCGGCCATGAAAAATATCGCCTTCCGTAAGCCCATATTCCCTTTCATAATCCAGGGGACTGATCATCATTTGTTTAACAATCAGATCCTTTAAATTCGGCATTACTTGAGCAATGTAATCAACAATCTGTTCCGTAACATCATCTTTGATATTGTCCCAACTCTGCCCACCAGCTAATTGAAAAGGATAATATTTGGCCACGATACCCATCACATGATGCCCCGACGGTGCGAGGCTGTCATCTAGGGCTGAGGGAATGGCGATTTCCAGACAGGGTTTATCAGGTAGCTTTCCTTGAGCGGCTGCAAAAAAATTGGCCTCCAGTCCTTCAATGTCAGTGAAGATTGAAATTAGCGATTTTTGCCACAGTTCTTTTTGCAATGAATCCTGAAATTTAATATTCGGCATCCCGTTCAGGGCTAGATTTAACTTCAGAGAACCCGAACCCATGCGAATCTGTTGAATATCTTTGACGAATTCCGAGTCCAATTGATCCTGATCTATCAATTTCAAGAAGGTGCGTTTGGGGTCTGTATTCGCCATCACGCACCGCCCATTTATGATATCACCATTCTCAAGCTGAACACCTATAGTTTTTCCCTGATCAATAAGTATTTTTTTCACACCTGCGCTGGTTCTAATTTCCACACCTTGGGATTGTGCAAATGATGCCATTGCTTTCGTTATAGCGCCCATACCGCCTTTTACAGCCCCCCAGGCACCAAGTTTACCATCCAACTCACCAATGGCCAAATGAAAGAAAGGAATGGCAGAACCTGGTTGTCGCAAACTGGCGAAACCTCCTGAGAAGCAGGCCGCGGCATACATGTTTTTTATCATAGCGCTGTCAAACCAGCGTTCAATCAAATCATATGCGCTACTGGTTAACATTTGAATCAGGCGATGACGCAATTCAGAAGAGAGTTTTCGAATATCCCAACCCAAACGCGCTATAGATATTAAATCCGTAAAATCGGCACCTAATTGAGGAGGCTCTCGCAACATTTGATTACGAAGCACCATACCATACTTCTGAACCATGGCGTCAAACTTGATCATGGCGTCATAATCTTTTGAGGAATAACGCAACATCTCCCGGCGATCATTTGTTTCATCACCTGTTAAAAACAGGAAATTGTCACCACAGATTTTCAGTGAGCTTTCTATTGGCAGCGTCTCATATCCATGTGCCTTAAGTTGCAAATCGTTGATAATTTTTGACTGTAATAAACTTACTACATAAGAGGTCGTACTGATCTGATATCCGGGATGAATTTCCTCAGTGACACATGCGCCACCAACCATTTCTCGTTTTTCCAAAACTAATGTCTTCAACCCTGTTTTTCCCAGGTATCCCGCCGCAGTTAATCCGTTGTGGCCACCTCCCACAATAATGACATCATAATGGTTATTCATTTAACCTCTCCTTTTTTATTTGCTTACAGTTAGTATGTCCGCCGCCTACGATAATCGCATCAAATTTATTTTTCATAATATCCCAATCCGTCAGCTTTTAGAATTATAACCATTTTTAAATCTTTGGTGTCAGAGGCCGCAAGGAAGCGCCTCTGTGCATCAAGATCAAGGCCGCCGGATTGAAACCCTGTCCGATGGCACTGGGCGATTCAGCTCTTTGCACGGGCAGACTGGAGAATGCGATCCAGTTCCCGCAGGGCAGTCTCTTTGAGCGGCATGGGCCGATGGGTCTCAAGGATATGTTCCACCTTGGCACGGGCTTCCTCCCGGAGGGCCGGCCGGCCGGTAGCCTGCCACTCCTCCAGAGAACAGTGCCCCAGATCGCTCATGGTCCATTCGGTCGAGCGCAGGGCCTCCAGGGTGGAGAGTTCCTCTATGAAATGGCCGCCGGGCCCCACCGTTTCGATTGTCTCGACCAGTAATTTGTCCGTGCCGCAATCGAGCCCCCGGCGCACCTGCCGGCAGAAGTGAAACACCTCCGCGTCGATGAGCATCTGCTCCAGGCTCAGTATCATGCCGCCGCTAAGCAGTCCGGCGCCTTCCAGCAGGTCCGGTCCGGAAAGCATGGCGGTCAATGTGTTCATGCCGCGTTCATAACCGGCCTGGATGCCGGGTTCATGGCAGTTAGTGCCCATGGCGGAAACTATGGCCGGAAGACCGTAGTAGCGAGCCATCTCGCAGGCTGCCGCCGCTATTAGACCGCGGCCGGGGCGACCTCCGCTCAAAATCCCGGTACGCGGATCCATCAGGGCCGATACGGGGGCATAGATCACCGGCACTCCCGGTTCAGCCACCTGCAGAAGGCACAGCATTGCCAGAATTTCGCAGTTGCTCACCAGAACTGTGCCAATCAGGCTGGCGGGTGCCGTAGCACCCATCAGGGCCATGGGCATCACCCCCACCGGAATATTGTTGCCTGCCAGGGCCAGATAGGCATCTGTATAGTGCTCATCGATCATCAGGGGCGATTGGGGACAGAGCACGAACGACAGCGGATGCCGCTGGCGTATGGTGCCAAGATCGCCGAAGACCACCTGTAGAATTTCCAGCAGCCAGGGGGCCTGTTCGGCAGTGGCGGTGGGTACCTGGATATGCTTGGAAAAATTTTGGCATACAGCCGTCATGTGTTCCACGAAATCGCCAATACTGTGGCCCCGATCACTGGCCTCGACGATGTCCCAGTAGACCCCGATCGCGTCCAGGCCGTCGGCCAGACGGGTGGCCTCCAGAAGGTCGTTGGAGGTTGCTAAGCGGATGTTGCCGGTGTTCCGGTCGAGGGTTTGGGTCCCTGGCCTGACATCATCAGGCGGCAGCCGCCGCTGTTCATGGTTAGATCGCAACCCGGTCGGCGCGCCCCCAGGATGAAATCCTTGGGTGCCAGACGCAAAGACGTTTCCACCATTGAGACCGGAAAGCGCACCACCTAGCTGGTCTCATCCACATTGGCACCTGCAGCCGCCAAAAGTTGCCGTCCACTGGCGGTGGCGATTCGGACACCGGTTTTGGACAAAATCTCTAAAGTACCTGCATGCACATTGGCGCGTTCGTTTTCGGAGAGTACCTGAAGACGAGTTTGCATCAATTGCTCCTGTTTATGTGTATCCCCGCCCCAGTTGGGCAAAGGTCGGCATGATAACGGCTCAGTTGGCCAGGTCGAAGTTGATGTGACACAGGGTCAGGCGTTGGCCCTGGAATTCGCGGTAGACCGGTTACTGCACGGTGATAACTTCGAGACGGTTTCCGAAATCGTCCCGGACCCGCGGGGTGGACCTCATCGTTAGGAAACACATGTTCCTCCGATTCAACTGACCCCCGATTCTTTGGACCAGGGGATGTGGTGATCGACGTTTCCTACCCCAGCAAGACGTTGTTGTGCACCCAGTTCCAATGGACGATGACATCCTGGTCGGCCCGCAGATTGATACCGTGGGCAACTCCCCGGTTCAGGTGAGCAAACAACTCCCGGGAATTCTCTTTGAGAATGACGGTCACTTCACTGAAGTCGCCCTGGTAGAATATTTCTTTGATCCGGCCGGCAAAGGCAGTGTCCCCGTTCTCTGACAACGGCTTGATATCGCTGTTGTCAAGAGCGATGTTGATGAGTTCGGGATGCACTGAAATGCCTTTCACCTTTTGGCTGTCGATCTTTTCACTGGCGGAAAACACCAGCTCAAGCCCGTCCTCGCTGCGCAGTTCCATGCGGCTGCCGTTTTGGGAGACCACCCGGCCCTGAAAAATGTTGGAGGCACCCATGAAGTCGGCAACAAAGGTGGTGCGCGGGCTCTCGTAGATCTCTCCGGGGCTGCCCAGTTGAACCAGCCGGCCGTCTTTCATGACGGCGATGCGGTCCGACAGGCTTAGGGCTTCCTTCTGATCGTGGGTAACGTTCATGAAGGTGATGCCCACCTCACGCTGAATCTGCTTCAGTTCTGTCTGCATCTCCTTGCGCAGCTTGCGGTCCAGGGCCGCCAGGGGTTCGTCCAGCAGCAGCACCTTCGGACGCAGCACCAGCGAGCGGGCCAGGGCCACACGCTGCTGTTGGCCACCGCTCAACTGGTTCGGCCGGCGATACTCCATACCGGTAAGACTGACCAGATCGACCAGTTCGCCCACCCGCCGTTTGATTTCGGTCTTGGCGATTTTGCGTTCCACCAGCCCGAAGGCGATGTTGTCGAAAACATTCATGTGGGGGAACAGGGCGAGCTGTTGAAAAACGATACTGCAATTACGTTTGTAGGGCGGAATCAAGTTGACGACCTCGCCGCCGATCAGAATTTCACCCTCGTCCACATCTTCCAGGCCGGCAACGCAGCGCAGCATGGTGGTTTTGCCACATCCGCTGGGTCCTAAAAACGTGAATATCTCACCTTCCCGGATGTCCAGGCTGACATCGTCCACCGCGGTAAGGTCACCGAACCGTTTGGTGACACTTTTGATCTCAAGGGATATTTCCCTATTGCCGTACTTTTTTTGGTAGTCGTTAGTACTCATTCAATGTCCTTCCTCCCAGACGGGACTCAACATCCGTCCGACCGCTTCAACAGGTCGTCAGACAGGCCAAGGCTGGGACCGAATCCCCTGCCTTGGCCTGTCAACATCTATCACTATTTGTTAATCTCTTCCCAAACTTTGATACACAGTTCCTTTTCCTTGCCGGCCAGCGCTATTTTCTTCACATCCTCCCTTTTTTTTGGTTGATAGCATATAGCAACAACTGCCTGGGGTATCCGGTCAATTAGCCACCTACGCTCGACCTGCAATGTCTTTGCCGACCGGACAGACCCGGATACAGACACCGCAAATATCCTCCCACTCTTTGAGCTGGAGCTGTTCGGCCACTTTTACGTGCTGCGCGTCACACTTGGTTTTGTCGACCACCCGATTCCCCGGCAGGGCTTGAGCCGGGCAAGCCTTTAGACACTTATCGCACTCACCGCACAGATCCGTTTCCAGGGGGTGATCGGCCACCAGGCGGGCTTCTGTAACCACAGATACCAATCGCATGTGGGCACCGAATTGGGGGGAAAGCAGCAAGTCGTTTTTACCGAAAACGCCAATCCCCGATAGGCAGCCGGCGTGTTTGTGAGAAAGGTCGCCCCGGTTAGCGATCAGATCGTAGGGTGGAGAGGCAGGAATTTGGATGGCTCGCTGTCCGCGTTCCTGAAGAAAGCGGGTGATCCGAAAAGCGCAACGGTCCAATTCACGATTGAGCACCATAAAGGATATCGCGTATTCACGACTAGGAGCGTTCTCGAAGGCGGCGGAGGCGTATCCAAGAGCCATGCAAATGACGCTACGAGCGCCATTCAAAAGGTCCTGCGGTCGATGTCCCCGGGGTGCCGGGGCGAATGCTTCGGTCGAGGCAATCCCAACCAGATCCATTCCGAGGTCGATCACTAGCTGTTTGATTTCCAAAGTCATATCTTCGTTCATTCGAATCAACCTCCTCTCGAAAGGGGTGGTAAAACAATTACAGGAAAGTTGTGGTATGGGGACGGATAAGCGCAATCATTATCCATGTAGCCGCTAACTGTCCAGTAACATGCAGATAATCAGGAACTGCATTTATGTGTCAAAACCGCCAACGAAGTACTCAACACCTTACCATCTCCAACGATGAGAATCTGTTAGCAATCCACCAGCGGTTCCGAGGGTTGACAGAAAATTTTTCTTCCATCGTTTAGGTAAATATTATCTTTTAAGTTCTTTCCATATTTTCATTCTTAGTTCAAGTCCTTTACCTGTCACGGCTTTGACACTGAGAGTCTCACATTTCTCCAAGTATTCTTTCGAAACTATTACACCAGGCCAATTTCTTACTTCTTCAGAAAGAAGTTCAGATACGTTCTTATGAACAGGAGAATAGGCAATATCATTAACCAGCAGGGCGTTTACCTCCGTACGAAAAAGATAATTCAGGAATAGATGTGCGGCCGCTGGATGAGGTGCTCCAATTGGAATAAGGCTAGTGTCGGCTCCCACGTTTGTACCCTCCGTCGGCATAGCTGCCACAACAGATTTTAGGCGTTGATGCATTCTCAATCCATCCCCGCTCCACGTATGGGAAATCCATACATCTCCCTGACGAACCGATTTAGAAGGATAGGAATTATAAGCCACTACCCATGGCTTTTGACGAAGCAAAATTTCTTTTGCCTGCATCAGTTCGTCTTCATTATCAGAATTATATGAGAAACCCAGATATTTCAATGTTGTTCCAATAACCTCAAAAACATCATTGAGCATAGTTATCCTTCCCGCATACTTTTTGCCCTCGAGCAATAGCTTCCAAGAAGGAAAACGAGGATCATTCTGATCAACGTGATCTGTGTTGATAACATAATTCGTAAAGTAAATGGAATCGGGCAATGAGTATTGGTAACCGGGATCGGGAGGCAAATTCTTGATTTCTTCTTTTAAATAGGCGTTCACATTAGGTAACCAGTTATGATTTAGTTTATGGAGCAAATTCATTCCACGCATTCGTATATACGTGGAGGGCCCTACGCCGAGACACAAATCGTATGGTGCTTTAGGATTTAATTTAAATTTGGTAACCATTTCATCTGTGCTACTGAAATGATCCCGTACAATCTTTATTCCGAATTCTTTGGAAAAATCGGCAAATAACTTCTCAGGCCACCACTCGGCCCAATCATAAATATGTAACCTGTTTCCTTCTTTTCGAACTTGTTCCATACATTCCTTTGGCACTGGAAAGTCTTTATATTTGCTTTCTGCCAGCGCACTTGAAAAAGTCCCCCATGAGAAAAAGACAGTAAAACACAGAATAAGACTATATTTCATCAAACTATTGTCCTTCATAATAGTACCCTCCATTTTATAAAAGTTATTTAATTAAAATTCCTCCTACTTGCTGAGGAAAAAATCATTCTCCCGCGAACGATTCATAAAATTACATACTTTAAACTCAGTCTATTATACAGAATTTATCCTTCCCATTCACTAAGGCATATATCACCCCCTTTCTTTCATCTACTTTTCAATCATGCATTTGCCTATAGATATTTTTTCATCAGCGACAAGACTTCGAGTAATACCCCAAACTGAAATACGTATTAGAAATTGCTTTTCCTCCGCCCCGATTATCAGCTGTCAGAGGAAAAATATCTCAACAAAAACGTCGCTATATGGTGATGTCAGTCCTACCACTTACGGACCTCATAATGGTCTATGCCAAGCTGAACATGGCGTCTTCAAGTGTTGGTTGATGGTCAACGCAGACTTCAACTGGACAGACATTAGTTTGTATTTTTCTCCCTTTTTTGAATAAGGAGGGATAGAATCACTGTACCAAATGTTATAGCTATGAAAACTGAACCAATTGTGTTTATTACCGGTGTAGCACCGTATCGCATCTGCGAAAAAACATAAATCGGTAGTGTCGTGCCTCCGACTCCAGTAACAAAAAAGGTAATAACAAAGTCGTGAAAAGACCACGGAAAGATTAACATAGCAGAGGATGCAATAGCAGGTAGTAACAATGGACCAGTTACTCTTCTGAATGTTCTGAATCGGGTTGCACCCAAATCCATTGCCGCTTCTTCCAAGGCCCAGTCAATTCTTTGCATCCTGCCAAGTATAACAAATACAGATAAGGGTGTACAAAAAACAATATGTGCTATAATAATACTTGGATATCCAAGGGGTATTTGGACAAGTCTTGTGAAAAAAATTAATAATGCACCGCCTAACACGACCCCCGGTAATACCATCGGTAGCAAAATTGATGTTCGCAAAAACTGTTTACCTTTAAATTTTAATTTAAACAAACCATATGCAGTTATGGTCCCAATTATCGTAGCCGTGATGACTGCAGCAATGGCTATGATGAGGCTTCTAATAAGCACCTCTTTTACAGCAGCATTTCGAAATAATTCGAAATACCATTTTAAGGTGAAATGTTCCCATTTTTCACCATAAATGTTAGTGCTGAAAGAAAAAACAATGATCACTATAACTGGTGCCCAAATGTAAAGGTAGACAAAAAACGATAACACTGCTAGACACTTCGGCGCCAAAGTATTTTTTTTCATACAACCCTTTCCATCGATTCTTTCCCGCCCAGTTTTATAACTATAAATAATATCAAAATTAGTGTCGCTGTCAATATTATGGCAAGGCTGGAGCCTGCAGGAATATTACCAGCTAAAATATATTGGTCTGCAATGAGATTCCCAACCATCATGACCTTAGATCCACCAAGCAAATGAGGAACAAGCCAGTCCCCCAAAGTCGGGATAAAAACTAATAATGACCCCGCAAAGAGCCCCCCTTTGGTTAATGGCAATGTAATCCTAATAAATCTACGAACGGGATTCGCCCCAAGATCTGTAGCTGCCTCCAAAAGTGCAGAATCCAGGCCATCCAAGGAGGCATAAAGTGGTAATATCATGTAAGGAAGCCACGTATAAACCAGGGCGGCCATCACTGCAAAAGGCGTATATATCATTTTTAGTGGTTCAGAAATTAGATTAAAATTCAGCAGGAGAGCATTTATAGGGCCACTGTTCCCAATTATGATTTTAAAAGCATACAGTCTAATAAGATACGCTGTCCAAGAGGGTACAACAATAAGAAAAAGCAGAAACAATTTCCATCTACCCCCATATATTGTTAAGAAATATGCAAAAGGATAACCAACTAATATACATATGATGTTTGTTTGTAGGGCTAAATAAAAAGAATTGAGAAATACCGTTCCATATCCTCCTCCCAAAATAGATCGATAATTATCAAGCGAAAAGGTGTATACTATTTCGCCGTAAAGTCCTGTTTTCAAAAAACTAAAAAAAAGTATGACCCCGAGAGGAACAAAGACAAAAAGGAAGATTAAAATTGTTATAGGGCCTATGCAAATTGGTAACTCCAAAGAGAAAATTCTTTTTGTCTTTCCTTTTAAAATTTTCTTCGGTTTCATCTCAGTTTCAAGCTTCATTAACAAGACTCCTTCACCCTCTTAATGTCTCTGTACAATTGATCGGCCCTAGAGTATTCAGCTCTTATCCTATCTTTTCTGACTCACGATCCGCAGCATCCAGAATTCGATTCAATTCAGACAAAACCTCCTTCTCGACCGGTTTTGGATGATGCGTCTCGTTAATGCGTTTGAATTCTTCCAGTGCCACCTTTTGCGGATTTCTAAGATTTCCTTCTTCATTTCTCTTCCAAAGAATCGGTGAGAAACGAAAGTCGCGAAGGTGGTCAACAGTGTGTTTCTCCAATAAGAAGTGACCTCGAGGTCCCACCTGCTTGATGACATCCAATGCCATATTCGTTTCATCAAATTCAAATTTCTTGAATTTTTCAAAAACAGTATAACAAATTTCGTGATCGAGGATCAATTTTTCGGGGGAAAAAACCATGGAGCCATCCGTCAAACCCATATATCCGCAGATCTCCCCGGCACTTAATGCAATAAAGGACGAACCCATTCCGCCTTCCATGCCCGACTGCCAATTGTTTTCTGGTGAATCGGTTCCAACCCCACCTCCACCAATGCTTGGAACATTCCAGGCATGACCTAACTGCACGGATATGATTTCCAATGGTAAACCGGAATGCCCGATGTACCCGCCCGTGAGTGGATCCATGAGGGATACGAATACCGAATGAAACACCGGTGCTCCCGGATAAGCTAATTGGAGCAACACCATGGCGCTGACCACCTCTGCATCCCCAACCACCAAAGCGCCCAAAGGGGTGGCCGGCGCAGTGGATCCCATGATTGTCATAGCCATAAAACTGACGGGGATTCCCGCTTGTGCATAAATGAGTGCCGATTCGATTCCACTTTTATCGTGGGCCAAGGGTGCGATGGTGCAGATATTGGCATTAATGGGCGGGCGACGTCTTCGCTCTTCCTCACTGCCAGCCACCACAGTGGCCATTTCAACAAGATATGGGGCCAATTTGGGATTAACGGTGGTTCCCCCTCTTACGTGTTTTAAGGTGCTGGTCAGCGCTGCATGACAATCGTGCAGTTGTGCCGTGAGACCATAATCCTGAGAGGTAATCAACGGCCAGTAAAAACCAATCAAAGGCAGGGCATCGCATACGCGTGCCGACCGTGCCACGTCTTCCTTGCGAGAGGATCTCTGTTTCCCGGTCTCCAAGTCGATCACGTGAACACCGCACCCGTCGGTGGACAAGTAAGAACAGCTTCCATCCAATAGCAGATCGAATCGCTCTTCGCGCCCCCCCAACACGAAAGTCCGGGGCGCATTAGACATGGCTTTTTTAACCAAATCAGGTGAGAGGCGAACAATTTCTTTGTCCCTATCTATCCGGGCTCCATGGTCTGAAAAGATCTCGAGTGCTTTTTTGGATGGAAAATGGACACCCACTTCATCCAGCAGAGTTAGAGTGCCGTTTTTCAAGGTTTCAAGTTGGGATTGCGTTAAAATTTCGATGGTGTAAGGGGAATAAAAGGGAATAATATCTGGTGTTTCAGAATACATAATATAATCCGCTCTCTCCGGTGCTTTCTCAGATTGCACTTTAAACCCCTTTGATACCCCGCAGCTTGTTGCGGGAGGCTTCATTACAACGCTGGGATTAAGAGTCTTGTTCTTTCTGCTGTATTCAGAGATCGAAGCAACATTTATCTCAATTATTTTACCTATAATCGAAAATTACAGCATTATCAACAACGAAAATTGTAGAATTGTCAACAATTTTTTTGTGAAATTGGGATCTGCCAATTTTTCAATAATGGCAGGTTAATGGCGAAAATGGGGTATCCATTTCGCTGGCGTTGCCATATTTGGCCACCGGTTATTATTTTTCGCGCCCAAATTGAAATATCGGTGTCAAATCTTGAATAGTGAATTAAACTTTTCGTTATTCACTATTCAAGGGGCTGTTGCCCAAACCCCTGCCCAACCACAATTCGTTCACCGCTGAATTTCAGTATAAATAAAATCAATGCCTTAGAGAGATAA
>SDBU01006441.1_pt1 | contig 13799 bp, 14 predicted proteins | sample 2277071 | NCBI WGS metagenome assembly SDBU01 (sample SAMN10397929, study PRJNA504765) | marine sediment metagenome | isolation source: marine sediment core GS08_GC12, 126 cmbsf | place: Arctic Ocean: Gakkel Ridge, Loki's castle | collected 2008
TGACAAAAAGAAAGGAAAAAAGCGCCAACATTGCGGTCACGACAATTATCTTCAGCTTGGTCGTCATACCTATCAGTACCTATATCACGAGATGACAGGCGCTTCCAGCAAATTTTGGCACCCATCAAAAGGCAAGACCTTTGCATAACTCCTTGGAACGGCCCTCATGAACTTTTTGGGGCACCCATCCGGGCGAAGCGACTGACGTCCCTTCATTGTCCGAGCTGACGGCCAGTATATCAAGGGCGGAGTGAGCCACCACTAGGTGTCCCAATAGATTTTCAAAATCTTCTCAATAACAATTCGCTCATCAAATTCTCGCAATACTTTTTCACGTCCTGTCTTCCCCATGCGTTGCCGCATTTTCGGGTCCTCAATCATTCGCATCATTGCTTGAGCCAGTGCCTCCGCATCTTTCACCGGCACGAGAAGCCCGTTTACATTATTGTCCACCACTTCCCGACAGCCAACAGCGTCAGTGGTAATTAGCGGCTTGCCCATGGCCGCACCCTCCAAAAGCGAGCGCGGAATTCCTTCACGGTAGTACGATGGTAATACGACCACATCGGCCTTGGCAACCGTAGGACGAACATCGGCGACTTCTCCCAACCAAGTAACCACCCCTTCCGACTGCCAGTGGTCAAAGTCGGTTTGGGATATCACATTGGGATTGCGCTCGTCCCGACCTCCCAATAGTTGAAACTGAACTTCTGGAAAGCGACGTTGTACCAGACGTGCCGCTTCCACGAATTCGAAAACGCCTTTGTCGCGCAGCATGCGGCCAACCATAAGAAAGATAAGCGGCTTTTCAGCTGGGAGGTTGGGGTAAAAGTCAGGCACGAAAACCTCACAATCGACTCCTTCACCTGGCAATATGCCTGCATTCTCGGGATTTGCCAAACAGCGTGACAGAAAAAAGCTCAAATCATGCTGATTGAGGAAAAATGTGAAATGAGCACAAGCGAGAGACAATCGATACAGCCATTCTACCAGACGCCGAAGCAATGTTACCTTGTCTTCCGCAAACACAAAGCCCAGCCCTGTAACCGTATTTATGATTCTAGGGACTCCAGCCAAGCGAGCAGCAATGCTTCCATAAATAACGGGCTTAATAGTAAAATGATGTATTACATCAGGTCGCTCTTTACAATACCACCAATATAGGGTCCAGATAAGCTTCCAGTCTGCAATCGGATTGATCCCCTTTTTGTCCACTGGCAAGGGAATAAACGGCACGCCCAGGCCCACCATCTTGGCCTCAAAGCCATCACCTGCTGCACCGGCACCAATAACTGTATCGCCATTCTTCTTCAACGCGCGCATCAAACCGGCACGGAAATTGTAAAGTGTCCAAGCACATCGAGAAACAAGGATGATTTTTTTATTCATCTGTTTGCCCCCATCGATATAGGCAATATCGATTGGTTCCTGCACCATTTGCAAGCAACAAACTCTACTTCAATGAATGAAAAAAAGATGCTTGCGTAAATTCATACCGGCCGTAAAATCACATCAAAACCCGATACGCATAATTTAACATCAGGCAAATGTCTGAAAGCTGGTAACAACTTGGCCCTCGGCGTAGGCAACTTGTCCCAGCGATCTATACTGATGACCTTAACATCAAAACTCGCTTGCTGGAATGAAGACAACATTTTGCCATACCGTATTCGGTTGGTATAGAAACCAGCATTGGCCACGAAATCTGATTCCCAGAAACGCTCCTCAAACCTGAGATTGTTTAATGCGCCACCCAAATGATCCCTCAAATCCACCCGGTGTGAGGAAACACCATCGGGTCGGATGACACGCCGGAGTTCAAGCATAGTGTCGAGAAACTCTGCTCGTCTAATATGCTCGCAGACGGCCTGGGACCAAATAAAATCTACCGATTTATCAGCGATTGAGCGTAGCGACGCCAACCCTCGCGTTCCGTAGTGGGCTCTACAGGCAGTTAGAAGTCCTTCTAAAGAATTCGCCCCTGCCAGACCATTCACTGATAGGCCCTTTTCCAATAGAAAGCTTATCATACCTCGATAAGGCTTCAAATCATTTCTGGCAAATAACCCTACGTCTATCAAATAAGAAGTGGACGCCCCAAACGCGTGCGCGATCAAAGCAGAAAACAGTGAATCGCCCGGACCAATTTCTAGGGCCACAAACCCTCCCCGTTTCCTCGCAAAATCAACTCGATCAAAATGTTTTTTAAATACTTCGTACGCATATGCCGGCCTATCCATTTCCCCATGTTGAAACAAGCCCAAGCGGCGCCAAAAGCTACATCCTCCAGGAATACAAGAAAGAACCAGTTTAAACGCAATCTTGATTTGCCAAGGGATGTTGGTTCTTATGCTCATCGTCTAACCCGATGGGGATTGAATAATTTTAGTGCTCAGCGCTATGTATGGATCAGCATTATATCTGAGAGGGGACAGCGGGAATCGTGCCTTTCAGAAAAGTATAGAGTGCTTCATATTTTTTTACGATCTGAGACAGCTCAAAATGATCCTTGACCCGCTTCCTCGCCGCTGCACCGAGCTTGCGTCTTTCATCCTCTCCCAGATCAATCAGCTCTTTCCAGCCCATTGCCAGAGCCTTGGGATCTTTCGCAGGCACCACACGCCCTGTGTTGCCGACGATCGCGGCTGAATCGCCCACATCAGTTACCACACAGGGCAACCCACAAGCCATAGCTTCGCCAATTGTATTAGAAAAGCCTTCACCATAAGAAGCTGAGGTGGCAATATCAAGGGCGGCGGCGATGCTCTCCGTATCATTTCTTTCCCCCAATAGACAGAAGTGGCTCCCGAAATCATTGGGAATCTCCGCAGCGAGCCTGTGATTTGTCCATTCCACACCCTTTCCTGCCAGAACAAAAGCAACGTCCCGCCTTTCTTGAAGTAACAAGGAGGCCGCCTTCAAGAAATTCGAATGGTCTTTCATGGGATCGTAACGTGCGATCAAGCCGATCAGCAACGTATCATGTCTATGCTTTTCACCATTTCCCTCATCTATACGTTTCGGCCTAAAGCGGTTAACAAAATCCAATTCGCTCAACAATCTCTCTTTGGCCGACTGGTCTGGTTTGAATCTCTCCAGATCAAATCCATTTGGAATCACTTGCCAGTGCTTGGCCTTATAACCAAGGGCGCTGTGAAACTTCACTGCCGCTCTTGAATTTGTAATCACTGCATCAGGCAAGGCAGATAAAAGGGAGCATAATCTGATGGTCCACCTTGTCGTGGGTCGATATTGGCTCAGGTCTATATGTGTACAGCGAATATTCCAACATATACTTGAAATGCCTGCCAACTTACCAAAAATTAGGCCCAGCAAATCAGCATGGTAAAGCCATGTCTGCAAAATGGTCGGTCTTATAAGACGTAATAACTGCCACAGCTTGACTAAACCTCCAAGAGTCAACCGGCCGTTGGGCATACCCAGAGCGTGAACTCGAACTCCTCGGTCCATAATTCTCCGGCCAACCACTCCTATATCCGTCAGACTAACGACTTGATTGGAGAAACTATTATTCTTCATACGACACAAGAGTCTTTCGAGCATCATTTCTGCTCCACCAGTCTCTAAAGTCGTGATTAAATGAAGAACGCGAATGCTCATCGCTCGGTCAACCAACTCACCTATTCAATTAAATTAGACTCAATATTCTTTCACTTATTTTGGGCCACGCATAGAATTTAGCAACTGCGTCACGCCCATTCCTGCCGAGCTTCTGACATAATACGGGATTACGAAGCAGTCGGTCTATTCCTTCCGCCAGGGCATTTATATTGTCTGGCTCAACGACACATCCGCATTTGTGTCCATTGATAATCTTGTCAAGGCCACCTACCATGGTCGTTACAATAGGTTTTCCGCAGGCCATATATTCGAAAATTTTTAGCGGAGACAAACCCGTTAGATCATTCCTTTGGGTATTGAATGGGGCTAGACAAAGAGTTGCGGCACCAATATACTGGGGCACTCGGTCATATCTTATCTTACCCGCAAAGACAACTTGCCCTTCCAGGTGCTCCTTCTGAACCAGTGCTCTAAGACCATGTAGTTCATGCCCATCACCTACCACAAGAAGCTTCAATGTGGGATGATTGTCAATCAAGGCTTTCAATGCCAAAATGGCGTTTTCAACGCCATGCCATTTCTTCAACGATCCCACAAACACTAAGTAGATACAACCTGGATCGAGGCCTAATTTGACACACGCAAGTTCTCTTTCCATCGGTCTTGATATTTCCACATTGGCCCCATTGGAAACGACATGCACTTTATTTCCACTCACGCCATGTGCAGACAGAACATAATCTCGAATCTCATGGGTCACTGCAATAATCACATCAGATAGCCTGTAACAAATTCCATCGAAGCATTCACTTACCCAAATCTTCCATTTTGCCAAGCCGTATAAACGTTTCTGTTCTGAATCCAGGCCGTTTATCTCCGTAACATACCGAATGCCAAAGGGCTTTAGACAAAGAACGGGAACGAACTCCAGCATGGAATGTCTGGTGTAGACCACGTCAATTCCATTTAGGACAGAATGCTTTATCAGATAGAACATCGCCGACAAGCTGTAGACTAACGTCAGCGCAAAACTTGGCTTCAATCCAAAGGTCCTTACCTTCACGATTGTTGTTGAAAGGCTCTGCGAGGGTTTTCCCGGGACATCGGGTACAAACAAACTCACCTCATGGCCCATCCTCCGCCAGTTCTCGCATATTTCAAATACATGACGTGATTCGGCAGCTTCTCTTGTCACGTCAATAATGCCCAGGTATGCGATCTTCATGTCTACCTTATCCCGACCTAGCGGACGACTCCTTATCTCCTTCTCCTCTCTTCAAAGAGTAGCATAGATGGCGAGCAGTTTTTCAGCCTCCACATCAGCATTCAACTGCTTGGCTGCCTCTAAGGATTTGCGTTTCCTTTCTTCGACTTCTGTGTCGGTCAAGCTGTTGAGCCTGGCGGCGCAATCGTCAATACTGAAGGAATCACTCACCCAACCACAGCCGTGGGCGTTCACATACTGAGCCATTTCCGGCGAGGGACCAATAAAAACCGATAGTCCCGCCATCATAAACTCGAAGAACTTGTTGGGGAGGACAAACCGCTGATTCGAGTTGAACCAGGGGAGTAGAAAGACACCGATGTCATACTGATTGAGCTCTCGGCTGATGTGTCGCATATCCACCGCATCTTTGAAAAAAACTCGATGGGGAGCCTTCCTTAGAGCCATTTCTTTTAAACGCCGCAAATAACTGCTATCCGAGTCACTGACCAGGTAAAATGTGAGATTGAACCTCTCATCCAAAAGCGTCATCAGGTCGATATGCTGCTCCAAATTCCGGCGGGCTGAAGCCTTGCCGTGGTGAACCAATCTTATCCGGTCGCCTGTAACCTGGTTAAACGGCAGTTCTTCATACACGGGGGTATTTAGAATCACTGTTGCGTTCAGGGCGAATCTCCGCCGATAGAGAGCTGCAATGCCAGGGGATACGGTGGTCATCGCACTAACATCTTGCCCGTAGTTTCGAAGGATCCAGGCATAATATGACGCAAAAAGCCTTTCAGGGGCAATTCTACTTACCACATTGTCGGGTGAGTATTCGTGCGCATCGTATACGACTTTTGCTTCCCATTTTCTCGCTGCTTTCACGGCAATGGGCAAGGTTTCGGGATCGTTGGCATGGTAAACATCAAAGCGGTTACCGAGACAAAACGCCAACATTTCCATATAATCCGTGTTCGTTCGCCCATACAGTCGGTTTAGAGAAGGGATGAACCGGCCAAAGCCGAGAAGCATTGCTGAGATCAGTTTCAGACCCACATTTTTTCTCTGCCTCTCACGGATCACATGAATACTGACATGGTCCAGTTTCGGTCTATAATAACCAACTGCAGTAACGGCATGAGTCTTTCGGAGCGCCATGGCCTGTCTAAAAACGCGAGGATCTCTATCCAATGGCGAGAATGACAACAAGCAGACCTTTTTCATGTCTCTGCTTCTGCCGGCACTATTGAAGCTCCCTACAGCAAGCTGTAGGGAATCTTCGACCGTAGGGAAGTCTGCCATTTTTTGATTCGCTCGCTAACCCCGCAGCAAGACCTGTCGACGAACTCAGGTCGAGTTGCTGCGGGGAATGCGCTCGCTTTTGCGGTTCAATACCCATCTCACCTGCAAGTTCGCCTCACATCTACTGTACAATAGGGGCTCAATCAGTGAAAAGAGTCTAAATATCGTCATCAGGTTCGTCGTCTTCCTCCTTATCTTTTCCCTTTTTCTGGATCGGGCTTAGACGTTTTTTCGCGAGGTCCATCTTTTCCTGTATGTTTTCTTTCTGGCTCTCAAACCAGTGAACGTCACCAAAGCCAATAAGGCTGTGGCCGTCAATAATCGCTACTGTTCTCTCGCCATATGTTCCAACGCTGTCAAGCTCTTCGCCAAATACAATCAGGGTGATTTTTTCCTGTAGTTTTCTCAAAAAATGATCCATGCTTCTTGGGGAAATATGCTTCAGGACTTTTTTGTCGATAACAATCCACTGCTGACTAGAATTAATGGCACTGAGCAGGCCGAGTGAATACCTGATTTCGGGTTCAATACGATCCCATTTCTCTCTTGAAATGGGCTTGTTCAGATCCTCTGGAAGGCGTGAAATCATCGCTTCAGAGATACCAAAATCCCGCAGATCCCGCTGCAAACTCTCCAGATCGTAACTGGAAGGAAAACAAAAGAGTTCGCGAAATGTCAGTCCTTCCAGGTAACCATTCGTTTCTGAGATCACATTCATGGCCCTCAGAAGTTCTTCAGCAGCGCCCTGTTTCTGTCCGAGCATGCAGTTTATGTACATTCGAACGTCATAGAAATTGAACTTAAATGGCCCAACGAGAGCTATAATGTCACCGTTTTTTATGATCACAGAAGACGAGGAATCCTGGAGTGGGCTGGATTGAGCCTCGATTTTGTATCTTCCTACATGCGAGTCTTTTTGTGTTGTAGCGCCATCGAAAGAATCGAGAAAATGGAAATATCGGGAAAACTGCGGGTAGAAACGGTTGATACTCGTGAAAGTAACGATTGTGGTTTTCAAATGATTGAGACAATATCTCAGAGCAAGCAGGTACACAAGAAGTCTGCCCCAGTTAGCATTGTTTATTAAGGCATTTCCACCAAGCACAATGACCACAATAAACAACATCGCTGCCATAACAATATCGTTGATGAATTTTGCTTCCTCAATCGTCTGAAATCGTCCCCGGTATCCTTCTATATTATGATTTATCTCCCCTCTCGTAAAACGCGCACCCATCCATTCAAAAAAATCACCATCAATACAATTCACGCGCGCAGCCGCCTGCAGAATGTTGAGCTTTTCCTTTGACGCTCCCGGAGCATGAAGTTCCAGTTTTCTGGAAGAAGAAACTCCTTTCAGGTTATTCCTGTAATGAAAGAACATGGACATGCCCATAATGAAAAGCACACTTATGGTAAGAACGAAGTTGATGTAAAAAAGAGCAGCTAATGCAACGATAAAGGTTACGCTTGGCTGGACGAGCATTATCAGCATACGTAAGATCCGGCCGCAGAACCTTGCATCACTGCGCGCCATCGTAAGCAGCATACGGTTGTCGTATAATGAAAGCGTACCAGGAGAACAAAGACCCCGGAGATAAGCAATTATAGAAAATACCCTTTTTGAACAGAAGATCTCATATGAACAGGCAAGTGCGATGATTTTGCTTCTTGAATAGTAGACCAGAAAAGCTGAGGACAGAAGGAGCAGTAAGAGAACTGCAATACAAATTGAGAAGAAGTATGCTGATCGAACTTGAATATGATACCCGAGTATGTCAAGCGTTTTTGCTGTTTCTAACGCACGGGCATAATAGATGATTTGACCAATAGCACAGATCTGAAAGAATGTGCCCAGCATACCTGTGACGAGTATCAGGATGGAATCTTTCCTGAAACGGAAGACAGAATCCTTCACAAGCTTAATAAACACGGACAAATATCTCATGAAGGATCGAGACAAAGAACGGTAATCGCTGTTAGCTGAGAAGAATCGCATTTTTGACGGAGACTGCTTAGGGCTGATGTAATCGGATCAAGATTCCCTGCCAGCTTGTAAATTGAAGCTCCCTGCAGCAAGACCTGTCGCCGAGCTCAGGTCGAGTAGCTGCGAGTCATGCGCTTGCTGTAGCAGTTCAAGATTTGAAACTCCATTTCTTTTAATCAAAATGCCACCAAATTGGGTGCGTAAGAATCCCCACAAGCTTACCCCTTTTCCGTTTTTCTTTCCGGCCAAACCACCGAAAACCATTTCTATTCTCTCTACGCTGTAACTTTCCACCTGAATCGGTATAATATATATCCCAATACAACTCTTCCGACTCATACTCTAGCCCGAAGTCGAACATTGACACCTTGCAAAGCGTGAAAGTCTTCCGGCCTTCTTTATCATTATACAGAATCGTCCGCGGTCCCCCATATCTCCCGCACAATTCAATGAACAATTCGTAATTTCTAAAATGGTATTCTCTGCAAATTTTATCTCCATGAGTGGTGGACCCTCTAATAGGAATGCCCATCGACGAAAAATAGTCGAGTTCTTGATTGAGGAGTTTAACGGGGTCAATACCATACTGAAGGCCTGTAACAACAAGATTGTTGTGGAAGTTAATTTCGTGTCCCAGGGTATGCAGATGTTCTGTTAAGTCTGCGAGGGTTTTTGTGTGTTTTATGCGTTTTCCCTCTAATCTCCCATAATACCAAGCCGAGTGCAGCACGCAGTATGTCGCCTTAATTCCCTCCTTGTTCTCCCATTCGGCCATTTTGCATGCAGTCTGAAAGTCATGGTCGATATCGTGCCGAATAATCAAAATTTTGCGGTCCCTAGTATCATCAATACGAATATAGTCAATATAAGGCATTACCTCAAAATCCTTGGCATATTTTGAAACAAGGTTTTCGTAATCTTTAATAGCAAATTTCTTCTGATTACTAAATTTAGTCGTATTTCTTTTGATTATATGACTTGGAATATCGATATGACTGTCTTGATAATGAGTATGACAAATTGACGAGCGTAATTTAGACATAATCTTCCACATCTAAAGGTAACTGTATTGCCTCATTTTTTCTGAGCAATAGGAATTGATCTGCTCTAGATCCACGTGGTTCATACCTCTCTTCCACCGAGAAATGCTAGTTGTAAAAAAATCTCTTCTCAAATTCTTCTTATTGGGATGGTTACTGTAGTGAATCGATGCCTTGGAATTGTAAAACTTGAATACGCTTTCCTCAACTTGGATTGGCATTATCCCAAAGATTCTATTTATCGTGTCGCGAGGTTTGCTCACTAGATCCTCATAGCGAATGACAATACTGATGTTAGCGTGTTTCTTATGAAAGCTTTCGTATGATTCAATATAGTTGTTCCATGCAACGCAAATTTGCTCTGTAGTTTTCTGAAATCCCTGTCCACGATGAGAGTCAACAACATCCCGAGGATCCCTTATTATGTAAACAAAACATCCGCCGGGGAAATTATTATAGGCACGCTCAATGGAAGGCATGTTCAACTTAAAGCCATATAGGGAAGCATTAAACTTCACCTTCTTCTGATAGGCGATTTTCCATGCGATATAAAGACGCTCATCTATGCTTAAAGTCTGACCAAAACTGATTTGTGTCATGTCACTTAAACAGTTGCTAAAATCTTCTGCATCAAGACCAGCACGCTGGTATCGCTTTACAAATAGGCTAAGCTCCCGCCTGCCTGTCCTATTGAGCTCCTTTTTGCATCTATCAAGGTCACCCTCACAGCAATTCAGTATGTCCATCACTTCTTTCACAGTGGCATCCTGATAGAGAAATGGCGACGGAATCAATTCGTAGCCGAGTGACATGCCGCTATGGGAATCCAGGATGGTCGTAAGCAGCGTGGTTCCGGAACGTGACATACCACAGGGAAAAATCATGGGGTCGGTGGTCAGCGGTGTGTCTTTCATGGCAATTTGCAATACATGGCCAAAGGAGAGCAAACCAACAACAACTCCTCTAGCAAGCTACTCTGAGTAATCAGGTTTCCAACTTGACCAGAACTGTCCGACACTGCCTCTTCTTCTCTCCCCAATCGCACGAAGAACTCGAGCCACACATCTCCGGCAAGGCTCACAACCTTTGGCACGACATAGGCAATCGAGTCTCGCTGCCCGGGCTCCAAGACAGTCCCGTCAAAGTACGCAACGCCTTCGAATATGAAAATCTCCGTCATGCGGGAACTCCCGGAGCGGGAAATATCTCGAAGGGGCAGGTTGATAAAAAAGAGGTGGTAGGTCAAAAGATAACCAGCAGCAATCAGCAGGAAAAGCGAAAAGCCATACGCCAGAGGCCAGGCGGACCATCTCCGAAAAGTGCGCCACCACCTGCCAGACAAATCGGCAACGTCTATCTTTATCATAGGGAATGCCATCTTCATTCTATTCCCTCCCGTGTCTAATTCAAAACCTGGAATCGTTTCAGGGGATCGGGTCAACTAGGTGGACCAAGAACCTTAACACTTTGTCAGGCCTAATCGGACCACTTGCACCATGATAGGCTTCTTCGATTTTATGACTATAGATATTGCCATTCTCTCATGTATTTGCCACTCGCATTGAGGATCGTCTGCTCCGTTTTTGAATCAAGTTCCTCCTTCCAACGTCCTATGCTTGTGGTAAAAAAGCCTCTTCTCAGATTTGCTGAGTTCGGATGACAACTCTGGTGAATGCTCGCCTTGGAGTCGTAAAAAGAAAAAACACTCTCCTCGGTATCCATGGACAGGAACTTAAAGAGATGATCTATCTCTCTTAGAGAATGAGTGATAAGGTCCTCGTAACGAATCAGCATACATCTTCCGGGATGGGCGGAGTGAAATGTATTGTATGTTTTGACACAGTTGTTCCACTGTGCACAAATTTCCAACACCGATTGATCAAAACCTCTCTTCATCTGGGAAGCAACTACGTCACGTGGATCACGCAGGATGAAGATGAAGCGACCCCCAGGAAAATGTCGATTGGCGGAGAAAACAAGGGGAGGGCCAAGCTTGAAGCCCGGAAACAGTGATTCTGAAAGTTCCCGCTTGCGTTCCACGATTCTCCAGGCAACTAACAGACGCTCGCGCAGGGTAAATATATGGCTGTTTCCTTCAGCAATGAGTTTCCGCAAGATCTGCCGCACCTCATTAGCCGACAGACCGACCCTGTGGCAGCGGGCCAGGAAAAGGCCTTCTTCCTTCTTTCCAGACTTACGTATAACCCCGCCACATTTTCTAAAATCACCTTCAGTAGCGTCGAGACCATGATCAAGAAGGTTGAGGAGATCCTCCAGGGATCCAATCTTACCAGGGATAAGCTCATAGCCCATTGAAATTTTGCTGTGCGAATCAAGAATCGTGGCCAGCAACGTTGTTCCCGTACGGGATAAACCGCAGACAAAAATGGTTTGGCCTTCCTCGATCGTTTCTTCTGTATGCCAAAATCCCGGGATCAATATTCTTTCCCACAATCGATGATTCCAGAAGCATGTCTGGCACCAATTCAAAAATCGGCCAAGCCCGACATTGATCTGTTGCCTGATGAAAGAAGCATAGGATTTACGGGACTTAACTTCGAGACCTGCCATTATACCACCTGAAGTTCAAAATCTGTTTCCAGTACCCTTAAACATAGATATCTTCCGAACTCAGCACTAAATGAACTCCCCTCCATGTAAATCGCCGTCGCGCCAAGATGCTTGACCAGAAGTGCAAAGAAGTTAAATTGCTTGGCCATGCGAGACCCCATTTCTGCACGGGGTACTGACACTGAAACCGAAAAAGTGAAATGCTTGCAAACGAAGCGCTCCAAATAGTCCCCTCCAAAAAAAACAACGTATTTAGAGTCCATTCGCTCAGTCAAAATTCCACCACAGTGGATGAGCCAGAATTCCTACAACCGAGCCTTTTTCGGGATCATGTCGTCCAAAAGACCTTCGCCCCCAAGTGCGGAGTATTCTGCTCATATTCCCACCAGAATCTGTGTGGTATACGTCTCGGGCTACGTCATATGCTTCATACTCTAAATCAAAATCCAACATAGACACTCGTCCCAGTTCTACTCTCTGCACCCCACTGTCCCCATTCCATGATATCATCCTGGGTCCTCCGAAGCGGTCGTCACAGCACTCTTTGAAAAGCTCCCAATTGCGGAAGTTCAGTTCCCTGCACAGGCTGTCTCCATGGGTCGACGTTCCCACGATATCTATGCCGTTAGAGCGAAAAAACTCGAGTTCACGCTTCAGGAGTTCTACTGGATCAATTCCTGTGCGAAGGGCTAATGTTACCAGATTGTTGTGAAAGTTAACTTCGTGTCCAAGATCGATCAAGAACTTGGCGAAGTCCAGAAGATCCCGTGTATGGACGTAACTTGCCCCGTCGAACTCTCCGTAATACCAAGCTGTATGAAGAAGGCAGTAGGTTGCTCGAATGTCATGATTGTATTCCCATTTTGCGATCTTCTGGGCGGTGATGTGGTCGTGGTCAACGTCATGCCGAACGAGAAGAACTCTTCGATCCCCGATTTCAGGTTCCAGAACGTAATCGCAGTAACGTAGAATCTCGTATTTCCCCAAATATGGTTTAAATAGCACCTCATAGTCCCCAAGCGTATATTTCTTCTTACGTCTTAACCGTGATGTGTGGAACATGATTTTGCTTTCGGACAGTTTAAATTGTCTCATCAAGACGCTTGCCTTTCAAAATCACATTTAAGTATATCCAGTAGATTGCATATTATCGGAGCAACATGCTTCCACCTCTTTGACGCTTTCCGAATCGAGCTCCTCATGCCACCGCCCCACGCTCCTCGTAAAGAAATCTCGGCGCAAGGCATCCGCATTTGGGTGGTCTGTTTGACGCAGAATAGCATTGGATTAATAAAATGTGAAAATCTCTTCCTCAATCTTCAATGGAAGCTTATGAAAGATTTTTTTCAAGGTTTCTCTGGGCTTCGCAACCAGATCTTCGTATCGGATAAGTGCGGTGATGTTCGAGTATCTGGCTTGAAACGAGCGAAAGGAATCCAGGTAGTTGTTTCAGGCCTTCCAGATCTGCTCGATCGTTCGTTTGAACCCTCTCGCCTGGTGAGAGGCGATCACATCACGCGGGTCTCGCAGGATATAAACGTAGTGCCCACCCGGAAAAAGATCGGGAGCATTATCGACAGAGGGAATATTGAGCTTGAAACCAAAGAGCACCGCCGCCTCTTTCATCTTTTTCTTTTCGGCAATCTTATAGGCTAGGGCAAGCCGATCTCTAAGATTGATTGTCTCTCTGAGACCTTTGCATAACCCCTCATAAATTGCTCATCAGATAGTTAATTTTTGCCTTCCATAGAAAAAAACTCTGAAAAAAGCAGGATAACCTGTTGATTATACTTGACTATAAGCTATTTCTATGCTATGTTTTCTCCACAAAATAAGCACTTTGGAGGAAAATATGGGTTTCAAAAAAATTGATCGAAAAATCGGCTTTGCTGAGTTGGCTCTTGCAACTTCCATGGAAAAGAACAGAAGTTTACAAACGCTGGAGCAAATGAACAAAGTCATTAACTGGCCTAGAATCGAAAAGATCATGTTGAAGTATTATAAGGTCGGCACCAGCAATGAAGGCGCTGATGCCTATCCTCCTCTTATGCTCTTTAAATGCCTACTTCTACAGAAATGGTTTCGTATCCCATCCGATCCAGAGCTCGAA
>SDBU01006442.1_pt1 | contig 13791 bp, 16 predicted proteins | sample 2277071 | NCBI WGS metagenome assembly SDBU01 (sample SAMN10397929, study PRJNA504765) | marine sediment metagenome | isolation source: marine sediment core GS08_GC12, 126 cmbsf | place: Arctic Ocean: Gakkel Ridge, Loki's castle | collected 2008
CTATATATACTCCTCCACAATGGCCACCAGTAAACCCAAACTGTATAGTGGGCTTTATATAACGGGTTTAGCTTTTCCTCCAAAAAAAGCTCTATATCAGGCAAATTCCCTCTCGCTCAACCTTAATTTTATATACTGTCTAGACGAGCTCTAACTAGAACCCTTGTTGTCTTAATCTTATTAGCTCCGATTCCAGTTCATCTATATGGCGTTGGAACTCAGTCATACGCTGTGCCATACGTAAAATAACTTCTACCCCGGCGAGGTTAACCCCCAGGTCATCCATCAAGGTCTTCACCCGGCGAAGCTGGGCTATATCCCTCTCCGAATAGAGGCGAATATTGCCCTTAGACCGAGGCGGCTCTATTATGCCTAATTTTTCATAATAGCGCAAGGTGTGAGTTTGGACACCAACCATCCCGGCAGCTATACTTATTACGTATCTTGGTTCAGTATCCGGTGGATTCATAATAATAACCTCACCTTATTGCTTTGGTCTGAGCTTGCTGAGCTGCTCAAATAATTCCTTCTCCTGTGGAGATAGATTCTTCGGCAACACCACATTGACCTTAGCCAGCAGGTCGCCGCGGGATGAATTGTCCAGGTGAGGCATACCCTGACCAACCAAGCGGAATAACCGCCCATTCTGAGTCTCTGGCGGAATCTTTAATGCCAGCTTACTGCTCTTAAGGGTAGGCACCTGAATCTCACCACCTAGCACTGCCACTGTCAGCGGAACAGCTACCTCCACATGCAGTTCATCGCCTCTGCGTTCAAACAACTGGTGTGGCTTAACCGATACCACTAGGTAAAGGTCACCCCTAGCCCCACCATAGTCCTGCCTCCCCTTACCGGCAATGCGCACCCTAGAGCCATCCTTAGCCCCGGGTGGAATCTTGACCTCCAGTCGCTTCACCCGAGGCACCACCCCCGAACCCCGGCACATCGAGCAGGGCACGTTATGTATCCGACCAGTGCCCCTACAGCCAGAACAGGGTTCGTCAACCCCGAGGCTAATAATACGACTTGTCCCATTATATGCCTCTTCTAGGGTTACCTCAACTGGGTAATCTATGTCCAGAGCCCGTCTGGGATGAGCCCGCTGGCGGGTGGTGGTAGTGCCAAAGCCACGGAGCAAATCATCAAACAGGCTGCCTAAGTCATCCTCACCAAAGTGGAACCTGGTAGCGCCACCAGCCTGGCTGAAGTCCCAGAATGGTGTTTGCTGGCGCCTTGCCTTAGCAAACTGGTCAGCATACTGCCACTGGTCACCGAATTGGTCATACTTCTGTCGCTTCTCCTTATCCGACAGAACCTCGTAAGCCTTGTTTATCTCCTTAAACTTTGCTTCTGCCGACTTGTCACCAGGGTTAACGTCGGGATGATATTTGCGAGCCAGCCGGCGGTAAGCCTGCTTTATCTCCCGCTCGCTGGCATTCCGACTAACTCCTAATATGCTGTAATAATCCTTGCCTGCCATCTTTTGCCACCAGTAATATTATAAATGACCTGAAGGAATACGTCAATACTTCTCAAAGAAAGTTAATAAATTTTATTAAGCACGCTACATTACTTTTTGTGCTGAGAGAGCGGTAGCCGACTTAATAACGATGAGCATAATACGCTGTCAGCCGTTTGCCGAACTGGGTACCGATAAGACGTGGTTGATAGGACTTTTTGTCTTTTTGGCGAATAACAAACGGGGGAGAACTAAATGAAGTTAGAAGTTTCAGGGATGGCGTATATTTTGTTGCGAGTAGTACTAATTTCAAGTGGAATTGGTAATTATTACCCTTTTTACTCAGTGATTAGATGGCAAATAAAGTATTACAAATTTGAAAGGAAATTATATACAAGTAAAACGTACCCGCAAGGCATAGCCTAAGAGATGCAGACAGAGAGGGCAGGTAAATATTAGACTTGTTGGAATTAGAATGTCCCGATAGGAGCAACAAGAATATGAAATTAGGCGAAAACTTTAATGTTATTGTCTTCCAACACCTTAATAATTTTATCTTGCTCTGGCAGATTATCAGGATTAACGCCCTTACTTACAGACAGCAATTCAATGCCAATGGGTATATCATCGGCAGAATAATCAATACGCCGTTCATTATCCAGTTCTTTCCCATACGCATATGGCTCATCAGTCAAATATATGTAAACAGCATCAGCTTTAGGATCATACTTTATTTTCATTTTTGCCTCCCCTCAATCCATCACAGAGATAACTATTCTATGGGTTGGTCTTTTTTCATCGATGACGACTCTGATTCTCCTCCCAGTGGGGGTTGTACACACATAATTCATCTTGCCATTATCTTCGTCATCATTTGGATAACTTGCTTCATAGTTTTCAAGGCAATATTGTACTTCCTGTTTCGATATCCTCCTTTCTTTCATTCTATCTTTGGCATGGTCTGTGAAGTGCAACATACCAACAGAAACTCGCTTTTATCCATTGTAACACGCTGTTACAGTGTCTTACAATTTTACTCATTTGTCAGTAGTGCTAAGGTAAGAATACCTAACGTATATTTATCTCCATAGGTAGGTTACTCTGACGTAACAGTCTTAACTATAGCCTTATATGCTTGGTCAAATGGATAAGCTATTTGAGGATAGGTTTGTTACTCCCCATGGCTCGGGTGAAAATTTCTAGAAACTGGTTTAATATCCGGGCAGTGGCTCCCCAGATTACCTTCCCCTGGTAATGATAAAAATATAAGGTAACTGTTTCACCATCTATAACCTCGGTTTCCTGGCGGAGGCAATCCTTATCCAGAAGCCTTAAGATAGGGACTTCAATTATTCCCTCAGTCTCTTCACCGTCCACCTCAAACTGGTGTGACCGGGTAATGTAGGCAACAAAGGGTGAGATAATATAGTTTGAGGTTGTAGTGACAGTATCATCCAGCTCTCCCAATACCTCAACTTCGTCAGCCATTAAGCCGATTTCTTCAGCAGACTCACGCAGGGCGGTATCAAGCAGTGTCTCATCTCTCTCCTCATAGGTACCGCCGGGGAAAGATATCTGACCCTTGTGCACCTTAACCGTCTCTGTCCGCTTGGTAAACAGGAGGTAATATTGTCCCTGCTCATAAAAGATAGGCACTAGAACCGCCGACAGCACCCGGCTGGCATCAGCAATATGCCGCTTGTGTCTCTGGGAAAGGGCTTGCCTTAATCTTGTAATCAACTGTTCCAACTAATCTCCTGTCTAATGCTCAACCTGTTTAATCTGATAACGCAACTTGCCGGCTGGTGCTGTTACCTCCACTACCTTTCCCTGACCTTGACCAATAATAGCTTTACCTAATGGTGAAGCGCTGGAAATCTTGCCTCTGGTTGGGTCTGCCTCTCTGGGGCTGACAATTATATAGCGTAGCTCCTCGCCAGAAGCCATGTCTTGAAGGACAACGCTGTCACCGATACCTGCCTTGCGTGTGCTCTCCTGTTTCCCACTGATGACAGTCGCTGACTTCAATGCCTCCTCCAGTTCTCTAATCCGCCCCTCTAATTGCCCATGTTGTTCCCTGGCTGCCTCCAGAGGTGCATTTTCACGGAAGTCCTTGTCGGCGGCGGCTCTACGCATTTCATCAATAGTCTGAGAGCGCTTACTCTTAAGGGCAGCCAACTCAGCTTCCAGTTCAGTATACCCCTGCTGAGTTAGGGAAATAGTCTGTGGCAAACCCTGCCTGGACGAAGACGCAAATGTGGTTTTCCCCTTCCTTGTCTTAAGGTGAGTGGCTAGATTGCCCTTATTCCACCCTTCCTGCTTAGCATAAACCAGAAAGGCTCGTATTAGCTCAAGCTTTTTAGTGTAGTCAGTATTTGATGATGATAACCGCTCAGCGTAGTTAGCTACCTCACGAGCAGTAAGTCCAGCTAAAGGTCGTTCCCAACCATACCAGCGAACAAATCTATATACCTCTTGCTGGCCTATCTCTCTTGCCTCGGGCGATAAGTTTGAAAGAAAGCGACTGGCTGCCTCACCCAGGCTCAGATTGTAGTTATCACTATTCACCCCTTAGGCTACCCCCGTATATGCTGGTCTTATCTATTCTAAACATTAACTATATGCTGGTCAATCTATACCCCGGAAATGAAAGGGAATCTTCATCACCTTAATCGCCTTAGATATTGCGCTGTGTCCTAGCAACCTCAACACTACCGCACCATGCCCGTCAAAAGAGAGGTCATCGGCGTTGAGCAAAGCCTCATCTATGCCATTTGACTTTATTACCTCAAACATCCGGTCAATCTGCTGGTCACTCAGGCGCTCATAAAATTTTCGAGCCAGGTAGCCTATTGCCAGCTCCCGCCCCAGCCTCTTTTTCCATTTCCGCTCATAGCCAGCCAGACTCTTAGCCGACAGGGCATTAGTTTCCAGCGCCCGGTGCAAGTGGTTAGCCGCTATGTCGGCACATAGCAAGCCATAGTAGATACCGCCACCGGTGGTTGGTTTGACCTGCCCCGCCGCATCCCCCACTACCACCAGCCGCTGACCATAGGTTCTGGGTAGCGGCTTTAGTGGAATCCCACCATAGCTTAGTTCAGCCTCAGCCGAAGCTATTTTCCCCTGAGCCAGAAGGGTTGACATTAATTTCCTTAGATAGAGCCCTGGGCTACGGCGTGACAGAAGCCCCAGCCGAGCCATGGGCAGTGAGGTTGGCACCAGCCAGGCAAAGAACCCGGGGGCTATCTCCTGACCAAAATAAACCTCTACCTCATCCACCCCAATCGTTTCCACCTCAGCCTGGGCGCCGATAACAAAATCTTTAACCTTACCCAAACCCAACCTCTCAGTAACTGCTGAACCAAAGCCAGTGGCGATAACTACCGCTCTGGCTTCAAAGCTTAGCCTTTCTCCGTGATGAGCTGCCTCAACCCTGACCCTTTCATCCCCAACCTCTATATCTCTGACCGGGCTATCTAAAACATATTCCGCCCCCTCACCCTGAGCCCGGTTAGCCATACCCACATCAAAAGCCGCCCGGTCTATAATACAGGCCTGGGTTTCCTGTCGCCACAGCTTGAGCAACCTCCCCGAAGGCGAAAATAACCTGGCACTGTTTGCCTGCCGCAAAATAACACTATCATCAACAGCAAAGGAGCTAACGCACTCCTGACTGATAATGCCAGTACAGCAGACCTTCTGTCCCAGCCTTTCCTTCTGCTCCAGCACCACCACTCCATCGCCCATCCCCGCCAGCTTATAAGCCACATAGCTCCCCACCGGACCGCCACCTATAACTACTGCGTCATACATTTCTATCCTCGGCACTCCCCAACTCGGCGCGGGTACGGAAGAATCTTATCAGGTTACCACGGGCAACCAGCCCGATAACCCTACCGCCACTGACTACTGGCATCTGATTTATATCATTCTCGTCCATCTGCTCCAGTATGCTTACCGCATCCTGGTCAGGATAGGCTACCTTTAGCCTGTCAACCGGGGTCATTATTCCCCTTACCTGGGTCACCTCCCAGCTCTGCCGGGGAACAGACTTGATATTATGCAAAGTCAAAATGCCTTCTAACCTACCTTCACTAGCTACCAGAAAGAAGTGGCGCCCGGTAGTGAAGACATACTCCTGAACCAGGCGACTGATGGTAATATCTGGAGGAACTACCAGGTAGTCAGTGGTCATTAGCTGTGAAGCGGTAAACCCCTGTAGTGCATCACGCCATTGAGCTTGGCGGTAACTGGCTGAGGCGGCATTTTCCAGGAACCACCCAATAAAGGCTAGCCACAGACCGCCAAACCACTCATGAAGAAGGAACATTACTAAAATGCCACCAAGAATAAACGTGTAGGCTACGCCCCGCCCCACCTGTGTGGCAATTAGGGTAGAGCGCTGGTAATTGCCAGTAAAGCGCCACAGGATAGAACGGAAAACACGCCCACCGTCTAGCGGGAAACCGGGTATCAGATTGAATGCCGCCAGTACCACGTTTACCTGAGCCAGCCAATAGGCCATGGCAGCAACCGGTTCACTTATGCCCCGGATTAGTATCTGGAGCAAGAAAAACAGCCCGCCAATTGCCAGGCTACAGGCGGGACCGGCGGCTGCCATTTTAAACTCAGCGCCAGGGTGTGTTGCCTCCCGGCTCATATGAGCCACACCGCCAAAGATAAAAAGGGTTATGCTTCTTATCGGGATACCATTGGCTCTGCCAACAAGGCTGTGAGCTAGCTCATGGGCTAATACCGAGGCAAAAAATAGCAGGCTGGTAACTATGCCCGTAGCCCAATAAAGCCAAGGAGGCCAATCATAGTAGAAGGGGAAGACCTGCCATGATAGTGAGACGGTTACCAAAACAAATATTATGAACCAGGTATAATGGAGCCTGAACTGGATACCAAAGACCTTGCCTAAATTAAATGCGCTACCCATTTTCACTAGGATACTTCTAGCTGCTTTAGGGTGTCTATAGCAACCTCAGCAGCTCGTTTCCCTGACAGAAGCATGCCGCCGAAGGTAGGTCCCATGCGAGGTAGCCCGTAAACACTGGCAACCGCCATACCAGTTACGATTAGTCCGGGATAGACCTCACCAGTATGCTCCACCACCGCATCCTCTGATTTCTCAATCCACAATGCCCCCTCTCCTGCCAGCTTGAGCATACCCCGCTGCTCCAGTTTCCTAGCCACAACGGCATCGTGACCAGTAGCATCAATTACCAGCTTTGCCTCTAAGGGTATCGGGTCGAGGGCTGAAACCTCCTTAGGCAAATAGGTAATGGGGCTCCAGTTAACCACTACCCCGGCTACTCTATTGTCGTCACGCACTACCAGGTCTTCGAGAATAGTTAGGTTAAAAAACTTAACCCCGGCATCGCAGGCAGCCCCAATAAGCTTGGAACAGGCATGAGGTGCATCAGCTACATAAAGACCTTGGCTAGCCATGGAGTAGGGCACATCCAGCTCGTCAAGAACCTCCTGGGCGGGTGCCCTCAGGGTGAGCTTATTCATAAAATAACCGCCTACCCAGAAGCCGCCACCCAGATAGTTATTCCTCTCTATAACCAGAACCTTAACTCCAGCCGTACCCAGTTCTCTCCCAGCTACCAGGCCACTGGGTCCGCCACCGACAATAATGACATCACTTGAGACATACTCCTCAAACTGGTGCAAAAAGCTACCCACAATAGCCTTAGTCACTTCCGCTTCTCTGACCGGGTGAAATAGTGCCATTTTAACCTCTCCTTCCTGCTTATACCAAAGCTAGCACCTGACTGATGAGACACCTAAATACTTTTCTACAAACTCCATAGCGCAGAACTCCCCACACATACTGCAAGCTGTCCCAGTTGAGGCATGTCGGCTATGAACCTGGCGAGACAGCTCAGGGTCTAAGGAAAGCCTAGCTTGCTCTTCCCAGTCAAGCTTCTTTCGCGCCACTGACATCTTCCTATCCCACTCCTCAGCCCCCTTTACTCCTTTAACTATATCAGCAGCGTGTGCGGCAATGCGCGAGGCTATTACCCCTTGCTTCACATCATCAGGGTCGGGTATGGAAAGGTGCTCCGATGGGGTTACATAGCATAGAAAGTCGGTGCCAGCAGCGGCAGCAATAGCGCCACCAATGGCTCCAGTGATGTGGTCATAGCCAGCGGCAACATCAGTCACCAGTGGACCCAACACGTAGAAAGGAGCTCCCTTGCATATAGCCTTCTGTAACCGGACATTAGCCTCAATTTGATTTAAGGGCAGGTGTCCTGGACCCTCAACCATTGCCTGAACGCCAGCCTGCTGAGCCCGCTGAACCAGCTCCCCGATAACAAGCAACTCTTCTACCTGAGCCCGGTCGGTGGCATCAGCCAGGCTGCCGGGACGCATCCCATCGCCAAGGCTCAGCGTTACATCGAACTCCTTGGCTATCTCTAGCAAGCGGTCATAGTGCTCATAGAGTGGATTTTCGCGCTCATTGTAGAGTATCCAGCCAATTAAGAATGCCCCTCCCCTGGATACCACGTCAGCTACCCTTCCCTGCTGTTTGAGTCGGGCAATGGCTGACCGAGTTACCCCGCAGTGCACTGTTATGAAATCAACGCCATCCCGGGCATGTTCTTCAATTACGGCAAGTAGGTCATCAACAGTCATTTTGACTATGGCGCTGTGTCTGGCTATTGCCTCAATCCCTGCCTGGTAAATGGGCACAGTTCCGATTGGTAGCGGACTGGAGGTAATAATAGCCTGCCGAATAGCCGATATATCACCACCAGTTGATAAATCCATAACTGTATCTGCCCCAGAGTCAATAGCCACTCGCAACTTTTCCAGTTCAGTATCAATATTGCCAAAGTCAGAAGATGTCCCAATATTAGCATTGACCTTGGTTTTAAGCCCTTGACCTATGCCGCAAGGGACAAGATTGGTGTGCTTGGTATTAGCTGGAATTACAATGGTTCCTCCAGCCACACCCTGCCGGATAAGCTCAGCGTCTACCCCCTCATGCTCAGCCACCAGCTTCATTTGTGGTGAAATAACGCCTTGTCTTGCCAGCTCCAGTTGAGTCATATCAGCCTCCACAAAAATAAAAACCAAGGGCTTCGGCTGTTAATCACTGACCCTTGGTCTAGATTACTGCCGCTTCCCTACGCTCGCATTACCGAGGTCAGGTTCCCAGGGTTGGCATCAAACCGCCTCTCAGCCTGTTGAGCACCCCTAGCGGTCAAACTTAGTAAATTCTATTTTGTTAAAATATAACACAAGCTTACCCGAAATGCAAATGTGCCTTGCTAATTTATCTACCTCACCCCCTTTATCCCCCTCTCCTTTGAAGGAGAGGGGGAAGGAGTTTAATGAAGAGGGGCTAACGCCCCTCTTAAACGCCCTCAGTGCTGGGCTATCCTTCAAAGGAAAAGGGGGAGGGGTTTTTGGAGGGGCAAAGCCCCTCCACTCTTATTTCTAATCAGAATCCTTCCTCCATCTACAGCAATAGTGATATAATTGAGGCAACACATAGGTAATGACTACTATGGAAAAGCTTATTGGCGGAGCAAAAAAACTAGGCTTGGAGCTTACCTCAAGGCAACTTGAGCAGTTTTACAACTACTATCAGGAGTTGCTGGACTGGAACCGGCGAATGAACCTTACTGCTATCACTGGCTATGAAGAAGTGCAAATAAAGCACTTCCTCGATTCTCTGACGGTGACCCTTGCCTGGCAGCAGCCGATAACTAGCGCCGACTTCCACCTCATTGATGTCGGCACCGGCGCTGGTATCCCGGGGTTACCGCTTAAAATCCTGTTCCCTGATATAAAGCTGGTGCTGCTTGACTCCACAGCCAAAAAAGCGACCTTTCTACACCACCTTACTAGTAAACTTGGACTGGATAGCGTTGAAATCGTGGTCGGTCGGGCTGAGGATGTCGCCCATGAGCCCCAATACCGTGAGAGGTTTGACATGGTGCTTTCCCGGGCGGTTGCTCCCCTGCCAGCCCTTGCTGAGCTGACCCTGCCCTTTTGCACTGTTGGCGGTAGCTTTATTGCCCAGAAAAAGGGGGCTATTGACCCTGAACTAAATAAATCGGCGAAGGCAATCAGCCTGTTAGGGGGGAAGTTGCGAGAGGTGAAGAGGATTGAGCTGGAAGAGTTTACCGATGAGCGCTGGTTGGTAATAATTGATAAGGTATCACCAACCCCCGAGCTTTACCCCCGCCGCCCCGGCATACCGGCAAAGAGACCGATAGGGTAAGGTGAAAATTACTAACCACTTAGTGTTTTGAGTATGGCTTCAAGTCTATCTAAACCTGCCTCGCATGCGTTAATAAAATCAGTGAGTGAAGAATCCATGTTAATGCCTGTGTCTCTAAACCAAAGTGAGTATTCTGTGTTAAGCCCGTGTCTAATGAATATTTCCGAACCTTTTTCACGCCAAATCTTGAATTCGTCTGTGGGCCAAGCATCAGCAAAAGTACCCACGGATTTAAACCCCTTGAGAACCTCAGTACCTTCTATTATCAAAACTCCTATATCTTGCCGAATTTGTGCTCGTTTTTTCTTGTCCTCTCTTTTAGCTTCTAGCTTAGTGACCCGCTCACGTACCTCATTGCGCTGTCGATATGGGGCTAATATCAAATTGATGGTAAATATGATGATGATTCCTATTATTGCTCCAAGTATGACTCCCGCTGTTGGGCATATTGCAGATAAAAGTCTCCCACTACCTTCAGGTGTATATACAGTACCAAGAAAACCGCCTAAAGCTACCATTACGATTCCGATACTCCAGAAAAACCATGGATTTTGACGTGGCGCATGTATAGTGTCAGCTACAGCTCGGCGAAATGAAGACTGGAATAACTGAGATTCTCTCATGCCCCAATTCTATCACAACATTTATCAACTTTACATATATTGTTACAGGGCAGTCTAAGAGGGGCGACAGCCCCTCTTTTTAGTATCCCTCCCCCTCTCCTTTGAAGGAGAAAATTATTAAGGGAGAATTGAAGAGAGGCGAAGCCTCTCTTACATAACCAATTCCCCTTCCCCTTGGTAAGGGGAAGGGGATACAGGGGATAGGGTTCTAAACAAATATCTAAGGGGGTGAGGTAGATAAAGAAGTTGATAAACAATCTAAACAATAGTAAAATACATTTATAAACGAGTTTGTCGTGGGGTAAGGAGGGGAAGATGGAAACTGGCACGTGGAAGGTTAAAAGTGGACTGGCCCAGATGCTGAAGGGCGGGGTGATTATGGATGTAATCAACGCCGAGCACGCCAAGATTGCCCAGGAGGCAGGTGCCTGCGCGGTGATGGCGCTGGAGAGAGTCCCCGCCGATATTCGAGCCGCCGGCGGTGTGGCTCGTATGGCTGACCCAACGATTATTGAAGCCATTATGAAAACAGTTTCTATACCGGTAATGGCTAAATGCCGTATCGGTCACTTTGTCGAGGCTCAAGCCCTTGAGGCTCTTGGCGTAGACTACCTAGACGAGTCTGAGGTGCTTACCCCGGCTGATGAAGCAAATCATATCTGGAAGCACGACTTTAAAGTCCCCTTTGTCTGCGGCTGCCGTGACCTGGGTGAAGCCCTGCGCCGCATTGGTGAAGGGGCAGCTATGATTAGAACCAAAGGTGAAGCCGGCACCGGCAACATCGTTGAGGCTGTCAGGCACATGCGAGCCGTAATGGACGGCATCCGCAAACTGGTCAACACACCTCAGGAAGAGCTGATGGCACAGGCTAAGCAGATGGGAGCACCCTTTGAACTGGTCGAGGAAATACATAAAACGGGAAAGCTTCCGGTGGTTAACTTTGCTGCCGGTGGGGTGGCTACCCCGGCTGATGCCGCCCTGATGATGCAACTGGGTGCCGATGGCATTTTCGTCGGCTCAGGTGTATTTAAATCCAGCAACCCCGAGGTTATAGCCAGAGCTATCGTCAAGGCAACTACCCACTATCAAGACCCGGAAATAATTGCCGAGGTCTCCAAGAACCTGGGAGAAGCCATGCCCGGATTAGATATAAAGCAAATCCCTACCGAGGAACTGCTGGCACCTAGAGGATGGTAGTATGAAAATTGGCGTCCTTGCCTCGCAGGGAGCCTTTGCCGAGCATATAGCTATACTGCACCAACTGGAAGTAGACGCTTCACCCGTCCGTTTGCCTCACGAACTTACCGGCCTGGACGGGCTAATCATTCCCGGGGGAGAGAGTACCTCCATCAGCAAGCTGATGCTGGACTACAACCTGATGGACGAAATAAGAGAACTAGCTAGAAACGGTCTGCCCATGTTCGGAACCTGTGCCGGCATGATACTTCTAGCCAACCACATTTCAGACTTGGATATAGAACCCCTGGGAGTGATGGACATAGTAGTTAAACGCAACGCTTTTGGCAGGCAAAGGGATAGCTTTGAGACTGAACTCTCCATACCTGTGCTCGGGGAAAAGCCATTTCCTGGTATATTCATTCGAGCCCCAATAATTGAGCAGGCAAATAGTGGAGTAGAAATACTAACCAGGCTAGCTGGCGGCACCAGTGTGGCTGCCAGGCAAGGGAAGCTCCTGGCTTCGGCATTTCACCCTGAGTTGACTGATGACCTGAGATTCCACCAGTATTTTCTCAGTATGGTGACTGGACACGGTGAACTGGGATAAGGGGAGGACTCTTTGCAGAAAGTAATCACCGATGACCTGGATGCTCTGCTCGACATTTTACCTCCACATATCCACCAGCCATTATGCCAGCAGAAGGACATTAGCGAGCTTTTAGAAGTAGTCCTGGACCTGGGTCGCCCCCCTGAAGCTCGCTTTCCTCAGCGGGAAGTAGTCCTCAACCCGCAAGAAGTCAGCGAGCAGGACATTGATTATGTAGCCTCGCACATTGGTAGCTTCGGCGATGATAATCGGGCTGGAATCGAGCGCACTTTACACCGCATATCAGCCATCCGCAACCGCAAAGGGTGTATTGTCGGGCTTACCTGCCGCGTGGGCAGAGCTATCTTTGGCACCATAAAGGTTATTGAAGACCTTGTCCAATCAGGCAAAAGCGTCCTGCTGCTGGGTCGCCCTGGTGTAGGCAAGACAACGATGCTGCGTGAGGTAGCCCGGGTGCTGGCTGATGACCTGGGTAAGCGGGTTATCATTGTAGACACCTCGAATGAAATTGCCGGCGATGGTGATATTCCCCACCCAGCCATCGGGCACGCCCGGCGGATGCAGGTAACCACTCCTACTATGCAGCACGCAGTAATGATTGAAGCTGTAGAAAACCATATGCCTGAGGTAATCGTTATCGATGAAATTGGCACTGAGCTTGAAGCTCAGGCAGCTCGGACTATCGCTGAGCGCGGGGTTCAACTCGTCGGCACTGCCCACGGTAACACGCTGGAAAACCTGATGATGAACCCTACCCTGTCTGACCTCATCGGTGGTATCCAGAGTGTAACCTTAGGCGATGAAGAGGCAAAACGAAGGGGTACACAGAAGTCCATACTGGAGCGGATGTCACCACCAACTTTTGATGTCGTCGTTGAAATCCAGGACTGGGACAAAGTAGCCATTCACCCCGATGTTGGCGCTGCCGTTGATGCCACCCTGCGCGGTCAACCTATAGCTACCGAGATTCGCTGGCTGGATGAGACGGGAGAGGTCAGGATAGAAAAGGAAGCGCCAGTCACCAAGAAGGCTGCTAAAGGTAAGCCGCCAGTCAAGGGAGACAAGCCACCCAAACTTTACCTCTTCGGCATAAACCGGACACGGCTGGAGCGGACGGCAAAAGAGATGCAATTGAGTCTGGATATGGTTAACAACCTGAGTGAGGCTAGCCTGCTTGTAACCTCAAAGAGCTACTATCGGCGAAAGCCACAGAAGGTTAGGGATGCCGAAGCAGCTAATTTACCCATCTATGTCCTCAAAAGTAACACGCCACCTCAAATCAGGCAATTGCTAAATACTATCTATCCCACCGATAGCACAGATAAGGCAGACTCCTTTAAGCTGGCTCTAAGTGAGGCAGAAGAAGCGGTCAGTCAGGTAAAGAATGGTCAGGAAGCAGTGGAGCTCAGCCCCCAGAGCGCCTACATTCGCCGCTTACAACACCTCATAGCCCAAAGAAATGCCCTATCCTCACAAAGTACGGGCAAAGACCCCAATAGACGGGTCAGGATTTATCAGGAGGGCTAAGGAGGAAAGGAATGCGATTACGACCAGAAACCCTGAAAAAGTATGTGGAGCTAGCCAAATCTATTCTTGTAAAGGTGTCGGAGTGATGGGACGAACCAGCAAGCGAATAATATATAACGATCCCGGAACTTTAGAAGGCCATGTTAAT
>SDBU01006443.1_pt1 | contig 13791 bp, 11 predicted proteins | sample 2277071 | NCBI WGS metagenome assembly SDBU01 (sample SAMN10397929, study PRJNA504765) | marine sediment metagenome | isolation source: marine sediment core GS08_GC12, 126 cmbsf | place: Arctic Ocean: Gakkel Ridge, Loki's castle | collected 2008
GTATACTTACTGATAGCTGTTCGCTTCTCACTGCCGTAAGTTCGCCAGCGTACTGAGTCTCTTCATGGTAGGCTTTGAAGAGGAGGGCTAATTATCAATTGACTGGTGAACCCGCCTATGCTATATTTAGGCAAATGGATATTAGCTGGTTAGGTCACTCCTGCTTCAGAATTAGGGGTAGTCATGCCACAGTTATTACTGACCCTTACCCACCAAACCTGGGCTACTCATTAGGCAAACCTATCGCCCGTATTGTAACTGTAAGCCATCAGCACCCGGGGCATTCCTATACTCAGGGCATTGGTGGTGAACCGAGGTTGGTTACCGGGCCCGGCGAGTATGAAATCAGCGGCGTCCTGATTATAGGGATAGCTACCTTCCATGATGGGGAGAAGGGCAGAAAGAGGGGGAGTAATACTGCCTATCTTATGGAGGTAGATGAGGTATCGGTATGTCATCTTGGTGACCTGGGGCATGTGCTTACTACTGAGCAGGTAGAGGAGCTAGGCAATGTGGATGTACTACTGCTTCCAGTAGGTGGAGTGTCCACTATTAATGCCCCTATGGCAACCGAGGTAGTGCGGCAGCTTGAGCCAAAGGTTGTGGTTCCTATGCACTACAAAACCGAGGCACTGAACCGGGAGCTAGAGCCAGTGGGGAGGTTTCTCAAAGAGATGGGGGTAAAGGAAGTCAACTCCCAGCCCAAGCTGTCCTTTACCAAGCCGAGCCTACCGGCCACCATGCAGGTCTTTTTGCTTGACTATTGAGGTTTATTACCGAGCTAGAGCCGCCTTATTCCTATCACCAGCATCAGCATGGTAATTAGCAGCAGTACTATGGTCAGGAGCAGACCACCAATCAGATACTTTACCCAATCAGGGATAGTTGGCTGGGGCGATGCTGGAGGTGGTGGGGGTGGTGGCGATGATGAGGATGAGGATGGTGAGGACGGGGATGGTGAGGATGATAGCTCTGGTGATGATGACTCAGATGGTGGCGACTCAGTGGTGAAGGCACCAATGGCACTCCAGGCACTCCAAGTATTAGAGCTGCCAGCTCTGACCTTCCAGTAGTAGGTGGTGTCGTAGTTCAGACCTACATCACACTGCCAGGCAGTGCTGGGCAGGGCATAAGCATCAATCTTTATAATTACGGGATTAGCGAAAGAAGCATCGGTAGCTACCAATAGCTCATACCTGTCTGCCCCAGCTATGGCACTCCACTGGAATACTGGTTTTAGCGCCATCCCACGGGCACCAGCTTGGGGACTATAGAGGCTGGGAGCGATAGCCTCAGCGCCAAGGCTGGTGGTGAACGACCACGTGGCTGACCATGGGCTTAACACTGGCTTAACGGCTCTCACCCGCCAGTAGTACCTGGTAGCCGGCTCTAGCGATGGTAGCCGGGCTGAGGTGGCTTCAGTATCATCCTCAAATCCGGTAGGAACAGTGGAGAAGTTAGCCTCATAGTTAAGTTGCCACTTGTAACTGGTAGCCCCGCTCAATGCCTCCCAGTCAAGAGTAACATTATTAATAGTGTAATTAATAATGGTGCCTATGCCTGGTGCCTCATTAGATGGTGAGGTCAGGGTAATCGGCTGGGCTAAGCTATCGGTATAGGTCATTAGCCTGGTATTTTTGGTATCAATTGACCACAACCTGTTGTTACGCAGCCACAGTCCAGATAGAGCAGCACCATCATCAAGACCGCGGGTTACCGTCTCAAATGTCGGACCCAGGGAATATGTTGGGTTAAGGCAGCGCTCCATACCACAATCAACCTTGAGGTTGGTGGCATATAACACGCCGTCAGCCGACATCCACAACTGACCGAGCATACTGCCAGCGGGTAGGGTACTATCTATGCTTTCCCACTTAGTGCTAGTGCCGATGACAAAGCGGTAGATAGCACTTGAATGATTTACGCCCTTGTAGCAATGGCTGGCAGCATACACGGTATCATTAGTGCTGAACTGTGGGTCGAAGGCAACAATTACCTCGTTGGAGGCTTCTTCCTCGGCTATTAGTTGAGGTAGTTGTTGACCTAGTGGCTCAAATGTGGTGCCATTATCATTAGACCAGTAGACCCAGCCGTTAGTATTACCTACCAGGATGGTCTCATCCTGCTCATAGTTGGGTGACAGGGCTATAGACATTAATGATTGGCTGCCAGCCAACGCCCCGGTAGGGTAGAAAAAACCGCTATCGGTAGTGCGGTAGACCAGTCCATTACTGCCATCATAGCTGCCGACAAACAGGGTATTATCACTAACCACCGTCCATATATCAATGGGGAAAGGGACAACTCGGCGTCTGAAGGCTTGCCCATTATCTATTGACTTCCATATTACCGGGCTACCGTTACTAACCCCGGCTAAGTATACTACCTGACTGCCACTGCCATATTGGGGAGAAGGTTCAACCAGCTTGATACTGTCTACATTAGCCAGGGCGCTGGTAAACACCCTTTCCCATCTTGTGCCGCCATTCAGGCTCAGCCACAGGCTATGCTCTCCGTCAAAGGTAAGCATAAACAGGGTGTTATCCTGGTCATAGCCAGGTGATATTGCCAGGTCAAGAATGTTACCAATCCCAACTATAGTATCAATTAAGCCCACCTGATTGTAGGTAACGCCACCATCCTGCGTTATAGACAAGGCACTCTCAGTGCCGCTGGTAGCAGCGTAGGCTCTGCCGGAGCTAGTGAAATCAGGAGTCACAAGCACACAGGTTTTAGACTGTCCTGTTGGCTCTTTGGTGCTCCTTCCCCAGTTGACGCCGTCATCGGTGCTAATGTAGACCTGGTTGCTGCTAGCCGCGCCAGCCAGTATATTGGCACTATCGGTATTGCCAGTAACCGCCAGCGTGGTGACATCAATATTGCTTAACCCATAGCCAGAGCCAATATTAAGGTCAGTAGCCACCGAGCTGCCCGGTACGGCTACACCATTAATCATATAGACATCACCGCTGTCACTGCCAGTATCAATAGCCACAAACAGGACATAGTCTTCAGTGGTCGCATCGTAGTCGTCGGGGAAGGCAATAGCCGCCGAGGTATTCACGGCTACAGAGGTGGGGGTCCCAGAGTTGTCCTTATCCAACCTGGCATCACCTATAGTTTCACCCCATCCTTCATCAACAATCTTGGCGGTAACCAGTGTATCGTTCTCATCAGTGACCACAGCCACGAGCTGCCGGTCTATAGGGGAGTTTGGCGAGAAGGCTAGCGTATAGACATCATAGTTGCCCAGGTTGGTGTCTATCCAAGCGGAGAACAGCTTGTCCTCATCCAGAGTATAGACGCCACCGTATTGTGAGCCACCGGTATCTCTGGTGCCGACGGCAATGATGCTATTACCATCCAGTCGGGCAACATCAATGGAGGTGATTTCTATATTGTTGCTGCCAGCCCCACCCGGGTTTGCTGACAGCCTGATGAAGCGGCTACCGGCATCGGTAGATTTGTAGACATCAGACACGGTGGCATAATAAACAACACTGGCAGCGTCAGGAGCAACGGCTATATCAACTATGGTGTGCTTAACCCTGCCGGTATATGACCAGCTATAGCCACTATCAGTGGACTTGAATAGGGTGTAGCTTGTCGCTGAGGGATTGGCGTAGCAGTAGAGGCTGCCATCAATAGCCATAGTCAGGTGCCGGACATCTGAACCACTAGCCAGCACCCAGTTACCTGACTCGCCGTCAGTAGGGATATTAACCCTCGACCACTTTGCCAGGCTTGGGTCAGCGGTGGCTGGAGTGCCGAGCCCAAGCAGGCTCAGTAGCAAAATCAGCCCCACAGCTAATTTTATTTTCGCCATTTGGCAAAAGTCTACCCCTATTATGAGGTTGAAGTCAAACTGGTTAGTTTGGAAACCTAAAAAAAGAGAGCCCCCCGAATTTCGAGGGGCTCTCTGGGTATTTACCCATCACACCAAAACTAGGCGATTACACTACCCGCCTGGTTCTGACTATCAGGATAATCAGAGCAATAACCAGCACTGCACCAATGCCAATTATCGTCCACAGCAGGTAGGCCGGAATGGCCGGTGCTGCTGCAGCCGCTGGTGGTGCTTCTACCGTTACCGCTGGTGCTTCTACCGTTACCGCTGGTGGTGTCACCGTAACTGCTGGCGGTGTCACCGTTATCACCGGTGCCGGTGCAACTAATGCCTCCACCTCTGCAATGGTGAAGCTGCGCGTCTCGGAGTAAGGTCCCCTTACCGGGCTCAGTACCCTAATCCTCCAGTAATAAGTCTCACCAGAGGCAAAGGGGTACTGATTAGTCGAAGTGCCATCGGTGATGAGGAGGGACTCTCCAGTCAGCGCTGAGCCGGTAGCACTAGTATTATAAGTCAGAACCTGCTGGCTCATCGCAGAATTGGCGGCAATCTTGAGCTCATAAGAGCAGTCTTTGTGCACCTGTTCCCAGACAAATCCTATCGGGTTGACCCTCTGCAAGGCAGCATCCACCGAAGCCTTATAGGCATCGGCTGGAGCAGTAATAACTGGCGCGCCCACTGCACCGATAGGGTCGGTATAGGTCCACACGGCATTAATGGTCGCCTTGGTGTCTACTGTCCACAGCTTGCTGCTGCTCGACGTAGAGGCCTGCAGAGCCTGAGGCACCAGGCTGAAGTTGACTTCACTGATTTCCTCACCACCCCAGTATACCGTCGCGGATGTCGGGTTAAGCGTGTTGCCAAAGCCGCTTGTGTTGTCGGTAGTATTATAGTAGAGGGCATACAGGGTCTCACCACCGTAACCCAAGCCGGTGACGGTATCATCTGCAGTTATAGGACAACCGCTGACCTCAATGTCTTCCCACTTATCTTTGTCACCGCCAAAAGCCCAGCGTACTATTTCATCCCCCTGGGCAATATAGACTATGTTGTTGGTAGCATAGTCCTTGTCGGCAGCGATGACAATCTGGTCACTTGACGCACTTATGTCACTATCTTGAGCCGACTTCGTCCAGCTGGCACCATCATCGGTGGAATAGGCAGCTTTGGCCTCGTAAGTAGTCTGGTCAGCGCCGCCAATAAGTATATCGCCATTGGGGGCCACAATCATGTGTACATTGCCATATGACGAAGAACCAAGACCGCTCTTGACATAGTCAGCGAAGGTGCGACCACCGTCTGTGGATACTGACACATAGCCAGCACTGGTTACAGTGAGGACAATCTTGTCATCCTTGGCTACCATATCAGTAATAGCGATGTCGGACCGGCTCTGCTTCCAGGTCTCGCCGGAGTCAGTTGACCGCCTGATTTCCTTGGTGCCCTTCAATGCCACGAAGACAACCTCGGGCTTCTCCGGTGCCAGCCTTACGATGACGCTGGTCTGACTAGTAGCCTTAAGGTCGCACAGGACTCTCTCCCAGCGGGAAGCATAGCGCCAGACGCTGTAGTAATCGCCGTCCGAGCTCTGGCTGCCCAAATAAACCTTGGAGCCATCGGCAGATACCGCAATATCGGTGATGTCGCTCAGGTCGGTATCAATCAGGCTGAGCTGGCTCCATGCCCTGGCGTCAGTGGATACGGAGATGGCACTCTCGTCATCAAGGTTTGTGTCCGCTGTAGTTTCCTCTGTGGAGCACATCATGGTTGAGTCCACCCAGGCAACTTCGGAAACCGACTCACCACTGGGCGACTTCATGCTCGCCGGGCGGGTAAAAGTGGGTGACCCACTATCAGGGTTGGAGCTCATGTCCACCCTGCCCGAGGTGCTGTAGCCAACCAGCAGTTGATTATCGGCGGAGTTATACGCCACACGGGGCAGACTCCCCGACTTGATTTTCTCGGAGAGGTCGTCATCCATACGATAGACACCGTCAGTGGTGCCGATGTAGGCAATGCGCTCAGCGGCATCAAGCCCGTAATAGGTATCGGGAAGCGAGATTGAGGCTGCTGAGATACCACCTATATCGGTGCCTATTTCCACAGGGTAACTGGCAAACGGGGTGGTCGAGGCATTGAAGTAGCAGGTAGCCCAGGTATCACCCACCACTGCGGCTTGAAGCACTGTATTATCCAAACCATTGCTGGTAGTTGTCACCACAAGCAGGGTATCATCGTTGTTAAACCAGGGTGAGAAGGCTATCGCCAGGACACCGCCAGTGGAGTTGGCAGTATTCCAGCCCGTCCACTGACCACTGGTGGCACCAGCAATATCCCAGCCGGCAAACGCCTCTGCCTTGGCTACTGCCAGACACTTAGCGGCAGTGTCACTGCCCACGGCTACCCAGCGGATGTCATCCCTCTCCTCAGAGATGGTAACGCTGGTGATATTGCCTGACAACTCGCTGCTAATATCGCTGGCTGACCAGGTCTCGCCCTTGTCAGTGGATATCCAGGCAGCATTTATAAAACCAGTACCAGTGAGATTCGCTGTGCCCACCGCAACCACAGTCGAGGGGTCATCCGGGGCAACGGCAACGAAGGCAACACGAGAGGTATTGCTCGTAGTTGGGCTCCTGCTTGCCCAGGTCTCGCCGGCATTGGTTGACCGCCAGACTTCCTGGGCGTTCTGTTCACTGGGGTGCAGGGACTCAGCCCTAACCACAGCATAGATTGTCGTGCCATCGTTGGCAGCCGAGATGTCCAGGATATCGGTAAATGGCTGAATCGCCTTGCCTGAGGCAAACGACGTTTTCTCAAAGGGTGTATCCGCTGTGTCCTTTCCCCACTCAAGTTCTTTGGCCACAACCGCCGTCGGCACAGCCAGGGCAATAGCCAGCACTAGGACCAGGCCTAGCATAACTATTCTAGAAAATTTATTTTTCATCTCCTTAAATTTTTTCTCCTTTTAATTTGAATATCCTTATATCTCCATAAACAAAAGTATACATCCTTACGTCCCTTCTTTTATGGAAACAAGGTAACTTTTTGAGCTGTTGTTGAGTTTAATAACTCTCTCCCCTTTCGGGCTGTTACCACAACATCACCTCCTTTGCTTAATATAATACCACATCTGTCAACCCCGTTAGCAAATCTACCGGAGTCAAGGTATATAACTACTATAACACAAAATATTTATTTGTCAAGTCCCAGTCTAACAAAGGGTTTTTATTTGTCAAGCCCAGCCCCCTTAAACTCCCTTTATAAAGTATAACGAAACAATACCCATTTGGTTAGTCCCTAGGGAAATCTAATGGCTCAACCCCTTGCCCGCCTCTCAATATTGGACAGGGCTGGGGGCAAAGACTATAATCGTAGGGCTAGATTAGGGAAAATAGCTATGAGTTCTCAACCTAAACCCCGCATCCTGTTTACCCGGGATGAGATAGAAGCCACGGTTAACCGGCTGGCGGCTGAAATCAAGAAGGACTATCCCGGTAAATCCCCCATTTTAATAGGTGTTCTTAAGGGCTCATTTATGTTTATGGCTGACCTGATTCGGCTCCTTGATTTCCGGCTGGAAGTGGACTTTATCAGACTATCCAGCTATGGTAAAGGCAGGGAGAGTTCGGGTAAGATTAAGGTGGTGCAGGGTCTTCGTTCTGAAGTTAAAGGCAGGGATGTATTGATTATTGAGGACATAGTGGATACCGGTCTCACTTTTTCTTTTCTCATGGATTATCTGCGAAAGAAGAAGCCGGCTTCGCTGAAGCTTTGTGCTCTGACTGATAAGCCCTCCCGGCGGCAGACTCCAGTTACTATTGATTATCTGGGGTTTACTGTTCCCGATAAGTTTTTGGTTGGCTATGGTCTGGATTGGGATGAGGAGTTTCGCAACCTTCCCGATATATGTTTTTTGGAGTAGAGGATTTCTCGGCCACCTTCCTGGGACAAGTCAAGAGTCATGCTTCTCTTGTTGCGGTTAACGTTCTGCATAAAATAGTCAATATCGGACTCTATTCTATTGCCGGTTGGCCCCTGACGTTTTATGCTACGTGCTATATCACCTCTTATGGGATGCTCGACATGTATTACATCTGCTCCCCAGTCAGCAAGGAGCCGGGCACTTATCGGTGCTGCTCCCATCCCTGACACATCCATAACCTTAATACCCTCAAGATTAAGAGCCATTTCATCTTTTCTCCCTTTATTTATTTTTTACTAATCTTTAACCCCCGCACCACCCAGGTCACTGGGATCTATTATATTTCTTGTTGAAGCGCCTCGTTGAATTCTCCGTATAGAGTAGATAGATCCTTAACAACCGTCTCTCCTCGCTCGTCGTGGGTAGGGTTCTTAGCCGTTAGTATCTTGCCCAAGATTGTACTCAGCTGGCGTTCACTTCACGTCGAATATGAGGGGGCAAGCTCCTTGACCGTTAGTACCTTACCTCGGGAAAGCCGGAGGTGCTTCCTCAAGTCCTGGATCCTTGGAGCCAAGTCATCTAGCCCGATCTTCCCTGTTTCAATGGCATCATAAAGGCGCTCAAACCTTTGGGCTGGCAAAGTTTCTCACCCTATGCCGTGAAAATTTTAGCGGTGTAACTATTTTAACTCGTACTTTTTAAGAGCTTCGGGATCAAGTTCTAGCCCCAATCCAGGTACGGTAGGAATTTCCATGTAGCCATCCTTCACCTGTGCTGGTGTCTGATAGATTACGTCCCACCACGGCATGTATTCAACAATAAGACCGTTTGGAACAGCTGCCACCAGATGCATGGAGAAGTCATGGAACACATGGCTAGCCACCGGCAAATTCCATGCCTCAGCCATGACAGCTACCTTCATCCACTCGGTGATACCTCCAACACGTTGCAGATCAATTATAAGAATATCCGCTGCCCGCTTATCAATCAGCTGACGAAATCCGTATTTAGTACAGTAAGTTTCACCAGCAGCTATCGGTACGTCAAGGGCGTTTGCTACCTGTGCAAGCTGGTCAGCGTCGTCACTTGCTAGCGGGTCTTCTATCCAATATACATCGTACTTTTCAATCTTCCGTCCCATCCTAATGGTATCGGCTACTGTCCATGCCCAGTTAACGTCAATCATAATGTCAATATCTTTGCCTACAGCTTCGCGAACTGCCTTCACTCTCTCCAGTTCAACCTCAAATGGCTTATCTCCCATGTTCATTTTCATAACTCGGAAGCCCTGTTCTACCAGTAACATCGCGTCCTTCTGTAGTTCATCCAAGCTCCAGTTGCGAAAGAGCAAGTGGCTGGCGTAGGCTGGCACTCGCTCTCGGAAACCGCCTAGCAGGTGGCTTAGGGGCATTCCCAGTGCTTTAGCACGTAGTACCCAGATAGCAGTATCGATAGCAGAAAGGGCATAAATGCCATAACCGCCGTGTCCCATGTGTCTGGTACCATCGTACAATTTTTGCCAGGCTTCGGCCCAACGGAAAACATCCTGCCCAATAATTATTTCCTTCAAATCTTCGACGCTCGCCTTGAGAGATTTCACCTGGCGGTCGTTCGATGAAGAAGCTAAGCCGAAGGCTTCGAGACCATTATCAGCGGTTAACTGCACAATCACCGGATTAGTCTTTCCTATTAACTGTTGCTTAGGACCTATGAAAGGCTTGGTAAGCGGAATAGACAGAACCACAGTTTTCATTTCAGTTATTTTCATTTTTCACTCCTTTGAGCCGTTCCCTCCCTGCATTAAACACAGCAAAGCACCAACCACCGCTGTATAATCTAGTGGTTCCAGTGCCTTTCAAATCATCCATATTCCTGGACCTGTATATTTAATTTTGAAGGTATTCTACATGTTGGACTTAAATCATACTCCTTTTTGGGAATTATCAACAGTTGTGTTGAAAACTTTGGTCGCATAGATATTCTGGTGAATTGTGCTGGTATCCTTAGAGAAAGAATGGTTTGGAATCTTTCCGAGGAAGATTGGGACGTAGTAGTCAAAGTTCATCTCTATGGTACTTTTAATTGCTCTAGGTGGGCTGCAGGCTTAATGAGAGAGCAGAGAAGCGGCAGAATAATAAATTTCCCTTCAACCGCTTGGCTGGGCACAGTAGGACAAGTAAATTATTCGGCAGCTAAAGGAGGCATAGTAAGCTTCACCAGGTCGATCGCCCGGGAATTAGGCCGGTACGGAATAACCTGCAATTGTGTTGTCCCATTGGCAGCCACCAGGATGACTATGACTGAAGAGGTGAAGGCCGCGTGGAAAAGGAGGTTTGAAGCTGGACGTCTGGCTGAGGCGGAGTACAAACAGCGCATGGAAATGGGCGGACCTGAGCACATTGCCCCTATAGTTGTCTATCTGGCTACTGATGAAGCCGGTAATATTAATGGTCAGCTATTTCATACCCAAAAGGAAAGGGTAGGCATCTATTCAGAGCCAGAAGAGGTGAGGCAAATATTTAATGACGGAGAGGTATGGAGTGTAGACCAGTTAGTAGACCTTATCCCCGAGACGCTACTGGTTGGCTATACCAACCCAGCGCCAGCAGAACCGCCTAAATAGAAAGCAATAGCCTAAAATCCCCACCTAATCAACCTGAACTGGCTAGCATCTACTAACTCAATTGCCTATTATGCGGTGGCTCAATATTTGACCTGAAACGACGCATCCGCCATTCTTTAAGGTACTGTATTACTTCATCATCGCTAGGGTTGTGCCAGTAGCGATAGAAATCGGACACATAGAATTTTGGCATGTATCCCGTAGCACAGGTTACTACTTTATCAGCGACCTTCTCTAACTGCTTCACTGCTAACGCAGGAGCGACGGGTATAGCAGCAACTATTTCCTTCGGCCGACGGCGGCGCACTGACTGTACCGCTGCCATCATGGTGAAGCCTGAAGCCAGTCCATCGTCTGTGATTATCACTGTCTTGCCATTTACAGTAGGCAGTGGCTGGTTCCCTTGGTAGAGTAGGCTCCGCTGCTTAATGTCTGCTCTTACCTTACTAACCTGATAATTTATCTGCTGTGGGGTCAAGCCTGTTCTTTTTACCACCTCCTCGTTAAGAATGATAGTTCCATCATCAGTAACCGCTCCGAAACCTCCCTCAGGACTAAGGGGCAAGGGGATTTTACGGGAAATGACAAGGGCAAGGTCAGCTTCAAGTGCCAGAGCTACCTCCAGTGCCACTGGCACACCCCCGTTAGGGATGGCAAGCACTATAACGGGCTGCTTCTTATACCTGCTCAGTTTCTCGGCAAGTTGTCTCCCGGCATCATGTCGGTTCTCAAAGATAGCTTGTCCTCTAGCAAAATGCATGTTATTCTCCCTTTTACCTAATCAACCTAAACTGGCTAACATCCACCAGCCCAAGGTCGGTGAGCCTGAGCTCGGGGATTACCGGCAAAGCCAGAAAGGAGAGGGTAGAGAAGGGTGAGGGTAATGTTGTCCCTAACTCAGTAGCTACTTGCTCCAGCCTCTCCAGTTTATCTACCACTACCTCCAATGGTTCATCAGATAACAGCCCAGCAATAGGTAAGGGTAAACTGGCTAATACCTTACCCTCGGCAGCCACTACCAGACCACCCTGTAGCCGGTCAATGTCTTTAACCGCGGTCAATATGTCCTCGTCATTAGTCCCGACAGCAATAATATTATGAGAATCATGGGCAATGGAGGCGGCAAGAGCCCCTTTCTTCAAGCCAAATCCTGTAACCAGCCCCAAGCCAATATTACCCGTGGCCTTATGCCTTTCCACTACCACCAGCTTCAGGATGTCATCACTGGTATTAGGCACAACGACCCCATCTATGACCTTAACCGGCTCCACCCTCTTCCTGGTAATTATCTGACCGGGGACAATCTCAATAACTGGCTCAGTCTCCCCTGAAGCCAGGAGCCTCAATGCTTCTATGTTGAAGGGCTTAATATTCACCGTATTGGTCAGTCTCTTGCCCCTAGGTTTATAGGCGGGGAATAACGGTTTCCTTTCTTTAGCCACCAGGCGACCGTGGTAAAAGACCATATCTATCCGCAGGCTGGGTAATTCACCAATGACAATTAAATTAGCCAGGTAGCCGGGAGCTACTGCCCCGAGCCGAGCCAGCCTGAAATACTCGGCAGTATTGATAGTAGCCAGTTGGATAGCCCGCACCGGGTCAAGCCCACCACGAATTGCCTTTCGTACTACGGCATCAATATCACCATCCCCGAGCAGGTCAACACAACTGCGGTCGTCAACCACAAACATACACCTTTTATAGGTTAAATTAGTGACCAGAGGCAGTAAGGCATCCAGATTTTTCTCTGAAGAACCCTCTCTAATCATGACAAACATGCCCTGCCTTAGCTTCTCTTTAGCCTCATCCAGAGAAACCGATTCGTGGTCAGAATAGATACCAGCCGCAATATAGGCAGTGAGGTCTCTGCCGGTAACACCGGGGGCATGACCATCAACAACTTTTCCTTTAGCCAGGTTAATTTTACTCAGCATACTGGCATCACCGCTGAGCACACCGGGGAAATTCATTACCTCCCCCAGCCCGATACAGCCCTGCCACCTGAGAACCTGACGAAGAGCCTCAGGCTCAAGACTGGCTCCTGAGGTCTCGAGGTGGGTGGCTGGTACACAGGAAGGAGCCATTAGGAAAAGCTCAAGGGGTAAACGGCGGGCACAGCTCAGCACATACCTTATACCCTTTAGCCCGCAGACATTAGCTATTTCATGAAAGTCGGTAACCACCGCCAGAGTGCCCCGTGGCACCACTGCCCGCGCATATTGGTTAACATCAAGCATGGAGCTTTCTAAGTGGGTGTGCCCATTGATAAGTCCGGGAGCCAGATACCTGCCCCCTAAATCCAGCACCTCTTTAGCCTGGTGATAATCCCCAACGCCGGCAATCGTATCCCCACAAATAGCTACATTGCCTGGCTCTATCTCACCGGTAAAGACATTCACTACCCTGGCATTAGCCAGAACCAGGTCGGCGGGAAGCTCGCCCTTAGCTACCGAGATTAAGAGATTGCTTATCTACCTCACCCCCTTTATCCCTCTCTCCTTCAACCGTGGTGTACGAAAGGCGAAATTCCGGATGTCTCCTCTATCTGACTAGATGGAGGCATAGGTATAGTATAATACATCTTGACCCTTTCCTCATCTGCCTCAATCTTTTCCACAAAGGACTTCAAGAAGCTCCTTTGTTCAGTGATCGACGATTTTACCAGTAAGTTTCTCAGGTCACTGGTGTAGTGCTGGACCACATTGAGATCGACGGTATCCAAAATTTCGTGACGAAGCCTTTCTTCGATATCAGCCTTTGCATGTTGCAACTCTTCTTTTTTCTGCACCAGGGCTCTTACCCTAGGAGCAAGGTCACTAGTCTTAAACTCTCCTGTTTCCAAGGTGTCATAGAGTTTACCCAGTCTACTTTCCACATCAGCAATCTGCCCATCTAGAATTCCCAGTCTTTCCCTATCTTCACTACTGGCTTGAGTTAGCTTTTCGTTAGTCAGCCGCACCAGTTCCTCCAGGTTTTCTTCCGTAAGAATATAGTCCTTAATGCGGTCAACAACAAGTCCTTCGATCTTATCTCTGTGCAGAATCGGTGACGGGCAGACTTCTCTGCCTTTTCTACGGGCGTTGCCACACATGTAGTAGCGATAGCGAGGACTACTTCCCTGACCTACCATAGCTGCCCCACATATCCCACAGCGGATGATGCCACTTAGCAGGTAAGCACTGTCCACCTGTCTGGGATGAATCACCTGTGGAGCTCGACCTGACAACTTGGCCTGTGCTTCAGCAAAGGTAGCCTGATAACCTTCATCATCTCTACTCCCTTTGTGACTCATCAAGAGCCTGCCTTAACCCTTTTATGAAATGGCTGACCGAGGATATAAAGTTATCCTCAGCCTCCATAAGCTGAATCAGGCGGCTACCTACGATCACCCCATTG
>SDBU01006444.1_pt1 | contig 13791 bp, 13 predicted proteins | sample 2277071 | NCBI WGS metagenome assembly SDBU01 (sample SAMN10397929, study PRJNA504765) | marine sediment metagenome | isolation source: marine sediment core GS08_GC12, 126 cmbsf | place: Arctic Ocean: Gakkel Ridge, Loki's castle | collected 2008
CCTTATTACACCATCAAGCCAGATAAAATGCCATTCTTTATGAGACCAGCCAAACCTAGAAAACACCTGGGATAGGCATAAATCATGGGGGGCTGTTGTGTAAAATAGGCCTTTTGATAGACTGAATAGTGAAGATAATTGAAGATGTAAGGAAAAATTACCTGGAGATTCAAATCATGAAAAAGATTATTTTACTTGCTTTCGCTATTCCCCTATCAATATGCGCCATGGAATCGAGTAATAATGTAGAATCACCTGCAATATGTCAACACACTATTTATAGCAATGATTTTACACAAGACGAAAAACAGATCTGGGGAACAACAATGCAGGAGACCATTAAAAAAGCAGCGCAATCTGCTCAGGAAAATAACATTTCTTTGCCAAAGGAGTTTTATCAAATCAAGCAATATGTAGAACATCTTGAAACAACAGAACTTGAACAAACGCCGACTGGTTTATCTACTATTGATGGAATAGACTGGCGCACTAATAGATTCCTGAAAAAGCCCTCCGAAGCTGAAAGAAATGCCCTTAACGAATGGAAAGAAATCATGGAAAAAATCGCTTCTAACGATTCTTTCGCTTCTTTAGAGGGTGATCTTATCCTATTAGAAATAAATCTCATGAGAATAAAATCAATGGCTAAGGCGGACTTGGAAAGAGTTAACGATTTCTGGAATAATCATCCAACATTTATGCAATCGTCTAATTTACATAAGCAATCATCCAATTCGCATCAAAAATTACTTTTTATATGTGGTGGTACTGGCATATTAATAGTGTGCGCCAGCATCATCGCATACAAAATCTATAAAGTGATCAAAAAAAATCAACACAGCAAGAATAGAATGCAGGCTCAATCTATTGCTTCCTAACACGTATCAATAAAAGTTCTAAAATAGGAGCTTGTGGGACCAGTCTACGCCCTATGGGCTACGCCAGGCAGGCGCCACTAATTATAGCTTCTAGAGCCTTCATTCGAAGGGTTATTGTGATTTTTAGCCAATAAAGTATTCTGATTATAATGATTATAATAATATAACGACTGCCTATAGGGGGAATTTATGAAAAATATGAGGTCTACTCTACGAACCATACTGGCTGTATCTTTATCATTGGCAGCAAGCACCATTATAGGTGAAGATGTTATCAACAAAGATCTGCTTGCAAAGGATATCGCCGTATATTTTGCTTATACGAAAGATCATATATCCCACCTGGAGCTAAAAATTAAGCAGCTTGAGAGCAAAACATCTACTAATTATGACGACCAAATGGAACAACTAGCCAGCTTAAAAGACAGCTTAAAGGTTTACATAGTTGCTAATCTCATATCAGAAGGCAATATCGAAGCACTCAAAAATATGTCACGTGAACAGTTACAATTTTATGAAGGTCAAATCGAAGTTGAGGGAAAACTGTTCAATGATACCGGTCCTGGTTATCTGGTGTATAGGGCAATCTCTGGAAGAAATGCCCTTGCATTTGTATTATTTCATTCGGTACTTGATAAAACACAGGCAGATAAAGATCGGACATTGGCTATGCTACAGGTCCTATTGGATAAAAAACTCAATCCCAACGCCAGGGCTGGGGAAGTACTGTGGGTTAGCAAGGATGAATCATCTACCACGGCCGCTGATTATGTTCGACGCCTATGGTTACGTGAAGTTGCTGCAGAATACAGCTTTCCAGAAGCGCAAGCATTATTGGAAAAATACAGCACCACAAAGACTGTCATTACCAAGTTAGAAGACAATATTGAATTGGAAACCCAAGAGGAGATAACTGATGATTTCATTGTGGTAGCCAAAGCACTATATCTCTTACAAAACAATCAAAGAATTGAGATTGGCGCTATAGGCTACACTCATTATTCAGAATTTGCACCAATCTGCAAATCTAGACTATCCGAAGAGATCGAAGATATTATATCTCCATTCCTAGCTCATACTAAAAATATAGCGATAATTTGTAGCACATATATCAAACCACAATATCGTGGAAAAAATTTTGCACGCATGCTGATCAACCTTACTTGTAAGGAACTTTTTGAAAAAAACAAGATTAATATTGTTCTCATGGGACCATTAAAGCTATTTGAATTGTCAGAAAACAACGAATCTATATATTTGACAGAATCAACACCAGAATATAAAACCAAACAAGAACAAATCATACGGCTTTTTGAATCATGCGGATTCTGTACAGACAAAATAAATGACACAATTATTACACATAAAGCAACAACTTAATCGGTTATTTTGTTATTAAAAAAGGGTATTTTCAGGAAGGGGTTCCAATGAGCGCTGATATTGTTAGTAATATCGAAGAAATACCATTTGCAGAATTGAAAGACCAGAATGCTCGTCGAATTCTTACGTCATTTTTGAAAAATGAAATAGATGCTATCACTGATCAGTTGCTGTTAATTCCTTTAACCAAGGGGCGTAGTGGTGCGGGCTTATACAAGTTCTCTTTGGGTGATAATGAATATGTATTACGTATGTTTAGCCCTATCAATAGTTATCAGGATCGCGAACGAGAAGCATATGTTTCTCGAGTTGCAGGGGAACATGGCGTTGCGCCTAAGGTATACTATGTTGATCCAAAGCTAGAAGGAATCATTATTGAATTTCTTCCAGGACGTACCATGTTGAAAAATGACCTAGAGCGCTCAGAAGATATTATTGCTTTTGCGCAATTTCTTCGTAAAGTACACGAAATTCCTATGGAAAAATATGAAGCCACCTCTCCCTTGAAAAGAGGTGATGAGTGGCTTTTGATGGCGAAAGAAAGGGATAAATCGCTTCCCTCTCTGTTTGATGCTGTATCAAAAAAAATTGAGCAGGTAAAAAAAGTGCTTACGCATATGCCTACGAAAAAAGTTTTTATTCATAATGATTTAATGCCGCCTAATATTATGATCAGTGGTTCTTCGTTTAAGCTTATTGATTGGCCTGAAGCAGGTACGGGAAATCCTTTTTGGGATCTTACGGCGTTTTGTGATTGGAATAATTGCACTGATGCTGAAAGAAAGATTTTTTTGGAAGGATATTTTGGCAGAGTATTGACTGAAAAAGAACAAGCTCTTTTTACTATTATGAGGCCGGTATCCACGTTTATAAGAGCTGTTGGTGGATTTACATTTGAGCAGGAATCATATTCTACAGAATTTTATGACCAACATCTTCGAAATGGGTTACCGCATTTTACAAAGATGGTAGAAGATTTTTCTCTAGGGCAATTAGTGCTGCCATTATGGCAAGTTGCATTAATCTGCTTTGCAGAAACCGTACGTATGATAAATGATCCTTCATTTGGCGAAGCACTTAATAGATTGAACTCACTCGATGCTCACTAGCCTTGCATTAAGGGAGGATCTGGTAGAGCATTTGCAAAGAAACGATTTTGGTAATGTTTAAAGTTATGCCTGTATTCTTTTTTTTAATCGCAATCATTTGTTTTTTGTTACTTATTGGTTTTTCTTATCAATATTTTTCGACCAAATTCGATGATTGGCAACATTTTCCACAGGGTCAGTTTATCGAAGTAAATGGCAGAAAGATTCATTTTTTATGTACGGGAAAAAATGGACCTTCAGTGATCCTTGATGCAGGACTTGGAGCAGATTTAAATTGGTGGCATTTAGTGCAAAAAGAGGCATCCAAATTTGCAAGAATATGCAGTTTTGATAGACCCGGATATGGTTGGAGTGATTCAGGCAAATTGCCTCGCACAAGCAAACAGATAGTTTCTGAGCTACATACATTATTACATGCAACTGAGACACTGCAGTCTCCCTATATATTAGTTGGTCATTCATTTGGAGGGGTTAATATGCGACTTTATGCAAATGCATATCCAGATGAAGTAATGAGTCTTATTTTGATTGATGCATGCCATGAAGATCAGATATTTGAAGATAACTCATCAGGGCACGGTATACTAACAACATTTAAAAATTATCTATTTACTAGTACTTTTTCTCATCATGTTGGCTTAAGCAGGTTGTTTATGACAAAGAATTTAAGACCATATTTCTCATCTTTAATGCCCCAAGAACTACGTGATGTGATTGTTACCAAAGCAAGTAGCGTAAAAGCGCTAAAGGCTCGTGATAATGAGATGCTTTTTTTGAAAGAAAGTTTAGCGCAATTGAAAAAATCAAAAAATGCTCTCTCTAATAAACCTCTTATTATAATTACAGCTGAAGAGACTAATAAAGATCCATCTTGGCAAGCATATCAAAAAGAATTGGTAGCTCTTTCCAACTTAGGAAAACAAATAATAGCTAAAAAAAGCAGCCATATGGTAAATGTCGACAAGCCAGAAATTATCGTTAGGGCAATTAAACAAATCATTGAATCGTGCAAAAAGTTCTAAAATAGTCACGTGTGGGACGCCATTTATTATGCGATCTAATCGTTAAATTGGGGATCTATCTCAATCAGAATGAAGCCTGCTTTTTACAAAAGGCCATAAAATGCTCCGAATTTCTATCGTTTATACCTTCAAATCGTCTATCCTGAGGGTAGGAAGGTAATTCAAATCTATTTTATGAAGGAACACGTATGAAGAAGTATATTTTTCTCGTTGTTATCTGTTCAGCTGTATCAGTATATGGCTCATCTGTGAAAATTAGTAATTTATCGGAGAAGCCGATCCTTGCACGGATTAATAATAATAATCGTTTTTGGGCTTCCCTGGAACGGGAGCAAAAAGAGATGCCGAGCATATTGGGAGCACTTGATGACCATATTGCAGATTTTAGGCCAATACTTCCAGGGCAAACTGTTAATTTTGGAAATGGTCTTCGCTCTATCAAAAAAGTTACATTTATGCGTGTTTCTCCAAACTTAGTTGCCCACATACTATCGCCAGAGAAGGCAAAGACCAAAGTAGAGAATATGTTGAGACAATACGCGATAGTGCCAACGTTAGAAAAAGGTGAAGTTCCAGTAAAGGATGGTAAAGTTCCGGGAATGCCATTTCATAGCGAATATTTAGAATCGGGAAAATGGTATCAGCAGAAGCTGCGAGAAAAAATTGGAATGTATCCGAAAGTAGATGGAAATGCTGTATTATATTATCCAGAAACAGTAGAGGCGTTTTCTTTTGATCCTCATATTGGAGCCCTAAAATTTGGAGCTCATATAGAATATAGTGGTTGGGAAAAGGTAAAACGAATACAATAAGTAGATAAAAGGTTCCATTATGGAACCTTTCTTATATCTCAAAAGTTCTAAAACAGACCTCTGTTGGACGCCAGTCTTCGCTTATCCGGGCCTTACTCCTGCGCCAAGGCTTTGGCGGACAGGTTGGCTGCCGCGCTCTGCGAAGCCTCGCGCGAAGCATGGGTGGGACGACAATTATGCGTCGAAAAATTGGCTATCTTCCTTCGCATAACCTGTCCTTCGAAGTTCGAAGAACGAAGTAGGAAAGTTACAGTGGACAAGTACCCTTTTTAAGGATTCACAATGACCAACATATTAAAGAGCCTTCTTAAGATGATTGCTATCGTTTTTTTATGTATAGCAACAGTGCATCTCTCTGCTGCTTCAAAAAAATCAACTCTCAAGTCTGGAGACGTTGCTCCAGTATTCACCTTGCAAGCAGATGATGGAAAAACCTATAGCCTTTCAGATTTCATCAATCAAAAAGTTGTCTTATGTTTCTATCCTCTTGATAAATCTCCCAACTTTACAAAGCAAGCATGTAGTATCGCTCGAGGGTATAAAGAGTGTGAAAAATATAATATCAAACTGTTTGGTATTAATCATCAATCGGTAAAAAGCCATGCCGCATTTAAAACAAAACACCTCCTGCCATACACACTGCTCAGTGATCCATCATGCACGGTAATTAAGGCATATGGCGCGTACTCTTTTCTATTTGTTAAGCGCATTACCATTCTCATTGATAACGGAAAAATTGTTGCCGTTTTACATAACATTGATATAAATAATCATGCCGATCAAATCCTCAAGGCATTTGATCTCAAAAAGTAATAACCCTATGAACAAAATTTCTTTAAAGATTGTGCCTGTAAGTCTTAGCGAGTGCCTAGTATTTTCTGTCAATTCTAGCTCCTAGAGCCTCATTTATAAGGGCTATTGCTCAATTTCTAATATGCTCTATCCTTATATATATGATATAAGCCGTATAAGGGGCCGAATCTCTAAAAGAGCATGCCTACGGACCATTTGTAAAATCTAAGTTTTTTTCACATCTGATTACATATGAAAATCCACTATAGATTGTAATGAGTTTTAAAAGAGCGGGAAGCTTGAATACGCCATGAGCCCTTCTCTTATTTCTTTTAATAATTAGTATTTCGAAAATATTGCCATGGAATAAAACAGTGGCGAGTAAAAAGTTTAAAATATATATGGAGTATAATGTCACATTATTCTAATTCACGAAAAAAATCGGACAAAACTAACGGCTATAAATCGAGAGATGAGCGCGGTAGTAAAAACAGAAGTACGTATTCACCCCTAAAGCGAAAAAGTGCTTCACCTTCTCGCGGTGCAAGTCAGCGCAGAGGCAAGAGGCCTGTTGTAAATTTCGATCCTTCTTTATTTATAAAAAAAGTAGAAGAGCAAACAGTGGCGCAGGTGTATGTACCTCAAAATACTTTTTTTGATTTTGCATTTGAAAACCAGTTACAAGAGAATATTGAAAAAAAGGGATACTCAGCTCCAACTCCCATTCAAGATCAAGCAATTTCTCATATTTTAGAAGGTCGCGATGTTGTAGGAACAGCAAACACGGGTACCGGAAAAACGGCAGCCTTTTTGATTCCTCTTATCAATAATGTTTTAACGAAAAAAACTTCTCGCGTATTGATTATTGCGCCAACTCGAGAACTGGCAATTCAAATTAGAAATGAATTTAACATCTTTACTGAGCAAACCAATCTAACCTCGACGTTGTGTATTGGTGGTGTAAATATTAATTTCCAAATAAAAACGCTGAAAAAGAATCCTACTTTTGTAATCGGAACACCTGGAAGATTACTTGATTTAGAAAGCAATGGCCTGATAAATTTCAGCAACTATAGCTCTATTGTTTTAGATGAAGTTGATAGAATGCTCGATATGGGATTCATTAAAGATATTAAATACATCATTAATAAATTACCGAAAAATCGCCATTCGCTTTTTTTCTCTGCCACATTGCCTAAAGATATGCAAAATATTATGAGCAGCTTCTTACGAAATCCTATTTCAATAAGCGTGAGAACGCGCCAGTCAGCTGAAAATGTGAACCAAGAGGCTATAAAGGTTGGCCAAAAAGATAAAGTAGAGATCTTGCATGATCTGCTTATTAAGCCTGAACTTAAAAAAGTTTTGATCTTTTTACGTACAAAGCGCATAGTCGATAAATTAACCAAGGAATTAACTGCCCGTGGATTTATCGTTGGATTAATTCACGGTAATAGATCGCAAGCGCAAAGAAGCAAAGCATTGCAAGCATTTCAAAGCGGTAAATCTACCATTCTTTTGGCAACGGACGTCGTTTCCAGAGGAATTGATATTGATGACATATCTCACGTGATCAATTTTGATTTGCCACAAACATATGAAGATTACATTCACAGAATTGGCCGAACTGGCCGTGCTGATAAAATTGGGCAGGCAATCACCTTAGTCTAATTAAACGACAAGTGCGGTTTGTAGCCTCAATTTAAAAGCAAAAAAAAGGTTCTGGTAACATCATGAAAAAATCTTCAAAGCATATATCATCATCATTGTTAAATGGTCCTCGTTAAATGGTCCTCGGTTGGATACTGTAAAACTTAATTTTACAGAGCAAATAATTGATACCGAAGCTTTTCCTTTTTCATTATCTATTATCAAAAATTTACAAGAGATTCGCTTTCCTACCCAAGTGACTTTTTTTGTCGGAGAAAATGGAACAGGAAAAATCAACCATTCTTGAAGCAATAGCACATCACGCAGGATTTGGAGCAGAAGGTCTATTTAAAGAATCTGTTTTGCGAGTAAAAGTTCTAAAATAGTTCTACTTCGCTCCTTGAGCTACGAAGAACAGGTCGGCTGCCGTGCCCTGCGAAGCCTCGCGCGAAGCATGGGTGGGACGCCATAGTTTACGATCTGTGGCTTCAATCAATATATCGAATGGCTTCTTATGTTATGAAAATTGGGCTAGCAGAGAAACTGCATGCATGTTCTATGAACAAGAAAAATAGATGGCAAGGAGGGGCTGCAAAATATCTCATAATTTTAAGCAGCCCAAAATAATTTTTACTTTTCATCATCCGGAGTAATTATATACTCAATATCAATATCGCTTGGATCTTGTTCCTCTTTAAATGCTTCTTTCAATCTTGAAAAGGGCCCTTTCAGAAGCTTATATACATCTTTTACTTTTTTAGATATCACATATGTATTGGCTAAAGGCCCTGTGAATCCTTCTCGCATTCGAGGGATAACCTGCGTATGAACATGACCTGGTACGCTTGCCCCTGCCCATTCCCCATCGTTGAGACCAAGATTCAAACCAGGCACGTTGAAAACTTTTTTAAAGATTGGAACTGCACAATCGATCACATCATGATACTCATTTCTTTGTTTACGTGAAAGCTTTCTCAACTGATCAACATGCTTTTTCGGCATAACTAAGCAATGTCCATCAATGTATGGCATTTGATTAGCAAACAAAACTGTACCTTCGTCAAACTCTTCTACCACCGCATATTTATCAATATGATCCTCAGCTAACTTAGCCTTATCCTCATATGTCATCCCTAATTTATAACAAAAGATACAGTCAGGTTTTGGGCTTACCTGAGGAAAAGCAATTTTTTGACGTCCATAAGCAGGTAAGTATGTTCTTGGCAATTCATATGCTTCCACCACCTCCGAATCACTAGAGAGTGCTTGCATCTTATTACATGTTCTTGTTAACTCAAAAACTTGCTTTATCATCGTTTGATTTAAATCTTCTGCACCGTTCTGCTCCTCCATTGCACCAAGCATAGAAACACTCAACAGCAAACCAACAAAATAACGTTTCATAATCTTCCTTTCATGTATTGAGATAAATAACAACAACTTACTTTACAACCGAAACTAATTTGAAAAGATTATCAAAAATCAGCCCTCCTCCCGCAATACAACTTTGATACGATGGAGCCAGCATTTCGCCTTGAAAATCTGCGATTTTGCCGCCAGCTTCTTGCACCAAAAGCATACCAGCTGCAACATCCCACCATTTGTGATGAGTAAATAACACCCCATCTAATCTTCCTGCCGCAATATGTGCCAAGTCAAGAGCTGTAGAACCAATACTACGAAGAGCTCCAACACTCATCGCAAGCTTTTGGACCAACAGCATCAACGATATACGCTCATCGAAAGCATACGGCAGATTAAAAGCGATCACTGCTTTAGATATATCTGTAGGCAAAGAGATGGAAATCTTTTGACCATTACACCACGCTCCTATACCCTTTTGTGCATAAAAAAAATCGTCCAGCAATGGATTATAAATTGCCGCACATTTTGGTTGATCATGATAGGTTAATGCAACTGAAATACAAAAATAAGGAATACCATGTGCAAAATCAGTTGTTCCATCAAGAGGATCTATCACCCAGCAATATCCATTATTATAAGAGTTTGTTTGACCCGATTCTTCAGCCCAAATATCAGCTCGAAATAGATTAGTCAATTTCTCGATAAGATACCGTTCACTTGCAAAATCAGCTTCTGTTACAAACCCATCACACTTTTCTTTCCGGACAAGTTGCTTTCCAAAATATGAAAGCAAGATAGTTCCAGCACCTTTAAGAATCACCTCAAGCTCTTTTTGAAAATTACTATCAACATCCATTGCTTGAAGTGACGAACCGTATATCAAAAGCAACAATAATACGTAGTTATTTATTTTTTCCATTTTTCTTTTTATAAAATATCGGCACAATATGGTGCATGTTGAGACGAATTGTAGCGTTGGGTTGTAAAAAGATCAACTTGAGATAAGCAAAATTTTACCTCACTAGTAATCCTACTGTGAGATAAGTACTTAGCTAGATTAGTTTTCCCACTGTTGAGATATTTGTAATTTCATGATGCGCTCTTTTTCTAAGGTTACTTGTCTGAAGATCAAAAGTTGCCTAGGCTGTACAAGAAAAATTTTTACTTTCTTAATGTTTCAGTGGGATAAAAAAATGAATCGTTATGTTATAGCAATAGCTTTAATGTGCAGTGGGATCTTCAAGTGTTGGTTCAAAAAGGCCATGAAATATTGCCATTTTTATGATCTAGTGTTAAAAACAGATCAATTTTTTTGTCTCTTAAAAAATAGCAAAATATTGCTTGTGCTACCAAATCCCTTGAAAGCAGATCCCTGTGTAAGAGGCAAGGCAGATATTAATTCCCAATCATGCTTTGCCCAATAATGTATTGTTTTTAGCATTTCTTTTTCATCTACGGTTCCCCCTGAATAAGAACCAGTGGTTTCTATTTTTACTATCTTATATTCCCATTTCATATAATTCCTTTTTTGATTGAGAACTTTATTCCTGAGTAGCGCCAAGATTATGTAGAGTCTACATTTTTGTGATTTTTGTTAACAAGTCTCAACATTGCAAAAGTTCTAAAATAGTTCCAGCCGTCGTTCTTCGAACTATGGCGGACAGGCCCTCCTGCGCATAAAGCTTACACCTCCGCTAAAGCTATGGTGCACAAGTCGGCGGACCCAGCCTTTGTTTTCAACTACGGCGGGCTGGCGCCAGTCATTTCTCAAAGCAATTCGTATTCCTACTCTTTGAACACATTATCAAGAATAAGGGAAACTGATTCATGATCGGTTACACTTTTGCCTTGAGGGGTTCTTAGGTCAACAACCTCAACCTCATTAACTTTCTTTTTTAGATTAGGGCTTACAAGAACAAGGTCCATCCAGCCATAATTATTAATATATTTGCAGATTTTGAAGTAGATTGGCTTGGTCCATTTGCCCCACGTGGTATTTTCTGCGTTACATACGGTAACAAGGTCTGGTTGATCTGTAGCAGGAACAACTTTCATGGTTGTTAAAAGTCGTCTGTATTCTGGTGAGCCAGCAATAAGATTGAAGTCTCCGATATGTATTATTTGTTCAGCAACTTTGTCATCTCTTTCGAGTTGTTGTATCCAATTCATTGTTGCTGCTATTTGGCGTCTTCGTATTGCTTCAAGATAATTAGGGTATTTCTCTCTTAATTTTTGAAATGGCTGAAGATGTACAATGTCAGAAGCGATGGTTTTTGGTAATTGCAACCATTGTCTATGTAGAAAACGAGAAAGAGCAAAAAGCCCCACTTCCGCCTGCAAATGATGGCCAAATATAGAAACAGTTTGATTGCCTTCTTGCTTGCGGGATAACTTGACATGAATTACTCCCTTTGGAACAAACGCTTCTAAAAGACCGATCCCTTCAATGCCAGATTCAACGAAGGCAAAAATGTCGTACGATTCAACTGTGAGGCCGGAACTTCTTTTAATGAAGATTCCCTGTCCACTATTTTTTGCCGATCCCACTACAAAGGAATACTTTTTCCTCCAGTATTTTCTTAACTGCTGCTTGGTTGGGCCAGGATAGTAATCAAAGCCTGATTGTTTGAGTTGAGCAATTAATGCATTGCTTGGTACGTCATCGTACATTTCTTGGAGAAAATAGACATCGGTATTTGGATGTTGTCTTAGTAATGATTCTGCAATCTGCCGAGCGCGCTCGTTCGGATTGCCGATGGTTACTATCTTAAGACCTTTCGGCATGAGATTAATGTTGGCTGTAATAATTTTCAGGGTGACATTTGAAGAGCTTGATCCATTTTCAACCTTTATCTCTTCTTTCCTCGTCATACCAATACCAAAGACCAATAAGAGTAGTGCTACTGATAGTGAGAATACTTTTTTAAAACCATTTTTCATATAAACCCCCGTTATTAAAATTGATATAATCGCCTAAACATAATACAAAATCTAAATTGGCTAGATCAAGAATGTCAAGTCTTCGAACTCTACCAAATAAGTTCTAAAATAGTCCCAGCCGTCGTTTTTCGAACTATGGCGGACAGGCCCTCCTTCGCATAACTCGTGCGCCATAGCCTTGGCGACGGCGTAAGCTCCGGCGGACCCAGCCTTTGTTTTCAACTACGCCGGGCAGGCGCCAGTCATTCTATAATAGCGATAAGATTATTTTTCGTATTATTTACAACCTTTCAAATAGTAGCCAATGTTTTAATAAAACACTGTATTCTTAGGAAAAGCTTATGATCACAGGTTTGCTTTTAAAGAAAGCCCTTTTCTTTGGTATTAACATTTTGATTGGAAGTATATGTGATATTGTTTGGTTGCGCTACGCATATAATCTCTATAAAAAAAGCCTTTTCCTTTTAGCTATTTTTGCAAACATAGTAAGTTGGGGTGTTTTTTATTTATCGATCATGAGTGGCGGCAGTGGTTATGGAATCTATTGGATGGTTATATTTTCTAAACTGGCTATCTATAGTTGTCCTCTTTCTAAAATTAATCTACCCAGTATTTTTAGACCAATTTTATTTCCCTTGTTGATAGCAATGATATGTGCCCTGCTGTTGTTGCAGATTCCCTATTTTCATGATTTGAAAGTGGTTTTATAGTTCTAAAATAGCCCTAGAGCCTAGTTGTGTTACTCATTCAAATATGACTTTATTGCTGAGTATCAATATCATGCGTGTCGTTTATAAGTGGCAATAGATTCGGCTGTTGCTAAGATATGATCTTTCATGGTGCTCATAAGGGTGTGCTTCATTGTACCGGAGGGTACATCAAGTTTTGTATCTAATGCATATAACTGCATTCGATATCTTTGATGGTCTGGGCCTGGCTCAGGACAAGGTCCACTATAGCTGACTTTTCCCAAATCATTTACTCCTATTTTGGCTTGCTCTGGAAGTGAATTGGTTTCTATTTCGCGTATATCACCAGGAATATTGTAAACAATCCAAATGGTTAACGGATTGCTCCTATTGGGAACATCAAGGTCTTCCATCATAAGCACGAAACTCTTTGTTTCTTGGGGGACATCATCCCATTTAATGCCTGGTGAAATTTCTTCACCATCACACGTATATTTTTTAGGTATTGTATTACCACAACTACAGGTAAATGCTTCAATATGTACTATCACATACAGCCTTTCGAAGAAATAAAGGTCAAATAATGAAGAATGTAAATCCGATAGCTAAAAAGTAATCTTACAAAGATGGCATATTACTCTACAAGCGATCCGTTTTGTTTAAGTATTACATAGTTTTTCAAAAATTAAATCAATACTCACAATGAATCATTTTGGAATATTAGCTTTTAGTGTATGTTTACCGGCACGAGGAATAGAAAGGCAAGCTAGCCCTTCGCCATGGCCGCCATAGCTCGATAGAGCGTAGTAGGAGGCTATGAGGCCCCATTTCATATATCCCGTCTCATATATATTGAACTAGCACACCCTGTTGCGAAATAGTACGAAAATAGCTATATTTATACTATATACAGGCTATATTAGATCTGTAGACTATTTTTGTTAGTATTCGGGGAGGCTTTTTATGAAAAAGTTATTTGGTTTTTTTCTTGTTTTTATCATGACTCAAGCTTTGGCCAATGAATTGCCTAAGCGAGTTGATATTTATAGGGCAGTTGCCCCAAGCAGTAAAGAGATGGTAGGGATTCCTCTTTTGGGCTTGCTTGGCTCCGGACTAAGTCTGTGGGCTTATAATATTAAAAAAGCACATAATGG
>SDBU01006445.1_pt1 | contig 13789 bp, 10 predicted proteins | sample 2277071 | NCBI WGS metagenome assembly SDBU01 (sample SAMN10397929, study PRJNA504765) | marine sediment metagenome | isolation source: marine sediment core GS08_GC12, 126 cmbsf | place: Arctic Ocean: Gakkel Ridge, Loki's castle | collected 2008
TTCCTTCGAACTGGGGCAGCCAGGGGCGTTCGGCTTCGATTTGTGCTGCCAGCGAGATGATGGTGGCCTCATCGTTGGGTCGACCCACGAGCTGCACCGCCTGTGGGACACCTTCTTTATCAAAACCGGCGGGTATCGAGGCTGCGGGCTGGCCGGTGAAGTTCAGCGTAGGCGTGAAAGGAATAAATGCATTTTGGCGGATCATGCCACGAAATACGCCGAGGCCCTCCCAGTGACCGACCTCCACTGGAGGCTTGGCCAGTACTGGTGTTATCAATGCGTCGAAATCGTCAAAAAGTTTCAAGAAGCGGGCGACAAGTTTGGGCTGCGCAGCCAGAGCACGGTCGGTCAGTTTCCCGGGCATTAGCTTGCTCATACGCCAGAGTGTTCTCGTACGTCTCTCCAGGCGCTCCGGGTGCGTCAGCCACTCCACTGTTGGAGGTAGCTCACCCATGGACAGGCCCAAATAAGCCGCTCCAATGGCCGAGCGATATTCGGGGTCATGTTCGCGTGTCTCATGGCCGAGGCTCTTCAGTAACTCCGCGGTCTCGTGAACCGGCCGCCTTACCGTATCGCTTACGTGGACGCCCGGGATATTTGGCTTGAAGGATATAGCGATCCGTAGCTTCTTCGGCTTTGTCTTTGCAGCCTTGACAAGTGGAGGCGCAGGTGGAGGAGCGGGGATCGGACTACGAGACTCGATACCGGTAATCGCATCGGTGAAGAGCGCACTGTCGTAGACGGTGCGTGTCAGGGGACCGAAGGCCTCGAGTCCGGATGTCTGGTATTCGCGATCCGGATGAAAAGTTGGAATTCGCTCGCGCTGAGGCTTCAAACCGAAGAGGCCGCAGCAAGCTGCTGGAATGCGGATTGAGCCAGCAAAATCTGTCCCCAGCGCAGCGCCCACGAGCCCGGCTGCCACGGCAGCAGCAGATCCACCGCTGGAGCCGCCCGCGGTTCGGTAAAACGACCAAGGGTTGCGAGTGACTCCCCAAGTGGCCGACTCGGTTGTTGGTGAGGCACCTAGCTCAGGCACATGGGTCTTTCCGATGATTACTGCACCTGCCTCCCGGAGCCGCCGCACTGCGGCACAGTCCTCGCGTGCGGGACCGGGGTCAATACCTGTTCCACACATTGTCGATACGCCCTCTACGTCTACCAGATCCTTGACCGCCACCGGCACTCCCAGAAGTGGCGCCTCCTCGCCGGCATCAAGCCTCTCCCGTGCCCGATCCGCCTCGGCCAGCGCCTGCTCGGCAAGCACAATACGAAAGGCATTGAGTTGGGGATCGAGCCTTTGGATTCGCGCCAGGTATAGCTCTACTAGCTCACGAGGGGAAACTTCGCCCGCACGGATCAGCTCCGCTTGGCGGGCAATTCCGGCAAATGCCAGGTCGGTGGAGTCCATGACGTGCCGAATGCTACAGCAGTGGCGATGCAGTCACATAGCGAATACGTCACATAGCGAATACTTGTCAATCACTCTCAAGTTTTGCGCCTGTACCTACTTGAGGAGACTCTGCTCGTTCAGTGGTGAGTCGAGCAATCGCCTCGGCCGCATTCTCGGCTCCGTCGTTATCGTGCGACCAGCTCTTGAATTCAAGAGCGCGCTTCTTGTATGAGTTGTTCGCGAGCATTGAGCGGACGACCCAGCGCACCGATGTCGATCCCACGAGACGCCATGGAAGGTACATGCCGGCCCCTGCCCAGACAGCACGTGCGGCGTTTTCGGCCATGTCCCCTTCGACGGGGGCAACGAGCACGGGAACGCCCAGCGACAGTGCCCTGGTCATCGTGCCGTGACCTCCGTGGCAGAGCACGAGGTCGGCTTGGCTCATCGCCTTGCCGTAAGCAAGCCAGTCGACCACAACACTGTTTCTCGTCTTTGGCAAAGGTATATCGGGCTGCAGGCCGTTGATTGTGCCCAGTACTCTCACATGCATGTCCTCGAGACCTTCTAATGCAGCTCTCAAGAGCTTGTGTTGGGGATCCTTCGATGTGCTTGGAGCGACGACGACGAGAGGGCCATCACCGGGCGGATCTGCATAGTCTCCTGCGGAGCGCTCCCATTCCAGTGGCCCCGTTATCTTGACGTAATCGGGCCAGTGGCGGGGGTACTCCAGTTGGGGATAGGTGCCGACAAGGCATAGATCGCGACTCATGCTTCCATGTGTGAAGTTCACGGGCGGAAGGTCAAGCCGGCTCCTGGCGCCGTTCAATTGCTGCCTTCCCTGTTCAATCCCCACGTTGGAGATCTTGCTCAGAAGCCTCCACATTTTCCTGCCCGGCGCTGCTGTGGGGGGCTGGCATCCTATTCCGTATGGAGGCAGGTCGGGGGCATTTACCGGATAGAGATGGGGAACGAGAGTGACCCAGCGAACTCCCTCCAGTTCCGAAGCAAGTGCAGGTGCCACTGTTATCACGTCGCAGACGACTGCAAGTGGATCCACCTCTCGGATCAATCTCCGTGTTGTCACAGCGGCTTTAACGGCCGCCTGGTACGGCTTTAGCGGCTCTTGCCTGGTGGGAAAGACCTTGTACTCGGGTGCTGCGGAGAATGAAAGGCCCTCCGCCTCTATGTCGGTGCGCCAGTTGCTCCAAGTCTGGACTGTCGCTTCGTAGCCAATTTTCTTGAGCGCGCGCCCAACGGCTATCAGCGGGAATGTGTGGCCCGGATCGCCGAAACCGCACAGCAGAATGTGCCCCTTGCTAGACGGCATAAAACCGATGGATAGACTGTTCAGGCACTGTTCTTAACATATGCTTAAAATTTGACCGCAGCCCTAGAAGTACGGGCTCGCTGGTTATACACTAGATAACGCGGAATAGTGTGAGTAATAGAAAGGGTAGGAGGTGGTTCATGATTGAGTACGGTGACTCCGTCTACGTGCCCGCTGGGCAGGACAATGGAGATAAGAGGGAAGATTCGCGTGGGCCGCTGGGCCGTTGGCTCAGGATGGAGGATCCGGGTTACGATGATGCCTATAACAAGCAGTCTGAGCTTGAGGAGAAGTGGATGGAACTTCGAGAAGAAGCGGGAGACGGCTAGCGCAGAAATGCTTTTCTAGGTCGCTGTAGCCCAAGCCAGCAGCACGTCATGCTGCGAGATCTGCAAGTTCTCCCATCATCTTCAGCCTTTCTTCCGGTGTCGCTGCCACCGGGGTGACGATAATGGTGTCCGTGCCAACCTCATCGTACGCCTCAAGCCTTTCTTTGATTTTCTCCGGTGGGCCGCACAGCGTGGTCATGTCGATCAACTCTGCAGGAATCTCCGCCATCGCCTCCGCCTGCTTGTGGTCCAGATATAGCTCCTGAATTCGTTCTGCCTCATCCCCGAACCCGTATCGCGTCACCAACTCCTTGTAGAAGTTCTTTTCTCTTGATCCCATTCCACCGATGTAGAGGGCGAGAAAAGGTCTCATGAAATTACGGCACATGTCTATGTCTTCACCGATACAAACCTGTGTCGAGGGCACGATTGCGAGATCGTCCAGCGAGCGTCCCGCACGTTCGGCACCCTCCTCTAGCGACGGCTTGAAGACGTCAAACTTTTCCGGAGCGAAGATCGTCGGTAGCCAACCGTCCGCAATCTCGGCCGTCAGAGCGACGTTCTTGGGCCCGTTTGCCGCGATGTATATCGGAATGCGGTCCTGCACAGGTTCGATGATCAACTTGAGCGCCTTGCCACGACCGCCCGGCAGCGGCAGCTTGTACAGCTCACCGTCGTATTCAAGTCGCTCGCGGCCCAGCGCCTTGTGCATGATCTCGACGTACTCGCGCGTCGTCTGCAGCTGCTTGCGGAAGGGCTGACCGTGCCATCCCTCTACGACCTGTGGGCCGGACATTCCCAAACCCAGAATAAATCGCCCCTCGGAGATGTTGTCCAGGGTTGCTGCCGTCATCGCCGTCATCGCCGGGGTGCGTGCCGGCATCTGGAAGATGGCGGAGCCGAGCTTTATTTTTTCGGTAGCACCGGCTATCCAGGCAAGCACTGTTGCTGCGTCGGATCCGTAGGCCTCGGCCGTCCAGGCCGAGTCGAATCCCAGCTTTTCGGCTTCGCGAGCCATCTCCAGCTGCTGCTCGCCGGTAATGCCCAGTCCCCAATATCCCAAATGTACACCCAGCTTCATCAGCGCTCCCTTTGTAGATTGAAATATGTCACAAGTCCGACCCCGGACGTTTCATCACGATCTCCGGAACAACACAGTTACTTGAAATCGAAAGAAGGAAGAGAACGGCCTGTGCCACATCCTCCGGTTTGATCATATCCTCAGACGCTACTTGTTCTTTAATCCAGTCGGTCATCGGTGTATCGACGAAACCAGGACAGATCGCGCAGGCCTTGACGCCAGACTCACCAAGCTCCTTCTGGGTGGCAGCGGTTAGCCCGATGACCCCGGCCTTGGCGGCGGAGTATGCGGCCAGCCATCCCTGTCCCTCCTTGCCGGCAATCGAGGCGAGATTCACTATCAAGGTCTTGGACGACTCGGCACCTGACTGCTTGAGCATTGGGATTGCCTCTCGCGTTGTGAGGAACGTTGCCCTCAGGTTCACATCGAGCTGCATGTCAAGCTTCTTCGCGCTCAAGTCCTCTATCGCGCTTCCAATCCCTATGCCTGCGTTGTTTACCAGCACATCGAGCCGGCCGAACTTCTCCTTGTGGGATTTGACCATCGCGACTATTTCGTCTTCCTCCCGAACGTTGGTTGTAACGTGGTGAACATCGATGCCCTTGTCTGAAAGCTGTGAAGCGGCCTCCTCCAGCTTCTCCGGCCTCCGAGCGGCGATCGTTACCCCATAGCCCTCTTCTCCCAGAGCCGTGGCGATGGCCATGCCTATCCCACCCGATCCACCCGTGATCAGTGCGGCCTTATCGGCCATATACGTGCCTCTGGATGCTGTCTGGTTGGCTGTGGGAGCTAGGAGATGCCATACATCAGCTCAGCTCCTTTTTAAGAACTTTTCCAATTGCATTTCTCGGTAAGGAGTCGATGAACACAACCGCTCGGGGCGCCTTGTAGCCAGCAAGCTCACTCTTGACAAAATTGCGCAAAATCTCCTCGCTTAGTTCTGACTGAGGCCTTGATACTACAAAGGCCTTCAATGCTTGGCCCCACTCGTCGTCGGCCACGCCGATAACTGCTGCGTCGCTGACGTCGGGATGGGCCATCAACACTTGCTCGACCTCGTTTGGGTAGATGTTCTCGCCCCCCGAGATGATCATGTCATCTTCGCGCGCATCGACATAGAAAAACCCGTCGCAGTCGTAGTGGCCGAGATCGCCGACAGACATCATGCCGCGGACGCTGGGTCGCTTGGACTTTCGATCTGTGTAGCCTGAAAACAGGAGCTCGTTGCCCACAAAAAGCGTTCCCTTCTCTTCTGGGCCGAGCGGCTCGTTGTCGCTGTCGAGCACCTCCACCCTGGTACCGGGGACCGGTTTACCGATCGTTCCCGGGGCCTTGATCAGGTCCTCTGGAGAGGCCACGGTAGCCCAGGCCAGCTCGGTCGCGCCGTAGAGGTTGTAGAGCAGTTGCCCAAACCGGTCGATAAAGGGTTTTGCGATGCTGTTGCTAAGCGAGGAGCCGGAGCTGAGGACGAGGTCGAGGGACTCCGTGTCGTACCTGCCCAAGCTGCTCTCCGGCAGGTCAAGAATTCGCTTCAACATGATTGGCACGGCTATCAGCTCGGTAACTTTATGTCGCTCGACCAGCTCGAGCATCTTTGCCGGCTCGAATTTTGACGTCAGCACCAGCGTCGAGCCGAGGGCGGCACTGATTTCAAGCTGGCTGTATCCGAGGAGGTGATAGCAGGGTACGGCGATATGACAGATCCCACCCTCTTTTCTAGGAACGACCTGCAGAAAGTCAAGCAACTGTCCGAGAGAGCCTGTCTGGGTTCGGAGTGCGCCTTTGGGGGCGCCCGTCGTGCCGGACGTGAGAATCACGGTTTTCGATGGATTTTCAGGAGGCTCAGGGCCTTCCCGGAGTGTGTCTTGGGTCATCTCCGAGAAGAGTGCATCGCCTGGGATCCCCTCTTCTTCAAGCGGCGCTACGGCAATGCGTATTAGATTTTGCAGCCCGGATGTGGCTTCTTCTACCTGTGGGGCAAGCTCGGCGTCATAGGCCAGGCATTTCAGTGATTGGCTCTCGGTCACAGCTTTTAGCTGTGGCGCAGCAAGGGTTGTGTTGATCGGAACGCGATCACAACCAAGCTTTGCACAGGCCAATGAAAGCTCGACAAATCCCCTACCGTTTGCACAAAGGATTCCCACTTTGTCCTGGGGGAGGAGGCCGAGTTTGTCCAGGTTGCATGCAAGCGAGTTGGTTCGTTCGTCGATTTCCTTGAATGAGAGTATTCCCTGATCGTCGGCCAGAGCGATATCGTCCGGCCTGACTTTCGCGCGCATCGAGTATGCGCCGGCAATCGTTGTACCCCAGCGGCGAAGCGAGCCTACGATGCGGGCAATGTCTTGAGGTGGCAGGGGCTTCAGCAGGCCCGACGAGATAAATGTCTGCGCGGCTCTCAGTCCGGATAGTGGTTGGAATGCCATCGAGGCGTATAGCTTAACTTGGCGCAGGCCGGGAGCAACGTGCAACGTGGATATATTCGCTACGGCTTGGTTACGGGCAGCCCCAGCGTGACCCAATCGTGCATGCCACCACGGTAGTAAAGGATGGACTGCGCGGGAAAGCCGGCGGCGATCATCTGTGAGATCGCGTCGGGTGTTGCCGGGCACTGGGGCCCATTGCAGAAAAAGACATTTGGCACTTCGGTATCGAGCTCCTCGATACGCTCAATGATGTCGCCGTGCGGAATGCTTCGTGCTCCTGGAATAGTTGACTCTGTGTAGTACTCGGCAAGTCGGCTATCGATGAGAGATCCTTCACCCTCAATATGCTCGATTACCTCAATCTCGCCCACGGTACGCACATCTGGGCTGAGAGCGATCGGCTGGATCTTGCCCCAGGTGCCGTCGACTTTCACGTATCCGGGATGCTCATCGATGGGTTCAGGGACCATCATTCGTTCCTCGGCGCTTGGCAGGCGCTCAATCTTCATGTCTTTTCCCTGATTGGCCTCACCTCGCAGTGAGCATAGTTAAATTTGCCCTCTGCGCGGGAAAGAAAAAGAAACCATCCAGATCTCGATGCGTTCCTTCAGACTCTGCTTTGCACGTGGAAAGGTAGTTGGTTTGCAGGTGCCATACGCGCCTGTGCAAAGTTGCACGGATGGGCCGGGTAGGCGCACCCCCCAAAGCGTAGAAGACCGCAATTACCGAGAGTCCTTCGGCGACGCCGAGCGCTCGGGTATTCAGCGCATCCGTCAGTACTTAATCTCCGATGGGCGCTTTGTCACGTTTTGGTTACCTATTGTCTATCCTTGCTTCATGTCGAAAAAGGCGGCAATGACGTCCGAAAACCCTGATCCTGCCCCCGGCGAAGGCGGCGTCGCTGCCGCTTCGTTCGAGGTCGTCCGGCGCGAAGACTTCTCGGACGTAACGTACCTACTCGAGATCCACCACCCGCAGATGGCCAAGGTCGCCAAGCCGGGTCAGTTCGTCATTGTCATGGAGCACGATCACGGTGAACGGATCCCGCTCACGCTCGCGGACTTCGATCCCGAGCGCGGTACGGTGACGCTGGTCGTCCAAGCAGTCGGGAAGACGACGAGGGAGATGCAAGCTCGCTGTCAGGAGGGCACGAGCCTGCACGCGCTCGTCGGCCCGATGGGCAATCCGAGCCACATCGAGGACGCACGCAAGGTCGTCTGCGTGGGCGGCGGTCTCGGTGTCGCCCCCGTCTATCCCCAGGCGCGCGGGTTCAAGGAGAGCGGGGCCTACGTGATCGGCGTTGTCGGCTTCCGAAGCAAGGAGCTGATGTTCTGGGAGGATAAATTCCGCTCTGTGTGCGACGAGTTCATCGTCTGCACCGATGACGGCTCGGAGGGGATCAAGGGGGTCGTAACCGCCGGGATCGAGGAAGCGATCGCGCAGCACTCCGACATCGACGAGGTCGTCGCGATCGGTCCGCCGATAATGATGAAGTTTTGCGCGGAGACGACACGCCCACACGGGATCAAGACAGTGGTGAGCCTGAACCCCGTGATGGTCGACGGCACGGGCATGTGCGGCGGCTGCCGCGTAAAGGTGGGCGACGAAGTGAAGTTCGCCTGCGTCGACGGCCCGGACTTCGACGCGCACGCAGTCGACTTCGACGACCTCATGGCGCGCCTGGGACGCTTCAAGGCGAGCGAGACGGCCGCGCTGGAGCGCTGGCAGGAGAACTGCCGCGCCGAGGCGGGCTGACGAGGAGAGAGATGTCCAAACCGCCGAAGAAGAAGACGATCCGGACTATCCCGCAGGAGCGAACGTCGATGCAGGAGCAGGACCCGCAGGTCCGCGCGACCAACTTCGACGAGGTCGCCTGCGGCTATACGCTTGAGGAGGCGTTGCGTGAGGCGGACCGGTGCCTGTTCTGCCCGGACGAGCCGTGCATCCGCGGCTGCCCCGTCGAGATTGACATCCCCGAGTTCATCCTGAAGATGACCGAGAAGAGCCTCCACGGCGCGTACGAGACGATCACTGACACGAACCTCTTGCCGGCGATCTGCGGTCGGGTCTGCCCGCAGGAGTCACAGTGCGAGGAAGTGTGCGTCGTCGGCGACACGCTCGAGCCGGTAGCGATAGGTCGGCTTGAGCGGTTCATCGGCGACATGGCGATCGAAGAAAGCTGGGAGAGCGTGCCGTACATCGAGCAGAGCGGATACCGGGTCGCCGTCGTCGGATCTGGTCCTGCCGGCATGTCCTGCGCCGCCGAGATGGCGAAGGGCGGCTGCGACGTGACCGTCTACGAGGCCTTCCAGGAGCCTGGCGGCGTCCTCAAGTACGGAATCCCGGAGTTTCGCCTGCCGAACGAGGTGATCGACGCCGAGATCGAAAAGCTGAGACAGCTCGGAGTCACGTTCGAAAACAACACGCTCGTCGGACGGCTCTTCACCATCGAGGAGCTGCTGACCGAGATGGGGTACCACGCGGTCTTCATCGGCACCGGTGCGGGTGCCCCGAGCTTCATGGGTATCCCCGGCGAGTCGCTAGCGGGAGTGATGTCCGCAAACGAGCTGCTCACCCGCTGCAACCTGATGCGCGCGAAGGACTTCCCGGAGTACGACACCCCGCTGCCGATGGGCAAACACGTTGCGGTCATCGGAGCCGGGAACACGGCAATGGACGCGATGCGCGTGTCCCTGCGCCTCGGCGCGGAGACAGTTTCCTGTGTCTACAGGCGGATGCGCAACGAGGCGCCGGCCCGCGCCGAGGAGATCCACCACGCGGAGCAGGAGGGGATCGAGTTCCATTGGCTGACGAGCCCCGTAGAGATCCTCGGCGACGAGGACAACAACGTGCGCGCGATCCGGTGTCAGAAGATGGAGCTCGGTGAGCTGGATGAGTCGGGCCGCGGCCGCCCGGTACCGGTGCCCGACAGCGAGTTCGAGATGGACATCGACATGGTCGTCTATGCGATCGGGACGAAGGCGAACCCGATCCTCGGCCAAACCTCGTCGATAAAGCTCAACGAGTGGGGGTACATCGTCACCGACGAGAGCCTCGCCACCTCGATCGCAGGCGTGTGGGCGGGTGGCGACATCGTCACCGGAGCAGCGACGGTGATCGAGGCGATGGGCGCCGGACGTAGTGTGGCGAGCGAGATGAAGGCGTACCTCGGCCTGCGCAACACGGACGTCATCTACCACTCTGAGCGTAACGGCAGTGCCGGGAAGCGCTTCGGCATAGATGTTGACGAACACAACTACGTGAGAGTGACCGTATGAGCGACGTCAGCGCGAAACCGGCCGTCACTCTCGGCGAACACATTGTCGAGGTAGTCAGCGACTCCGGAGAGGGTGCACAACGGTGCGGCCAGTCACTCGGCGCGATTGCTGCCAAGATGGGCAACGGGATCTGGACCGTCGAGATCATCCCTGCAGAGATCCAGCCACCGGCCCGCAGCGTCGAAGGTGGTAGCGGCGTCCGCATCCGTATTGGGAGCGATCGCGTCACTAACGGCGGCGACGCAACCGACCTTGTCGTTGCGTTCAACGAGCAGGTGCTACTCGGCCGTGTGCGAGAGGGTGAGTTTAAGGAGGACGCGACGATCCTGCTAGAGAGCATGTGGCGCGACGATGACGACCCGGCGATCGCCGAGAACTACGCCGAGACGGTGAGCGCACTCCTCGAGAGCGGCTTCAACGTGATCGAGATTCCGATGCAGGTCGAGTGCCTCAAGCTCGTCAAGGACCCGCGGCGTGGCAAGAACATGTTCGCACTCGGAATGCTCTGCAACCTCTACAGCCTCAGCCTACAGGTCGCGCGCGAGCAGGTGCGCATCACCTTCAGCAAGAAGGGCGAGAAGGTCATCAGGCCGAATATCGAACTGCTGGATGCGGGCTGGGAGTGGGCGGAGAAGAACCTCGACTTTCGCTACGAGATCCCCGCCGAACGATCGAAGCAAGCGCAGATCGTCGCCAACGGCAACATCGCGCTAGCGCTCGGCGTGGTCGCCTCGGGAATGGACATCTGCGCGATGTATCCCATCACACCGGCGACGTCTGCCTCCCACTATCTGAGCGAGATGTTCGATAAGGCTGGCGGTATCCTCCACCAAGCCGAGGACGAGATCGCAGCGTGCTCGTTCGCGATCGGTGCCTCGTACGCAGGCAGGTGTGCGGTCACCATCACCTCGGGACCCGGCTACTCGCTCAAGCAGGAAGCGATTGGACTCGCATCGATGGCGGAGATCCCCCTCGTTGTCATCAACGTCCAGCGGGGTGGGCCGAGCACTGGTCTACCGACCAAGATAGAGCAGGGCGACCTGCCGGCTGCGATCTTCGGGAGTCACGGAGACGCCCCAAAGGTCGTGATGGCGGCGAGCGGAATCGAGGACTGCTTCTACTCGGTGATAACCGCACGCAAGATCGCCGAGGAGTTCAACATGCCCGTCATCCTACTCTCGGACGCGAGCCTCGCCTCCGCCCAGCAGCCGTTCCCGAGGCCGATATTCAGCGAGCACTGGTTAGCACCACCCGTGGACCAGACGCCCGTCGAGCCGGGGGGGCGTCCCTATGGATGGGATCCCGTCACCGGGATCGCGAAGCGAATGGTTCCCGGTCAGCCGGGCGGGATGCACACGCTCACTGGTCTGGCACACGACCGCGACAGCAATGTGGCCTACGACGCCGAGAGCAACGATGAAGGTCTGCACTACCGCGCCCTGAAGCTCATCGCGCTGCAGAAGACGCTCAAGCAGCCGTCTGTCTTCGGCGACCCGGAGGGTGACATGCTGATCGTCGGCTGGGGAAGTACGAAGGGCGTAATCGAGGAGGCCGTCGAGCGCCTGCGCGGCGAGGGGCTCCGCGTCTCGTCGATGCACCTGCGCTTCCTGCAGCCCATGCCGCCCGGAATCAAGGAGATCATGGAGCGATTTGACCAGGTGCTCACGGTCGAGGGAGCCTGGGCGGATCGCAAGGAGGACGAGCTGGTCGACGACGACAACCGTCGTTACTCGCCGCTCGCGATGATGCTCCGCTCCCGCTACCTCGTCGACGTCGACTGCTGGGGCGAGACCCGCGGTGCACCGATGAAGCCGGGAACCATCTGCGACGTCATCCGGAGCAGCCTCGCGCAAGGAGCGGTCCGATGACGATTCCAACGACGCAGTGCCTCCTCAGCCTACTGGAGGAGAACCGCAGCCTCGAGGACTACGAGGGCGGCGTCCCGCGCTGGTGCAATGGCTGCGGCGACAACGCGATCCTGGCGGCCGTGCAGAGGGTATGCCGAGACGAGGGAGTCGACCCTGAGCGCACCGTGTTCGTGTCGGGCATCGGTTGCTCGAGCCGGTTCCCCCACTACATGAAGACGTACGGCTTCCACGGAATGCACGGACGAGCGTTGCCGATCGCCGAGGGCGTGAAGATGGCACGGCCCGATCTAGACGTATTCGTCAGCACCGGCGACGGCGACTGCTGCAGTATCGGTGCCGCACACTGGATCCACGCCATCCGCTACAACATTAACCTCACGGTGCTCTTGCACGACAACTTCGTGTATGGGCTCACGAAGAAACAGACGTCGCCCACGTCTCCGCGAGGCTTCAAGAGCAACACGACACCGGATGGGGCATACTTCGAGCCGATCAACCCGCTCTCGGTCACGCTCGGTGTGAAGGGCGCGTCGTTCGTCGCGCAGGCAGTTGACTGGATCCCCGAGACGCTCTACCAGATCATCGGAGCAGCGTACAGACACAACGGGTTCTCGTTCGTGCGGATCATTCAGCGCTGTCCGGAGTTTCTGCCCGGTTACCTTGACTCCTGGGTGCAGGATCCATCGAAGACGCAGCTTCTTACCCACGAGAACGGGCTCCAGCTGAGTCCCGAGCTCGGGCGCATCTACAAGAATCAGCGAGAGCACGACCCGCTCGACCTGGGGGCCGCCCACGAGATCGCCGAGTCGGATGACGACATTCCCGTCGGGGTTCTGTACCGCAACCCCGACGTGCCGCGTTACGAGGATCTACGCCACGCAGGCGAGGCACGGCCAGTCGAGCGAATCCGCGGGACACTGGAGTCAGAGCTCGACAGGTTCACCATTTGGCCCGCCGACGACGCGCGCTCTGTGGAGGCAAAATAACGATGAGCGAGACTGCAGAGCTCCAGCGGCAGATAGTGTTCCTCCGGACCGGAGCTCGCCCGGGCGAGCATCTGGAGCCCGTCGACGCGACGATCCCGCCCGCACTACTGGACGGCTACCGCGACCTTACTTCCCTTCGCTACGACTTCCCCGTCGTTCTAGTCGAGAATCCCGACGACGGAGCGTTCGTGCGCTCGCTGACATCGTCCGTCAACGACGTCCTGCAAGAGGTCGCGCCACGCGGCATCGAGGGAGAGCAGGTTCGCCGGCAAGTCCTCCGCGCGGAGAGCGAGATCCGAGCGCTCGTCGCGGACGGCGCGCGCGGCATGCTGACCGACCTCTGGGAGCAGGCAGCACCGGACCTCGCAGACGTCCGCGCTCACCTGAATGTCGACGGCGAGGTCGCCGACTGCGACGACGAGCTTCCAAAGCGCTTGGTCGAGCACGCTTGGCGCAGTGTCCAGCGCCGCAAGGCCAGCAACTCGCTCGCAGAGGTGGATCGGCTCATCCAGGAGCTGTCGGACATCCTCCGCGCCGCCTTCATCAACTCGGAGGCCGGGCACCGGCCTGAGAGTCTGCGAGACGCCGTAGGCTCCACACACCACGACGAATTCGACTTCGAGATGATGTCAACCCTACTCGGCAAGGGGGCACCCAAGGAAGAACTGCCCGCCGACCGACGCGAGCGGATCGAGTGGGCGCTCGAGGTGCTGAGACGTCAGCGTTTCTTCAAGCCGTCCCAGGGGACCGAACTCACACAGGCCTCCGAGTCACCACACGAGTACAGCTTCGGCAGCTGCGCAGACGCCGTCGACGCTTACCGTGAGCGATTGCCCGAGTTGGTCGAGTTCGTGAAGGCGATGTCGATCGCGGAGCTCGAGGCTGATGGTCGCTACGTCCCGTCGGAGCACGACGGGTTCTTCGAGGACTTCAACGAAGATTCGATCGCACGCGAGGATCTGGCGCTGTTCCCCGACTACCTAATCTGCGTTGACGCCAGTGACACAGACGAAAGCGCAGCAGTGATGGAGGTGCTGTCGTCAGGCCTGCCGGTGAAGGTCCTCGTCGAAAGCGAGGAGATCCTCCAAGAGTCGTCGCCCGGGG
>SDBU01006446.1_pt1 | contig 13789 bp, 9 predicted proteins | sample 2277071 | NCBI WGS metagenome assembly SDBU01 (sample SAMN10397929, study PRJNA504765) | marine sediment metagenome | isolation source: marine sediment core GS08_GC12, 126 cmbsf | place: Arctic Ocean: Gakkel Ridge, Loki's castle | collected 2008
TTCTTCACGCGCTTTGTCCAGATCCCTCGTGAATACAAAGACGGACGGGCTATGCCCTCCCAAGGTAGCGGGCACCGGTCCAAGCATCTGCTTGGTACCAGGCCACTCTAGTCCAACGGCGGTGTCGTAGTCGAAGGCATAGGCTATCGCTCGCCTGCAGTGTACGTCGTCAGTGGGTGGGAGGATATTATTGACCATATAGTAAAACGCGGTCATGCTTGGGAAAGGTGCCACATCGATACCTTCGATCGCGTCCAGCGCCTCTAATGCCTGGACCGTCTGCCACTGGTCGGTAATTTCCAATTCCTGATTGGCCATCAAGGTCCTTACAGTGACCGTCTCAGTTGTGGCAATGAAGCGCACATCGGTCGGAGCGTTCTCAACGAACTCACCCCACCAATCCGCGTGTTTTTCCATCAAAAGATACTCTTCCAGTGGGAACTCCACTACTTTGTACGGCCCAGAGCCGGCATCGTGGGTGAGCAGCCACTCTTTTCCATAGTCCCCCTCTTCATCGTACGGGCCTTCTGGCAACGTGTTTGCCCGGACTAATTCCTCGTTGGCGACGTACAGCCGGATCAAACTGGGTACGTAAAGGCCGGAGGGTTTAGCGAGGGTAAACTCAACTGTGTAATCATCGATTGCTTTAGCGCTCTCTGCGCTGGCAGCCAAATAGGCAAAGCCTTCGCCGATTGCTTTCAGACGATCGAAGCTGTAGACAACGTCGCTGGCGTTCAATTCGCTTCCGTCATGGAACTTCACACCCTGTTTTAGTTTGAAGGTCCAGGTTAATCCTCCGTTGGAAGACTCCCAGGACTCCGCTAACCATGGCCTCATGCTCCCATCAGCATTGGGAAAGACAAGTGTATCGTACAGGTTCGCCAGGGATGTAGCACTGGAAAAGTCATCCCCTACCGCAGGGTCAATGAACGTCGGCCACGAGAAAGTGACCCGAAGGGGTTTGCGCTTCTCGGGCATTGGCTCCTCAGTCGGTTCGGGGGCTGCTGCCTCTTCTTCGGTTGGTTGTGGAGCAACTTCCTCGGTAGGCGTAGCTGTTGGTCCGCAAGCTGATACCGTTAAGGTGATTAAGACAAGTAGAATTAGAAGTTTCTTCATTTTCCTCCTCCGTAAATGGTAATTCCATTACACTTCGGGTCACCGTTGCTTCGATCGACGAGCACGGTAAGCCCACTGACATGCGGGTTTCAAAGCAATTTTCTAATATCTTCACCTCCCTTCTGTTTCTGCCAATGTCGTTGAAAATCGAAATCATCAGCAGGTAGCATCACCGGTCTAATTGCACCAAGCTCTCGTCGTAAGCAATTGCCTCGAGGACGATTTCACCAGTGACGGCACGTCCACTCAAGGTTACTAAGAATAGAATTGTCTCAGCTACAGTTTCTGCCGAGATCACCTGTTTAGGATCCATCTTGGGTGTAGCCTCCCAACGCATAGGTGTGTCCACTGGCCCTGGGCAAATCGCCACTACCCGGATGTTTTCTGCGCTCAACTCCTGGGCTAAAGCACGGCTGAAGCCAATAACACCTGCTTTGGCTGCTGTATAAGCGGTTACCATTCCGTGGCCAGTCAACCCGACCTTAGAGGCGATGTTTATCACCAGTGCGCCTTCAGACGCTCGCAGCAAGTCGAGCATAGCGTGAGTGCACAGGTATGTCCCTTTGAGGTTGGTATCGATTACTCGATCCCAATCCACCTCGGTTGTAGTCTCAAGAGGAGCAATGAAAGCCGTGCCCGCACTATTGACCAAAATATCAACGCGGCCTAAGGACTCACGTAGCTCACTCGCAAAAACCTCTACGTCCGCACCCTGAGTAACATCCAGTGGGTAAGCTTTCGCCTGCCCGTCGCGTCCTTCGATCTCAGCTACTACGGACTCTAATTGCGAAGCTGTTCTGGCTGCCACAATAACCCGGGCACCCGAAGAAGCAAGTGTTAGAGCAGTTGCCCGCCCGATGCCTCGTCCTGCGCCTATTACGACCGCGATTTTGCCTGCGAGAGGTCCGGTTATAACACTGGATTCATTTGTGGATTCCATGGCTTGTCTTTGTTCTATCTTGGCGTTTATTGAGTCTCTCTCAAAAAGTTGATCAGGGTGGAAGCCGTCTGCTGCAAATTGATGCGTGTATGTTGTTCGGCTCCTTCAGCATCACCTTGCCTCAGAATCTCCAGGAGTTCCTTATGTTCATCAACCGTGTCCGCGTGCAGGTGTTTTACGATGAAGTACATTCGCCGGTACAGTTCTGATAGATCCAGGTGATTAATGATCTGTTCATATAAACGTTGTTGCCTTGAGGCCTTATAAAGGATGATATGAAACTTTCGATTTAGCTCCAGCGCGTATGTGTGATCCGCTTGTTGTAATGCCTCTACCGTCTGCTGCAACAGGTCTTCCATATGCTGAAGTTCTTCTTCGGTGATATGCTGTGTCGCCAGATAGATTGCATAGCCTTCCAACGCGATACGAACGTTGTAGATTTCCTCCAGTTCCACCACCGAAAAGTTGGCCACGGAGGCGCCTTTGTATGCTGAGATGGACACAAGTCCTTCGGTTGCGAGCGTGTGCAAAGCTTCGCGAATCGGTGTACGGCTAACACCCAATTTCTCCGCAAGGTCGCTTTGCACAAGCCTTTCGCCGGGCTTGAGTTGGCGGCTCAAGATCAAAGTACGCAGGTGATCAACTACGGACTCTTGGGTAGTTTGGCGTGCCAGGACGAGATTATCAAATTGTTTCTCTTGCATTTGACGGTGGTCCTTAAGCCAACAGCTAGCTTGTGCCAATTGGACACGATCCAGTTAACAATGTTATCGTTTCACAGCAATAGGGGAAATTGCTTAGTATTGGATACAGTATACACAATTTTTAAGTATTTTTCAACCGAAAAGTGTCTCTTTTGGGATCAATTAAACTTTAAAAGTGAATTGATGAGATTGTGGCGGATACAGCGAGATTTCTTAGATTCAAAGGTGATAATCGGCATCTTCAAGTGGATAGACCACCTAAAACGTCGAAAGAGCCGGGATAGGGGGAATTGAGGACTTTCTTGAGCTCTCTGAAGAAGAACTTACAGACATCGAGCTCAAAGTTGAATTGAGCGAAATGGTGAAAGACATGCGTGAGAGGAAAGGCTTGACCCAGATAAGAGCAGCAAAACTAATTAAGTCAAGCCAATCAAGGCTATCAAAAATTGAGTCCGCTGATACATCAGTCTCAATTGATTTAGAAATCTATGTGTAAACGTTATTCAGGACAAGACAGTAAGTAGTGTAGGGGCGATCCAGCGGGTCGCCCGTTCGACCGGAATGAATTCCACCCTGGGTGCAGAGCCGAACGTCGACCTACATCGACGTTTAAGGTTAGGACTGAGATGATGTTCACCGCAATTTGTCATTCCCTGCTTGCGAGGAATCCATCAGGCGATCCTATAACCAAGATTATGGATGGCAACTCAGCTCTTTGAAGAACCTCGTTCGCCCTGGCATACCCTTCCAGGGTGCTTCGCAATACTAGGGCCAATAGCGGCCCCCTTTCGGGGGTTCCCCGTAAGTTATTCTGAGTGAAACGAGAATCCATAAGGCCATCCATTCGCCATAACCATCTTTTGATAAACGAGTAGCTCTGGAATAAGGATCGTCTGATGGATCCTTCGCTGGCGCTCAGGATGACAACATTGGAGGAGGATTTTGAAAAAGTGGGAAGCAAGCGTTAATTTGGTATTTTTGAATCAGAAAATCCCTCTCGCGAGGGATCTCTGTTTCTAATATTGTAGACAGTCTCTCCAACCTTTAAACCTTCAACCTTCAACTTTCCAACCCTTAAACCGGTCCTCGGTCATTTTTTTTCAAGACATCTATCATCTGCTCCCTATATCTTGCGAAAGCTCTCCCTCCCATTTCTGTCCGCGCTTTCCACCAGATAGAGATTGGTAGCAACAGGCAGCAGTTAGGGCGTACAGGCACCCTGGGTTTGGTCGAACGGTACCGGGCATTGATCGATGTGGTAGCAGGAGGCTTGAGGGTCGTTCGGCCCCTGATAGAGACATCCTGTGATGACCGGTGTCGGAAGCGGGGGAGCGTTCAGCATCAGCAGGGTGGTCAGGTCAAAAGTCGGGTCAACATCCAGAGCATCTCCAGGCAGCCAACAGGCCACACCCGGGTAGCGGGGGTTGTCTATGATCCACCAATCCCCTTCAATGCCCCGACCCAGCAGCATGACTTGAGTGCCCGCCATCACCGAGCTGACAGTGGCATATATGGGTCCCGGACCCTTCCAGCATAAAACATCAGTGTTGAGGGTAGGTGTGGTAGTGAGGGTAGGTGTGGTAGTTATAACAATCGATCCATCCTCATCACTTAAACCCATCGGGGCAGACTCATACGCCCCAACATCACAGCGATCTCCAATCGGCCGCTCCATTCCCCGCTGATCATCCGCCGCGCATTCATCCCCAGGAGGAATACGATCAACTGCAGAGCCTAAGGGTATTAGCACATGAACCCATTGGCCATTATCCAATGTTAATTCAGGAAAGATGACTGTGCTTCCATCTGAAAAACAAAGATTGATCCCCACATATTCGTCGCCTTCAGTTCCTCTTAGTGACCACCCACAGGCTGGGCCAACCATCAAGCTGTTCTCGATGATGGCACGCCCCCCAATAATTTCAATTCCCGCAATTGTCCCGCCGGTGGGTGGGGCAGAATTATAGGCCACAGTGGCATGGTAAAAGCGGAATGTCCCACCTGTGATATAAGCAGCTCCTCCGCCTTCTGCGTCGAGATTGGAGCTGAAGGTAACATTAGTTATTTCAACCTCACCTTCGCCATATATCCCCCCTCCTTTACCTATAAACCTGCCGGCAACTGAAGCATCATTCCGGGCAATGGTTGTGTGGGTGATAACTCCGTCGCTGTTCAGGTATATCCCACCGCCATCTTTCGCCTGGTTATCCAGGATCAAGCTGTTGTGGATGGCAAACTCCCCCCCTGCCAGGTAAAGACCGCCGCCTTCCCCTTTGCCCAAAACAAAACCTGAAGGGTCGGCTGTGTTTTCCTGGATTAAAACGCCGTCCAATGAAAGGACTCCCGAATCAGAATAATCAAAACTATCCCCCCGAGGACCTCCCTGATAGATACCCCCACCAAGCCAGGCCAAATTGCCGGTCACCGAAGAGTTTACCAGGGTGAGAGCACCGGAATTGTAGATCCCGCCACCCTCGTGGGAATTTCTCATGGCACTGTTATTCAGGATGCTGCTGTCACTGATCGTAAGACTGCCTGCCCCGCCATTACATAATCCTCCACCATCTCCCCCGTTGTTTCCCTCAATGGTGCCCTCATTAAGGACCATCGTGCCGGCATTTGCAAAACCGCCGCCGCAATCATCAAAAAATTCGGTCTCCCGGTAAATCAGCTCTTCAGCGTCACTTAAATAGCCTGGACTTTTGGCTGAATTCCCTAAAAACCTCACTTGGTCCAGGTCGGCGCTGAGAGCATTATAAAGTCCCCCTCCGATCATGGCGGAGTTATGTTCAATAACAACATTCCTCATGGTCAGGACACCCTGATTCAGGATACCGCCCCCAATCCCAATCTCTAGATTTCCTCCCTTGATTGTGACATTCTCGAGATGAAGATAAGCCTCTTCTTCAACAGTGAGGACCCGGTTATTCCAGGTGCTGTCCCCCTCAATGATAGTAGTTGCAGGCGATACGCCGATAATTGAGGTGCTGGCCAGGAAATTGAGATCACCCCGGTCGTCCCCTGGACCGCGCAAGGATAAGGTATAGGTCCCTGCCGGAAGCTCAATCGCATAAATATCATAGGCAGAACAGGTATTAGCAGCGGCAACCGCCTCCCGCAGGGTACAGTGTTCGTTGCAAAGGCCGTCGGAGATATCTTCCGTGGTGGTCACCACAAAAGTGTCTAAAGAACAATCCGTCGCTGTAGTGTCGCAGCCCGATGTTGTGATCAGAAGGAAGGTAATCAGGAGCATCGGGAGGGGGAAACTGCCCTTCAACCGCCCCCAGCTTAGATTTTTGATTGAGCTCTTCAGTCCGGATAAAAAAAACTTCCCCTGGGTTGGGTGAACAATACGAATAATCATCATCAAATCCTTTTACTACTAATATATTTGTGATTTGATCCTATTAAACCAATCCAAAAATCCCTCTTGAAGCTCCCGGGATTTTCAGAACTATACAGTATTCAGAACAGGGGTTATTGCTATATATATAGTTAAAATATAAAATTTGGTAAAAAGATACGAAACTTGTATTAATAAAACAATCTGGAAATGAGGTTCAGGAGAGCCGAAGCGAAGGATCCCAGCGGCCAAGGATATTCAAGAAGATGGGTGGTAATACAGTCTTCAATGAACGCCCGAATGCCCTGCGGTGAACCACACGGCTATTAGCTGCGCCCCTCCTTCATCTCCAGCATCCCCTTCACATTCGTTCAAGGTCTGCTTCCGCTCAGGATAGGTGGGGCTTTTGTGCTTATATCAGAAAATCCCTCTCGCGAGGGATCTCTGTTTCTAATATTGTAGCCAGTCTCTCCAACCTTTAAACCTTCAACCTTCAACTTTCCAACCCTTCTATTTGTTAATGCCTCCAATCTTCAATTTTCAATTTTATATTTTATATTGTTCTTCCCGGTCAAGTATAATACCTTATCCAGTCAAACCATGATAAGGAAAAAACCTTATGGAAAAGATCTACAGCCAGGCAGAACATGAAGAACAAGTTGTTCAAGAAGTCAGAAAGGCCATTGAACACCGGGCAACGTGGATGTATTTATTACTCCAGGAAGCCCGGAAAAGAGGTTTGGATTGGGACGATTTTGCCCGCCCGGCCATTCGCGCCACAGGATGTTTGAGCGGTCAAAAAAGGCGGGAGAAGATGGAGAACCCCGGCAGCATGGAGGAGTTCGCGACTGTTTTTGGGGGAGGAACCAGCCGGAAAGTCTTTGAGATGGAAGTCCTGGCAGCGGATGAAAAGAGATATCATCTGGACTTCCACTACTGCCCGCTGGTGAGCGCCTGGGAGAAGCTGGGCCCTTCCCCGGAGGAGATCGAGCATCTTTGTGATATAGCGATGGAGGGGGACCGGGGTACCGCCGACGAATTTCCTACCTTCGAATTCAGCCTGGGAAAGACGATTGCTCAGGGTCATCCAGTCTGCCAGATCCGGTTTGATAAAAAAGCCGCTGATGAGGGGCGGGGGTAAAGAGTAAGGTGTAAGGCGTGAGGCGTGGGGGCGACCCGCTGGGTCGCCTTTTTGTTTTAGGTGAAGGTGTCATTGTAATAATTCTCAGAGCCCCTCGACAGGCTCGGGATAAACTTAGTCGAAGCGCAGCGCGGCAATCTGCTTGTCTCACTTATCACCCGGTGATTAAAATCACGGGCTAGAATAAGTAAGTCCCTCTCTGGAGGGTCTTCTGTAGTTAATCTAATAGTTGAAATGGTCAACCTTTAAACCTTCAAACTTTCAACCTTCCAACGATCTCCCCGTCTCCCGTTCCCCAAGTCCCCCCGTCACAAAATCCCCAGTCTCCCCGTCACCCCGTCTCCTAGTCTGCCTTACCCAAGTACCTGCTGCATTTGCTGTTTGTATTTCTCATAGGACTTTTTGCCCTTTAAGGTCAATCGGCACAGTGTGCGGGGGATTTTTCCCTGAAAGATTTTTTTAATTTCAAGCAGCCCGGCATTTTCCAATTTACCCAGGTGAACCGAAAGGTTGCCCTTGGTGAGTTTGGTAGCCTTTTGCAAGTATAAAAAGTCGGTGCTTTCAACCACATAAAGGATGGTCATCACAGCCAATCGGGCCGGTTCGTGGATGAGTTTATCCACAGAGGTCAGATCAGCCCAACCTTCATCAATGGGAAACTCCTTAGCGACCATATTCCCCCTCCTCGTCAGTGAGAGGATTCTTTGCTAGGTACCCCCGCAGCGCCAGTCCGCCGGAAAGCAGCAGCGCCAGTCCGGTGATGGTGAAAGTCAGCGCTAAGCCGGCATGTTCGCTGCCGGGAAGAAAAGCCAAACTGATTCCGAGCACCAAGGCCAGTCCACCGATCAGCATCAGGCGGCGCAGATCCACCTGGGCACCAATCGAGGCCAGAACGATAAAGAAGATGGTCCCACCGCTTACCGATTCCCGATTGAGCCATTCATAGGGCAGTACCAGTATCGCAACCGCCAGCGCCAGGGCACCACCAATTACCAACCAGCGGTAAGGATTGGGCTTGGAGCTATAATCAATATAACCGGTGCGGGGATAAACAAGACGTTCTTTAAAGGTTGGGACCAGACGCTGAACTCCAATAATCCCACCTATGGTGAGGATGGGCAGGGTGATCCAGGCGGTGAGGGACAGCGGGCTCCCTTCAGGCAGGATACTGATCAGCCAGGTGTCGAGACCAATCACGGCAAACAGTAAGCCGACTGCCATCTCTACCAGACCGTCTTCATAATAATAACGGTAAGTTTGTTTTTGAATTTGTTTGATATTATCTGTCATGATATTACTCCTAATAAATTAGTCTTATAAACTGGTTTGTAGTGTAGACTAGTCTGTATGTATTATACACGGGCATGGGTGGTTGTCAAGGAGATAAGCAAGATCTTCAATGTTTGTCCGGCGAATAACCTTCGATACGCTGATGCATTGCATCAGCTACTCAAGACATGTGGGTCGCCTTTTTGTTTTAAGCGCGACAATCACTTGATAAAAACGAAAATTTCGATTTGTATTTCCCGGGGGACTGCCCCGCCAGGGTGCTTCGCAAAATCCCGGCTCGGGGCTGCGCCGGGCGTCGACCTTCGTCGACGCTTAAGGTTTCGTCGTTAACGATCTCCCGGCCCTTCGATACCTCTTCGTCTACCACTTCGGCGGAGTTTATACAGAGCGTAGCGAAGTGCAAGGTGTCCGCTCAGAGTACTCAGGGCAAGTGGGGCGGTTCGAGTTTCCCTGGTGACATTTTATCTCATGGGTCCGGGGCTGATATTGTTCTTTTAGTAAGTTGATCCAACCTTTAAACCTTCAATCTTCAACGTTTATACATTAAACGATCCTATTATTTGACTTTTACCTGACTTAATTTATACTGAAAGAGGTTCCCAGGACACCGATTTCTGTTATTAATAAGGAGACTCACCATGCTCAATCGCTCCAATGCCTTTATTCTCATATTAATTCTAGCTCTATTCACCCTCAGCGCTTGTGGTCCAGATCTGGGAGTATTACCTCCTGACCCGGACGGAGATGACTCCGGGGAAGATGTGGAAGTGAGCGGACCGCAAGAAACCGACATGGCGGAGGAAGGTACAGCAAGCGTTCATTATCATTATCTGATGAAAGTTCCCGATGTGGAATTTAAGATTGAGCCGGTCCTCCCGCTAGTCATCGTCCCGGGAAGCACGCCGGGTAGTTTTGACGTCACGGGTACTGGTGAGATACGGGTGCAGCTGCGGGTGGCAGCAGGCGCAAATGGATACCGCTGCAATAATTATTGTGATGTCATCCTGCGGTTCGAGGCTGTGGGTGAGATCCAGCTGGATGAGAATACCGGGAACTGCATCATCCCGATGAGCTTCCGCTTCACACCCCAGGCAGATGAATGGATTTTGGAGACCGAATGTCGCGAGGAAATCAGGGCGGTGATTGACTGTGCCGGACTCAGCATAGTGATGGCCGATCCCAGTGTATATACCTTCACCAAGAACAAACGTGATGTGATTCTGCCCAGTGAGTCGGGCGTGACCCTGCGGGCCGAGATCAAGGATGTGATCATGCCGCGAGGTACAGAGGGGATTTGCAATTGGTGATCGGGGCGGGGGAAGGGTGTAAGGTGTGAGGCGTAAGGTGATTAAGGGTAATCAGTATTCAGTATTCAGAATTTAATTCTTACTGTCATCGCCCTTCGATACGCTGTCGCTTTGCTTGGTTTTCGCTCAGGACAGGCAGAGCGGTTCGTTTGTCTCCCGTCAGGAAGTGAAGCTTCCGCCAGTCTTCCGTCTTCGGTCTTCGGTCTTCGGTCATTATCTCCAATTTTATATTTTATATTGTCCTTCCCGGTCTTCCGTCCCCTGTCATCCGTCTTTTCAAACCTTCAACCTTAAACCGTTTCTTCCCAAGTCACCTGGTCATTCTTTTCCCAGCAGTCATCTTCCGGCTGAGAGTTCCAGGTCGAATCCAATTAATGATATGATAAGAAAAACATTTTCTTAATGGTGAACCATGGTTTTAACAGGCCTGATATTCGACATCAAAAGGTTTTCCATTCATGACGGTCCGGGAATTCGCTCCACCGTTTTTATGAAAGGCTGTCCGCTGTCCTGCAGCTGGTGCCACAATCCTGAAAGCCAATCCTTTATTACTGAGCTGATCATTCGACCAGAACGCTGCCTGGGCTGCGAGTTCTGCCTGGATGCCTGCCCGGAAGGGGCGATCTCGGTTATCGATGGCAAAATCATCACCGACCAAACCCGATGTGCCGTTTGCGGTGAATGTAGTTTGATATGTTATCCGGGCGCGAGGGAAATCATCGGACGGGAAGTAACTCCCCTGGACGTGGTGGATGAACTTACACGAGACCACACCTTTTACGAGGAATCTGGAGGGGGAGTGACTTTCTCGGGGGGAGAACCGCTCTGCCAACCTGATTTTCTGGAAGAAACACTCAAGTTGTGCAAGAATGTTGGATTAATTACAGCCCTCGATACCTGCGGCGCCGTCCCCTGGAATCAGCTCGATCGTCAGATAAAATCCCTGGACCTGGTTTTATTCGATCTGAAGATTCTTGATGACGGGCTCCATAAACAATACACCGGCGTCTCTAACGCTGAAATCCTGAAAAATTTTCGCCTATTAACAAAGTCTGATGTAAAAATCATCGTCCGCCGACCGGTGATCCCCGGGGTAAATGACTCCAGGGATGAGATCAACCGGCTGGGAAAATTTCTAACCGAGACGAACGGGGATAGTAAAATTGATTTACTGCCCTATCATGCCATGAGTCTGGATAAATATAAACGCCTGGGGCGAGAACAGCTGCCTGCGTCCTGGGAATCTCCTTCCCCGGAAATGATGGAGCGGATCAGTGATCAGCTCAGCGACCTGGGGCATCAAGTCGGCTGGAGAGGATAAAGATTATGGAATTAACTGAAAGAGTTCAAAGGCTGCAGAGAGAAAGTAAAAAAGCCATCCCCACCCTGGATCCGGAGAGAGCTCTGCTATTAACCCGTTTTTACCAGGGAGAGGAGTCGGAAGGATTATCGATTCCAGTTCATAGAGCCAGGGCTTTTGAATACATTCTGCTAAATAAAAAAATATCGATCGCTGACGATGAACTGCTGGTGGGTGAAAAGGGGGAGAGACCAAGAGCTGCCCCTACCTATCCGGAATTATGCTGCCATACTTTGGATGACCTTGAGATCCTGCACAATCGGGAGAAGATCCCCTTCCAGGTTGAAGACAAAACCAGGCGGATTTACAAGGAGCAATTAATTCCCTACTGGAAAGGAAAATCCACCCGGAAAAAACTCCTGGATCTGATGTCGCCGGCATGGTTGGGAGCTTTTGATGCCGGAATCTTCACTGAATTTATGGAGCAGCGCTCACCTGGCCATACCGTGCTGGATGACAAGATTTACCACAAAGGGTTGGAAGAATTCATAGATGAGATTAATTTATCGTTAGCGGACCATGATCAACGAAACCCGGTTGCCAGAGCCAAGCTGGAAGAGTTGAAAGGGATGGAAATTACTGCCAGGGCGCTGATTAAATTCGCCAATCGTTACGCGGACCTGGCCCGAAAGCAGGCATCGAAAGAAAAAAATCTGACTCGTAAATCCGAATTGGAAAATATTGCTGAAGTTTGTGAACGGGTCCCGGCTCAAAAACCAAGAACCTTCCAGGAAGCATTGCAGTATTACTGGTTTGTTCATCTGGGTGTAACCCTGGAGCTTAACCCCTGGGATGCCTACTGTCCGGGACATCTGGACCAGCACCTGGAGCCTTTTTATACCCGGGATCTGGAGGAAGGAATCCTGACCGGGGAACAAGCCGAGGAGCTGCTGGCCTGTTTGTGGATCAAATTTGATAATCAACCCGCGCCGCCAAAAGTTGGTGTGACTGCCCAGGAAAGCGGCACCTATACCGATTTTGTCCAGATAAACATTGGCGGAGTACGGAAGGACGGCTCGAATGGTGCCAATCCAGTCTCGTACATGATGCTGGATACCATTCAAACCATGAAGCAGGTCCAGCCCAATCCCTCAGTGCACATCAGTGAAGTAACCCCGGATGATTTCCTGACCCGGGTGGCCGAGGTGATCCGGGAAGGCATGGGAAAACCAGATTTGTTTAATTCGGAAATAGTGGTGAAGGAAATGCTGCGGGTTGGTAAAAACCTGAAGGATGCCCGGGAGGGAGGAACCAGTGGATGTGTGGAGACTGGCGCATTTGGGAAAGAGGCCTATATCTTAACTGGCTACTTTAATATTCCTAAAGTCCTGGAAATCACCCTTAATAACGGCCGAGACCCGGTGACGGGTGAGGTTCTAGGACCTGAGACGGGAGATCCGCGAGATTTTAGGAACTACCCAGAATTATTCAGCGCTTTTGAAAAACAGCTGAAATTTTTCCTGGATACCAAGATCGAGGGAAATCTAATTATCGAGAAATTATTTGCGGAAGAAATGCCAGCGCCCTTCCTCTCTCTGTTAACGGATGACTGTATAAAAACAGGACAAGATTATCATGACGGTGGCGCCCGCTACAATACCAGCTACATCCAGGGGGTGGGCCTGGGCACGATTACCGATGCCCTGTCTTCCATAAAAACCCATGTTTATGATGCTAAGGATCTTTCAATGGAGGAGATGCTCTCACTCCTTGAGAAAGATTTTGATGGGGAGGAGCGAAGCCGGCAGCTGTTGGTTAACCGCACGCCGCGTTTTGGCAACGATGATGACCGGGCGGATGAGATCGCTCTGGGTGTTTTTAATGGCTTCATAAAGATGATCGATGGACGCCCGAATACCAGGGGAGGAGAGCATCGGGTGAACATGCTGCCCACCACCTGTCATATCTATTTTGGATCCCGGGTGGGTGCCACCCCGGACGGCAGGCGGGCAGGCCAGCCGCTCTCGGAAGGGATCTCTCCGGTCCAGGGCGCGGATCAAAAAGGACCCACAGCCGTTTTAAATTCCATCACCAAACTAGACCATACCCTGACCGGGGGGACGCTGCTCAACCAGAAGATCAATCCCAGCATGATTGATAACCCGGCCGGGTTGGAAAAATTCACCCAGCTGGTGCGGTCTTATTTTAAGATGGGGGGACATCACATCCAGTTTAATGTGGTGGATAAAGCCACTTTGCAGGCCGCTGTGGAAGATCCGGAGAAATACCGGGACTTGATTGTCCGGGTGGCGGGATATTCGGATTATTTCTGTGATTTATCGGAGGCGCTGCAGCAGGAAATTATCAGTAGAACGGAGCATCGGGAGTTCCAATAATCAGTAAGAAGTAAATAGTAAACAGTATTCAGAATTTAATTCTTACTGTCATTGCCCTTCGATACGCTGTCGCTTTGCTTCCCCGGTTATTTCATCCAATCTTTAATCTTCAATCTTATATTTTATATTGTCCTTCCCGGTCTTCTGTCTTCGGTCCCCGGTCGGGAGCTTTGCTCCCCCGGTTATTTCATCCAATCTTCAATTTTCAATCTTATATTTTATATTGTCCTTCCCGGTCTTCCGTCCCCTGTC
>SDBU01006447.1_pt1 | contig 13789 bp, 28 predicted proteins | sample 2277071 | NCBI WGS metagenome assembly SDBU01 (sample SAMN10397929, study PRJNA504765) | marine sediment metagenome | isolation source: marine sediment core GS08_GC12, 126 cmbsf | place: Arctic Ocean: Gakkel Ridge, Loki's castle | collected 2008
AAGCTAATTGAGAAGATGAAGAAACCAGAATTTACAGAGATAACAGAATCAATCGCAGAGTATAACCGAGAACACGGCTACCCAGAAGATTACCAAGAGCCAATTAAGGAAAATCAAGGTTATAATCAGGCTTTAACAGATATATTAAAAGAGATAAAATAATATGGCAGAAACATTAAAATGTTCTAAATGTAAAGAAATAATGGAAAAAAAGGGTGATATTACTGAACCTTATTCAGTGGATGGAGATGAGATGGAAGATACTCAAACTTTTTTCCAATGTCCCAAATGTAAGAATATAGAAATTACAGAATGGGGTTTTAAATATGATAATGATAAAATAATATGAACAACGAACAAGCACCAATAAATTGTCCATTTCCGAATTGTGGAGCACCTATAAGAAATATTCCTGCAGGAATTAGCAAGAAATCTGGCAAACCGTATGACGAATTCTGGGCGTGCTTAAACAGAGATTGTAATTATGTTTGGAAACCTGACAAAAATACAGGATACAAAAAACCGCCAACAGAAAAAGAACCTAACCAAGAAGATAAAATACTCAAAGCAATAGGAGAATCAGAAGATAGGATTATGGGGGCTTTGAGGGAGTTATACAAGAGGGTAGAAGAGAGAATAATAAACATTTGAAGCTGAACCATTCGTAGCATAATGCTTTATTCCAATAATTAGTTAGGTGTTATGCTACGGTGGCTCGGCAATTAAATTATCATTAAGTGAGTAAAGGAAATTTATGGCTGAAGAAATTTGCGAAAACTGTAAAGCATTAGAAGGGGAAATTAAGGGTCTTGAAGAACAAATCGATGGATTTGAAGAAATGATTAAAGTCGCCAAAGAAAGTCTTGACGATATTTCAAGCTCGGTTGATAGGGTATTAAGACAATTCTAACCCCCATCATACCTAAGAGAAATATGAAAAAATACAAAATAATTTATGCTGACCCTCCATGGAATTATCAAGACCAAGGTTGCCAAGGAACAATGGCAAATCATTATGTGGGAATGTATTTGAAAGATATTAAAGGATTGCCAGTAAGAGAAATAGCCGACAAAGATTGTATATTGTTTTTATGGGCTACCTATCCGATGTTAAAAGAGGCATTGGAAGTTATTGAAGCATGGGGATTTAAGTATAAAACGATTGCTTTTCAATGGATTAAGTTAAATAAGAAAGGGAAAGGATATTTTTATGGTCTTGGGAGATGGACAAGAGGAAATACTGAATGCTGTTTATTGGCGACAAAAGGGAAACCAAAGAGAAAATCGGCTAAGGTATTTCAAATTATAGAAGAGCCATTGACAAAACACAGCCAAAAACCAGCAATAGTCAGGGATAAAATTATTGAATTAGTTGGAGATTTGCCAAGAGTAGAATTGTTTGCTCGGAAAGAAAATCGGCTATGGGATAATTTCCAGAATTGGGATGTCTGGGGCAATGAAGTAGAGAGTGATATTAAGTTATAAAAAATAACCCCTAAGTAAGAGAGATTAAAGGATTATGAAAATAGAAATAGACTTACAAATCAAAGATATAAAAATTGGGCAGTTGCTAAAGATTAGACGGCAGACATTAAAGCTAACCCAGTTAGATATGGCTAAGAAATTAAAAGTTTGTAATGCTAGTATTGAACATAAAGAAGCTGGAACTAGAGGGATAGATTTAGACTTTCTTGAAAAATGGTGTGAGATTTTGGGGTTAAAGTTAATTTTTGACATTAAAGAAGTGAAATAAAAGTCGCACATCCTACCTTTTGCGACATATCAAAAATATGAAAAATTGGATAAATTATTTAGAAGAATTATCGTTCAAAGAAAAACTTGTGAAAGATGCTTACAATAGGATTTTGGATAATCAGAAATTAAGCCAAATGCCATTATTTATTAAAAGAGAATTTAAGAAATTAGATGAAGAAATTGTTAGAAAGTATAATAAAAAATGGTGGCAATTTTGGCGATAGGTCGCACATTGAAGCTTATACGACATTGTTTATTGACGGGGGCTGTGAAATGACTTAATTCAATTACATTAAGTTGAATGTGTGAGTCCTTCCAGCCCACGCCAGTAAATAATGACTAGTCCCCCAATAAAGTAAAGCGAGGATTATGAAAAATAAGAAACAAAGAAAAATATATTGTAAGCACAAATGGGAACAGCTTTATTGTGAGTGTCCAAATTGTTCTGAGAGGGAACATATAGTTTGTGAAAAATGCGGGGTAGAAAAAAGGTCTAAAAAGTAAAGCGAGTTTAGTTCTTTGAGAGTTGAAGGTAAGGAAAGAAAAAAGGAGAATGGGAATTTGTCCTAAAAATGAGGTCTGGCCAGTATCAAGCACTCACTGTGGGGCAAACAGATACCTCACCTGCCTTCAGCTCCCAGAGAATTAAAGGCAGTTAGTTTTTTTCTGGGGGAAATTAAGGCACGGGTCAGTGTGCGTAGCAGACATCGTGGAATATCCTGCTCTAATTTTAGGACAAATAAGACTCTTCTGACAGCAGTATGCTTTTAGGAAGATTAACTAACAAAACCTAATCCGTTTACGGGAGCAGACCGACTACGCTTTCCCCAAAAGAGAATTAAAGGTCAAAGACAATTATTAACTAAGAAACAATAAGTATGAAAATAGGAAAATTAAAAAGAGAACTATATAACTGGCAATATGGGATTAAAGTAGGCAGAAGCCCAGAATATCGGGGATTCATGCCATCTATTGGAATCTGGGCAATGAGGATTTTAACTCTTCCCGCAAGAGAAGAAAGCATTGATGCAGCAAACTATCAGGGATTCTGTTGGTTTTGGTCTCCGCCTTTAATAACTGCGAGGCAAAGAACATTTAAGATTTTTGGCAGGTACTTTAGGATAGTTTATCCGATAAAAATCGGCTAAGAAGAAAAGATAATTACCATTAAAAAGAAGTAAAAGAGATTATGCCAAAACAAATTAAAAAAGACATTCTTTGTGATAAAAAAGGCTGTGAGAAAGTTATTGGATACGTTGGTTATAATGACAGCCCACATTATTTTGATGGGACTCATCAAACAGGATACAAATCGGCTTGTTGTAAAAAACATTTAAAAGAAAGTTTTAACCCTCCTAAAAAACTAACCCTTCCCAAATAATAAAGATAATGACTAAGGAGAAGAAAACAAAATGTAAATATGGACACGCTTGGAGAATAAGAGGTTGGCAAGAAGAAGAAAACAATAAAAACAGACTCGTTAGAGTTATACTCCGATGTGAAGAATGTGGAATACAAACAGATGTAAAAGATAAAGACAATGGCTAAGAAAAAAGTAAAATGTCAACATAAGTGGGAAAAATGTGGTTGTGGGTGTGTCATCTGTTCTAAATGTTCCAAACTTAAAAAGTCTTGTTTTAATAAAGATAATGACAAAGGTAAAGAAAAAAGAAATAAAGAAGTTTAATGAAGATACAGGATTGGCAGAAACAATAGACATTATTAAATACTACAACCAGAAATGGGGATTAGATTTAGATAAAAGAGCATTAAGAGAGATTTTAAGAAACCAAATAAGAATAATAAAATTGCTAAACAATAAAGATAATTAAAAGAAATTGTGGATAAAGTAATTAAGTTAGAAGGCCAGTTAATCCCAAGTGATAAAGTATTTACTAATGAATTTAGTGTTAAGTTTCCTCAGATTATCTTTAAAATCTTGCCAGAGTTGAGGGAAGAAGAGTTTAACTGGAATATGGATAAAGATTTCAGTGGAAGCATTTTAGATTATTTAGAAGAAAAATTTTGTGAAAAAAAGAAATTGAAATGACTAAATCAAAAAAACATCCTTTGGGATTAACCAAAAAAGACATAGAGGATATAGTGGAAAAATCTAACCAAGACCAAAGAGAGCTTGTGGTTAAAGCTGATAAGTTAATTAAAAAAGAGTGGGAGGAGAGACTTGATAAAGAATTTTGGAAAGAAAATCATTGGTTGATATGCGATTGTGATTTAGGAGAAGATAAAACTTGTCGGGCAGAAGGATTAAATGTTTCTCTCAAATCTTTTATCCAACAAGAACTAAGCAAAGCTCGTCAAGAAGGTCAAGAAGATGAAGCTATCCATTGGCAAAAGGAAATTAAAAAAGCTATCGCTGAAGAAAAAACCAAAACCTTAAAAGAACATAGTTGGAAATGCACTCAACTCCTAAAAGAAGAAAGAGCTAAAACGCTAGGGCAGATTAAGGAAATAGAAAACAAAACAATAGAGAATATCGCTGATTTGAGGCACGAAAAACAGGACGGAAAATTAGGCAGAATGGAAGAATTGATTTCTGCTATCTTTTCAGAATTAAAAGCCAACCTAAAACAGAAATTGAAATGAAAAAGAAAATGAAAAAGAACCTATTGTTTATTGTATTGCCATATTTACTAAAAACAGGGGATTTTAAAAGTTCTAAATTGAGAAGCTTTAAAGCATTTCCTTATGGGCTACTTTCTCTTGCGACTTACTTGAAAACCCGAACTAAGGTAAATATACAAATACTGGATTGTAATCTTAATGGAACAGATTTTATTCCAGTTATAAAGGAAAAATTAAGCGAATTTAAGCCAGATATAGTTGGTTTGTCAATGATGTTTGATAATTCCTATAAATATGTTAAGGATATTTCTTCTGTAATTAAAGAATACAATGATGCTATTGTTGTTTTGGGCGGGTCAGCTGCCACATCATCTTATGCTGACATAATGGACGAGCAAGACAACATTGATAGCATCTGCTTTTACGAAGGGGAAATTCCGTTTTTGAAACTGGTTAATAGTAAGAATATGGTTGATTTTTTAGAAAATGACATTTCCTGGATTACTAAGAAATCTCTAAAAGAAGGAAGAGTCCCTGAAAAATCGTCAATCGAAAATTTAGATGATGTAATAGATGTTGATTATAGTTTTGTTGATATTTCAGAATATGCTATGAGAGAAGCATTTTCCCCGTTTGCTGGCAAGATAGAACTAGGAAAGCAATTTTTCTTAGTAACATCACGGGGCTGTCCTTTTAATTGTGCGTTTTGTATGCACTCCTCTGACAAGGACAAAAGTATGCGTTATGCCAGCATTGATAAGATAATCAAGCATGTCAGGTTTCTTGTATCTAAATACGATATGAAGGTGCTGACAATATATGACGACCAAATATTATTCAACAGGAAAAGAGCAAAACAATTATTTAAGGAATTTGCTCAATTTAACATTAGGGTTGAATGCCCGAATGGATTATCGGTCGCATTTATGGACGAGGAACTGATAAAGTTAATGAAAGAAGCTGGTATGGATACAATGAATTTGGCCATTGAATCAGGTTCTTCTCGTGTTCTTTATGACATCATACATAAACCGTTAAGGCTTGAAATGGTAAAGCCGATTGTCCAAATTCTAAGGAAATATGATTTTTGGATTCACGGGTTCTTTGTTAGCGGAGTACCTGGCGAAAAAGATGAAGACAGAAATAAAACTGTAAAATTTATTAAAGATGTGGGTTTGGATTGGAGCGGTTTTAGCCTTTTAATGCCGACAAGGGGAAGCGAGTTATTCAAAATTTGCACAGAAAATGGATTTATTAAAAAGGATACGAAAATAGGAGAACTTGATTATAATGAATTTATCGTGAATACTCCAGAATATACCGCAGAACACGTTATTAAGAAAACATACCTTATGAATTTGGATGTGAATTTTGTCAACAATTATAGAATGAAAAAGGGAGAATACAAGATAGCGGCAGATGCTTTCAGAGATGTCATAAAAAGATATGAAGACCACGCCTTTGCCTATTACTATTTATCTAAGGCATTAGGTGCTTTGAATAAAGACCAAAAAGCACAAGCCGCTATGGACAAATATCATAAAATACTGGAAAAAGATAATACATGGAAGGAATATGCTAAACATTTTAATTTAATATGACTAAAAAACAAAAAAAGACAAAAAATGGAAGTAGCAATCCCTTAAAACCTGGAGTTTATCTGATGGACAGAATGGTACTTATTATAGCTAATTTGGAGAACTCTTTAAAAAGAAAAAAATATGATAAAAAATAAAACAATAAAAGTGTGGATAATACTGGACGAAAATGGGAAAGTATTTGACGTGTTCTCTGAAAGTTATTGGGATACGAAGAAAAAAGTCTATACAGATTTTCGGGGGGAAACAAAAGAACTTAAAATAATTGAAGCAGAAATCAAAGTTTAAATGGATAAAATCAAATTGCATTTGGGGTGTGGTAAAATACGAATAGACGGTTTTATTAACATTGATGTGAGCAATTACCCTAGCGTTGATATGGTAGATGATGTCAAGCATTTAACCGCATTCAAGGAAAATACAGTTGACCTCATTTATGCTTGTATGGTGCTTGAACATTTGGGCCGCTGGGAATATATGCCTACATTAAAAAGGTGGTATGCCTTGCTTAAAAACAACGGTATTTTAAGGATTACTGTCCCAGACTTTGAAGCAATATGTGAGTATTACACAGAAACAAAAGACTTGGCATCATTGTATCCAGCACTTTACGCAGGGCAAGACAATCCATTAAATTATCATTATTGGTGTTGGGATTTTAAAACATTAAAACAAGATTTAGAATCAGTGGGCTTTAAAAACATAGCGAGATATGACAGGGACAAAACAGAATATTCAAATGTCCGTGATTGGAGTTTGGATTACGTTCCTTACAGAGATAAAAATAATCACATTTTGCTAGACCATCAGTGGTTTATGGGTAAATTTATTGCTTTGAATGTTAAGGGACAAAAGGTCGTTGGTGCTAAATAAATCTAAAAAATAGTATGGAAGACACATTAAAGTTAATAAGTTACGAATTAGCTGCAGTCATTGGGTTATTGTTTGCTATATTATTGTCGATTTAACCTAAAATGAAACTGTTGAAATGAATAAAAAGGCACGATTAAGAAAAATTGCAGATAAGTTGTGGTATCAGAAATATCTTAAAGGTTATTGCGAAGTTTGCGGTGGAAACGCAATTTTACAAGGACATCATTTTTATTATAAGTCAAGTTATTCATTGCTTCGTTATTTAAAAGATAACCATATTACTCTTTGCCGAAATTGTCATTTCATTTTACATCACCAAGACCCTAAAAAGATTGAGGAACAAATAATTCAAAAACGGGGCAAAGTCTGGTTTAACCGCCTACAAAGGAAATCCCAAGAAAGAAAGTCGAGCTTCCTTACAGTATCTTATTATGAAAATGTTATTGCGGAATTAGAAAAATGAAATTACCTTTTAACCAAGTAATACAAGGAGATTGTCTAGTGGAAATGAAAAAACTCCCTGCCGACTCTATTGATACTGTAATTACTGACCCGCCGTATGGCATTGGGTTTATGGGGAAAGAGTGGGATAACTTTAAGCCTGACAAAATAGATGAAGCAATGGCCCAAGACAAAAGAAAACATACACAGATAGCCAGCCAACGAAGAAGTAATACGGCAGGGACTTATGACTTATCTTTACAGGGAAAAATAGGATTCCAAAACTGGATGACAAAATGGGCGATTGAAGCGTTAAGGGTAACTAAACCTGGCGGGACAATGTTAATTTTCGGCGGAACAAGAACCTATCACAGATTAGCTTGTGCGATAGAAGACGCTGGTTGGATTATTAAGGATTGTATTATGTGGATTTATGCCCAAGGTTTCCCAAAAAGTTTGAACATAAGTAAGCAAATTGATAAAAGGCCAAATATAGTTTTATCTAGCCAAATGAGAGATAGATTGAACGAATACAGAATAAAAAGAGGACTGAGTGTTAAACAAGTAAATGAACATTTTGGATTTGCTACAACTGGTTCGGGGGTGGTACATCATTGGATGACTCACCCAACACAGCCAACAATTCCGACAGAAAAACAATATAAAGAGCTGAAAAAACTTTTAGAGATAGACGATAAAGATTTAGACAAATTGTATGTGGAAGCAGAAAGAGAGATAATCGGCAAAGATAAAAACTGGGGTAAAAAAGGAAGTGTTCCAATTTCGGGCTATAAAGAGTTTGATATTACAAAATCTGAAACGGAAAATGCTAAACTTTGGGAAGGATGGGGAACATCTCTAAAACCAGCTTACGAACCAATCTTAGTCGCAATGAAACCCAATGAAGGAAGTTATGCCCAAAACGCCTTGAAGCATAAAGTTGCAGGGTTGAATATAGATGGGGGGAGAGTTAAAACAGAGGATAAATTACAGATATTAAGAAACAAAGGAAATAAAAACATTTTTGATAACTCAAGGAAAGAACCAGTTTCAAAAGGGAAAAAGATTGAGTTTGTGGATAGTGGTTTGGGTCGTTTTCCCGCTAACATAATCTTAGACCAAGAAGCAGCCAAGATGCTACCAAATGGTGCTTCAAGATTTTTCTACACAGCCAAATCTTCACGAGAGGAAAGGAATAGGGGAGTGCTTGACAGTATTGTGTCAATTGATATAATAAGGGAATGGAAAGAAAACAATACAACTCAAGAGGAAAAGTTAGCTCAGCTTCTGGTGGGTATGGACAACTCACGCCTAAGGGCTACCGTCGTGTCTGGGATAGCAAACAAAAGCGTTATAGAATGGAGCACAGAATGGTTTGGGAAGAAGTTAATGGAGAAATACCGAAAGGATTTTGTCTCCATCATAGAGACGGAAATAAACTCAATAACACCATTGATAACCTTGCTTTGGTTAATTTGCTTGTTCACAAGAGAATACACGGAGGATGTGAAGTTAGAAATGGGAAGTGGTGGAAGCCCTGTTGTAGGTGTAGAAAATTACAGCCAATTGACAATTACTATAAAAGAAAAGATGGCATCTCGCCTTGGTGTAAAGAATGTTGTATCAGGAACGCAGTTGAAAATAAACGCAAAAGACGGAACAAATTTTCATCCAACTTGTAAACCTCTTAAACTTATGGAATATCTTTGTGAGTTAACCAAAACACCAACAGGAGGTGTAGTATTAGACCCTTTTGCTGGTTCAGGCACAACAGGAATGGCGGCTAAATTAACCAAGAGGGATTACATCTTAATAGAAAAAGAAAAGGAATACTGCGAGATAGCTGAAGCAAGGATAAAAGCTACGCCTAAACCATTATTATGACACAAAAAAGAGGTAAAAGCTACGGCAAAAGAGGTAAAGCCATTAAAGCCATACTGCCTTACATTAAAAAATTAAGGAAAGAGGCAATAAATGGTATGTTTGGCGGGGAAGTAGAAGAGATAACCTGTTTAGATTTTATTGAGTGGTTAGAAACAATGTATTACGACAAAAAAAGGGATAAGAAGATAAAGGTCAAATAAAATAATAATTAAATAATATGAGTTATTATTACTACACATTACCAAAAGACTCAACTAATCAAATATATTGTTATAAAAATGGGAGAGAATGGAAAGTTAGCAAGGAAGAATGGGTAGCAAAAGAACAGAGAGAATTAAAAGTAGCTGGTTTATCAGATTTTAAGTTTAAAGTAGGAGATAAAGTTGGAATGGATTATCAGTTTCGTGGGAGAGATTTTGTTATGGGCACGATTAAGGAAAGGTCTGTAAGTCATATTCTTGAACACGCAAATGACCTAAATAGTATGAAAATCTATAGTAAAGCTTATAGGATTGACATTGGAGGAGACCCTCGTATGTTGCCAAACATAAAAGAGGAAGAATTAAAGATAATAAAATCTTATGATATTGGGTATCGTTTAAAAGCCATTTTATTTAAATTAGTTCCCCCAATGATGTAAAGCGGTATTGTATGAAAACTAAAATCATTGTCATTTTAATAGCAATAGTTTGTTTTACAGTTTTCTTTGTTTTAGGAGTTATTTTAAAAGGTAGGCAAGAAGATAAATTACAAAAGTTCTATGTTTGTGCTGAAGAAAAAGATGTTCAACCGTGCTACAATGTTTACAAAGGTCTAAGGAATTATCAAATAAATTAAATAAAATGGAACAACAAACAATTTTAGCATCAGATTTTAGCAACAGACAGGATTTAGAATCCTACATCAAGGCAGAGATTAGAACAGATATTCCAGCTAACAAAGAAGCTGGGCATACAATTCAAGGCACAAGAGAGAAACTAAAGCAACTTCAGCTTGATGATAAAAAAAATGTCTTCGGTATTAAGTGCGTCATCACGGACACCTCAACCAAATCTTTATTAGAAGCAAAAGCTGAGAAGATAAAATGAAAAAACAAGTCTGTGAAAATTGTAAGTGGTCTTACGGTATTTATCTTTTAGAGTGTCGCAGATTTCCGCCAAAACTTACTGGCAAAAAAGTAAAAGATAAAATATCTAATGATGGTTTTAAATACTGGGAAAGCATTTTTCCACCGATAAATAAAGACTATTTTTGCGGAGAGTTTAAACCAAGTAAAAAGAAATGAAAAAAACTCCAACTTTCCGTTTGGCAAATCTTCCCCTTGAGGGTTTTGAACAAAAGGCTTTGTCTGACCCTAATTCTATGCGTCAAATGCTGTTTGATGGCAGGAAAGGGAAAGACGGTGTAGAAATGCCAAAAGAGGGTGGATACCTTTCTTGGTTTGAAGGGGCAAAGTATCCATACAAAGGAATTATGGTATCTGAACCTTTGAGGCGAATATCTATTCTCAAAAGGGCATTGCTGGAAACTACTGTATTACTGATGTCAAAACCCATAAGATATTTTCTGCCTGTTGCCATATTCCTGCCAAAGAGAATGTTAAGGCAAATGATGATAACAGGTATTAAGTCTTTTGCCAGCTTGTCCTATGTGGCATTAGGGGATTACTATCTGAAACCTTTGAGGTTCTGTAAGTCAGGCAGGGAAATATACAAGGTCGGCACAGAAGTTATGGAAAAGAGCTTTCCTGAAATCAATATCTTAACAAGAATGAGGTCGCTTAAAGGATTTTGTATGCTTTGGGACTTTGACCCAGCTTACAGATACCAAGGGCAGGACATTTTCGGAGAGTTAAACAAGGAAGCGTTAAAAAAGAACCTAGCCAAAGAGCTAACCAGGTTGTTTGACATTATGATAGAAAGGCAAGATAAAGGAGATGTAGCTAGGACTATGCAGAAAAAGTGGGGAAGGTTTAAGATAGTCATTGCTTTCTTAGCCAGAAAAGGATTGCTCAAAGAGTTTGTAGAGATACTGTTGAACTTGGATATTGAAAAGGTCAAGTTAGATGAGGGAGATGTATATAATTTTGCGGTATTCCCCCATTACAATCTTAGGGGACTTCCTTATCAAGAAAGATTAGAATTAAGAGAAGGAATGGAACACAATTAAAATATGAAAAACTATACAATAGTAGCTATTGGCAAAGAAGCCAAAGATAAATTAAAAAAGGGCATAGACACAGTAGCAGATATTATTGGTGCTACTTTAGGCCCAGCAGGTAGAAACTGTGTTTTAGAATATGGGGATAAGACTCCAAGAATAGTTAATGATGGAATGTCAATAGCCCAATCTATCTTGCTTGAAGATGAGATAGAAAATCAAGGGGCACAGGTCTTGATTGATGTAGCAATGAAAACAAGTGCTATGGTAGGGGACGGCACAACAACCTCTGTAATTCTAGCCAGAGCCATAATCAATGAAGCTAAGAAAAGACTGCCAGATAAGGTGTTAGGTGTTAATTCGGCTAATGCTATGGAAGTTAAAAGGGAGATAGAGAAGGCTTGTCAGGAAGCGGTAGAACAGATTAAAAAGGCATCAGTCCCTATAAAAGACAAGATAGACATTGAAAAGGTGGCTACCATTGCTATGGAGTCAGAGCCAATCGGTAAAATCATAGCTGAAACAGTGAATAAAGTAGGCAAAGATGGCTATATTATGGTTGAATCAGGGTTTAAGGACAAGCCAGAATACGAAGTCATTAACGGTATGAAGTTTATCGGTAGCTATATCTCTGACTTGTTGATTACAGACAAAAGCAAAAGAGAGGCAGTATTTAATGATGTAGCTGTGTTGTCTACAAACCTTGACATTACAAGTGCCCCAGAATTAGATAAAATGGTAAAGATAATAGCTGGGGATTTAAAAAAATACAACTTTGTTATCATCTCGCCTAACTTTGAGGGGACAATCATAACCCCTTCTATAATTGAAACTACTCTTAAAGCTCCTATGATGAAAGTTCCCTTTAGAATACTGGGTATTAAAGTACCTACTTTAGACAACGAACAGATAGAGGACATAGCCGTGGCCACAGGGGGAGTATTCATTAGCAAGGAAAGCGGTAAAGAGTTATCTGAAGTAGAGGCAGCAGATTTTGGCTTGGCAAGAAAGGTAATAACAAATGAGGACGATACAATAATCATTGGCGGTGGCGGAACAAAAGAAGAGATAGCAGAAAGAGTTAAAACCTTAAAGGAAAATATTAAGATAGAAAAGACAGACCATTTCCAAAAAGTAATATCTCAAAGAATAGCTTCTCTATCCAGTGGAGTAGGTTTAATAAAGGTCGGTTCTAAAACAGATGTGGAAAGAAACTATATTAGACTGAAAGTTCAGAACGCTGTCAACTCGGCTAGAGCGGCAATGGAAGAGGGAGTTGTTCAAGGCGGTGGCTTAACCTTAAAGAAGATAGCTGAAACTTTACCTAAAAGCATATTAACAGAACCATTGAAAACACCTTTTAAGCAGATACAGGAAAACGCTGGGGGTAACTTAGAAATCGGCAAAGACATAATTGACCCAGCTAAGGTTCAAAGAGTGGCTTTAGAAAATGCCTGTTCAATGGCAGGGTTGCTCATAACCACAGAATCTGTTGTTTGTTTTGAGAAGAAGCCATTTGAGCAGGAGATAACAAGGTTAATGATGGAAAGAAGAATAGAATAATATGACTAATGAAGAAATACTTGAGGGAGTGATAAAGAAAGCAGTTAAGAATGGGTGGAAAATTCAAATACCAGAATCAAAAAGAACTTGGAGTATCCCAATACCTTTTTCAATATCTCATGGTAATGGCATTGCTGGACAAATTGTTGATTGGGATGGTGTTTTGTATCAATTAACAGATTATTCTTTCATCTTTTCTCACGAGTTTGCTAAGGCATTTTGGGGAGAAGAATTAGAACCTTATGATGTTGATTTTAATACAATGGAAGCATGGAAGGTGAACCTTCAACAAATGGTCTTAGAAAAAGAACCATTAAAATATATTAAAAAATATGTTTAACTTAATAAACAAGATAAGAATTAAGCTGTGGATTCAGAGATACTGTTGGAATATGTTAATGATGAAAAAGGTAGAACAATCACTTGAACATAAATTCATTGATAAAGCTAACGAGCAGAAAAACAAAATGATTTCAGCCATAGAAACAGAAGAAACTTGGTTGGCCGAACAACCTGAATCACATAAATATGAAGATAGACAAGCTAAACTTCGGGCAGAAAAGAAATTAAGAATGTTAAAAGAGTCCTTAAAAGGCCAAGAGAAACAAATAGAAGATGGCAAAAAGGCAACAAGAGTAGTTGCTGATAATATTGCTATCATTGAGGAGAACAGTAATTACTTAAAGGGTCGGTTTTAAATAAATAAATAAACAATTATGGCAAAGAAAATAACTAAAGCAAAAGCTAAGAAGATATTATCAGACGGCAAGATAGGCGGTAAGTCATTAACAGCTAAACAAAAAAAGTTCTTTGGTTTTATAGCTGGGGGTGGTGTGCCTACTAAAGTCGGCAAAAGAAAGAAGAAAGGTTAAATAATAATGGAAAAGACTGATAAACAGCATAAAAAACAATACAGTTGGTTAAAAGAATAT
>SDBU01006448.1_pt1 | contig 13788 bp, 21 predicted proteins | sample 2277071 | NCBI WGS metagenome assembly SDBU01 (sample SAMN10397929, study PRJNA504765) | marine sediment metagenome | isolation source: marine sediment core GS08_GC12, 126 cmbsf | place: Arctic Ocean: Gakkel Ridge, Loki's castle | collected 2008
AGGTTCTGGCTATTCCAACTAAAGGCAGCACCAGCCTGACCTGTTAGAATGGCTAATACTTCTGCTCCAGTGAGGATCCCCAAGTCGCCTGTTGACTTTCTACCGAATAATCTGGAGGCATCAATGGTTAGCGCAATAGGCGTATCGTCAACAATGGCTATGAGTATTGTCTGGGCATCAAATAGACTTTTCTGAACAAAACTATCTGTTGGGTCTTTTGTCCACTCTGGCATTATATTAAAATCCCCTCGAGGTATCTTTCCTTGCCGTCGTTATCAACATAGTGTAACCTAGTTTGAATTACTGCTAGGTCGCCAGGTTTTAATATAGTGTTAGGTCGGTCTGCGGTAAACCTGACATTAGCACCATAGCCTGTACCCTCTGTGTTCGTGGAGTAAGCTCTGGTAAAGTATTGTTGTCCTACTATTAACCCCGTAATGCTTGAGGTAAATGCTCCCGCAGTCGCAGCCCCAAGTGATGTCTTGCTGTCAGTTGTATCGGGGTCTATTGTAGTCGCCCACACATGACCGTGTTGAGTGACGGCAGAACCTCCTATGCTTACGATAGTCCCGTTACCCGTAGCGGTAGTAGTCGAAACATTAGTAACCGCCTGGGTGGAAACTTGGGGGTTATTGTGGTAGACGTAAACGTAGGGGGCATCCCTGCCTGTCTGCTCAGCATAACTACCGCCAGAAGTGCGAGTGACGGCTACTTCGCTGGCTTTCACATCTGTGGCTGTGGCGTAGGTGTTAATAAGATTCCCTGCTGAACCACCACTAGAAGTGGCAAGTAAATACACTTCCTCGTTTATTGTAGCGGGAGTATCAAATGCAACGTTGTACCAAGCAGGTGTTGTGGAAATATCAACTGAATTTCCCCACGCCTGTGTGGCTAAAATCGCATCTCCCGACACTGCCCTTATTAGAAATGTTAAAGTTCCGCCAGCAGTCGGGTCTTGTACCAAGTAAAAGAATAGACTGGTGACAGTCCTGTTTGAAATAGTAACTTTCTGCCCCCAGCTAGTGCCACTTACTATACTTGCGAATATAGAACCAACAACAAGTTGTTCTTCTGAAGGCATTAGCCAGCCCCCTCGAAAGGAATTATCAACTCTTCTATCACGGTTAATCTCCTGAAAATAGCTTCATCTATCTGTGTGTTTATGAACGTAATCAAGTTGTTCACTCCCTCTACCGTTGTATTCAAGTCTTTAGAAAGGGCATCAAAGTTTTGCTGGAGAATATTAAAGGCTGCAATAAGAGCAGCAATGGAAATGGGTTCTCCCGCATTAGCCTGATTTAGCGATAAAATGGGAGACGGCAGGACAGCCGACTTACCGAAACGAACATCCATATCAAAAATAAACCTGCCCCCAAGTGCGGGGACTTGGATATTCCTTCTAAGGTATCTGACATTACCCGTTCTGTTATCGCCTTGCCGTGAGTCGGTAACTTTAATCCAGTCCCATACCTCTTGCCCTGCGTTCATAGGGACTTTAACTGACCCTCTTTCAGCGTCTAATTCATATCGTTCTATAAAAGCGGACGCTATGTTAGATGCTTCTGCGTCAGAGGCAAGCCTTAGAAGGGTAGTGTGTGTTTGGGGGAAGAGAGCAAAACTGGTAGCACTCGTAGCACTAGCGGAGAATTGAGGGTCATGCGTTTGGTGAGATTTGACAACTTCCTTATTAGGGTTGACGAATCTGTTCCTGAGTTCCTTATTAAAGAACGTGTGCTCACCTGATACATTGAATGAATATTCATAATCGTAGCTCGTACCTGAAATTACGGGGTCGAAGAAGTGCAACGCTTCATCATCTTCCGTTCTCATCTTACTGCCAGTCCAGCCTAAAAGCTCTTTTATCTTAGTTAATCGGTTAGAGTTTAACCCGACACGGAAAATCTCCATAGGTTGGAAGGAGTCAATTAGCGTATCCTCGCTGTCATAGGTAGTCGTGTAATTGGTATAGTTTGTATAGGGTGATAGACTGGCATTGGCTATAGCGGAGATTAAAGCCTTGACAGTCCTCACGTCACCATCGGTTAAAGTTAGTTCCGATTCAGCAAGGTCTATCCCTAAGAGATTAGGGATACCCTCCAGTGTTAATTGACACATCAAGATACCTTGTGTGGATAATAGTCTCTGTCCCCTTACATAAAGGGGCGCAGTTGCGGAAAACTCATTGCCATTAGTGGGGTCGTTATACCCATAGGAAATGATGCCTTTATATCTCTCGAAGTCTATCGTGGTCAAGACATTGTCATGGTTATCTAACAGAACAGTAGCTTCTTGATTGTCCTCTTCCTCTGTGTGGGTTATACTCAAAACCCTTGTCTGGGTATAGGTTTGCGTACTTTCCCCTGCCCTCGAAAGAACAATCTTCCAGATAGGCTCTCTGTGAACCAAACCTAAACCGACTAGCTTTTGATTAGTTTCTAAATTCCCCGTCAGAGTTCTCATCCTCTACTATACAACCTCTTTGACCTTGGCTTGCTGCCCTGTAGTTCAGCTATAACCTCATCGTACAATTCTCTCTTCCACAATATGTATTCTCGGCTGGTGTTTAACCCACCGAAATTGATAGCACCTATAAAGCCCCTGGCATTACTCATCGCAGCCCTGGAAGCAATAAGGCGACCAAAGATTTCCTCATCCTGCGGCTTTAGAGTGTTTGTCCTGAAAGTTAGCACATCCGTTGTATTCGGTGCGTCAGTATCCAATCCAGGGAAAAATGATATGGTAGCCGTGTTAGATGTAATCGCAGTATCAGCAGTGACAGTATAAACGAAACGCTGGTTCTCAAGGTGGAACTCATCCCCCGCTAAAATACTCCCAGCTCCCAATGTTCCTGCGGATACGCTCAATGTGCCTGCTGTAGTCGTGGTGGCTACCCGCCCCGTTGTAGTTGCTGCAATAAAGAACATCTTGTGAGGCTTAACAAATCTAACCAGAACGTCCACATCGGGCAATCTGTCAAGAGTTGTGTCGCTGTCGGGTATCAAGTCCACCCTAAACTCCAAGACCTCATCCATGACTTTCCAGTTTCTTTTTGTGCCAATAGGGTATTCAACCGAGTCTATCCACAAGTAATCTATGACATCACCTATATATATCTGCCTGTTGTTGGTGCATCTCTTATTGTAAATTCGGTATGCCTCATTAGCACTAAAGATGTCCTTGCTGATAGAGTAGATAGACGTAGAATCCTGTGCGGTAACTACGGCATAGGTGTTTTGGGTAACATTGTGAACGACCTTTTCGTCAGTGGCATCACTGGCAAGGAACTGACTCTTAACAGAGTCGGTTAGTTTATCAGTCGTCCCCGTAACATCATCGCCAAACCTTGATTCCAGCTTGAAGATAACATCTACTATGTGAGGGCGATAAGTGGAGAACTTCTTCAGCCCCTCCGCTATCCAGTAATCCCACTCCACTGTTCCAGCCACAGCGTTACCAGTATCCTGATATATCTGCTCGGCAAGGTCTCGCATTTCGCTATAAGTTCTCATTTTTGCCCTCCAATTTGCACTTGACATACCCTATTTGAATAGTGTATAATATAGGTATGGAATATAAACTTAATTGCATTGACTGTGGTAAGAAAATAACTGGCAAGACACCTTATAAGAAGCTGTGTCCAGATTGCAAACGGCAACACATATTGGCTACTAAAAGAAAATGGAATTACTCTCCCAAAGGAATAGTTTGCCAACAAGCCCGATTGGATAGGATGCGGAAGAAGCCTAAAAGACAACCCAACTACTGTGTAGACTGCGAGAAACGACTTACTAGACGCTCTACTAGGTGCCGTGAGTGCCAGTTGGTGAGACAAAGAACCCTTACACTTGATAAACACCCTAACTGGAAGGGTGGTAAGATAGTAACAGGCGGTGGTTATATTCGCATAAAAACCCCTTCCCATCCAAGAGCTGATTACAAGGGTTATGTCTCGGAACATCGCCTTGTTTGGGAAAAAGCTAACAATAGACTTCTGCCAGATGCTTGGATTATCCACCATCTTAATGGTATTACTTCGGATAATCGGCTTGTGAATCTTCAGGCATTGCCCAGCAAAAAGCACTACCTTTTGCTTCAAGCTAAGGCTAAAAGAATTCAAGAATTGGAAGCCCTTCTTAATAATCAACAACAACTCCTATAGGCATATATCACCTCTTATGCTTCTTTTTCTTGAGTGTTTTCCTTATGTGTCCTGCCATTACTTCTTCCTCTTCCTTGGAACAAATCCGTGTTCTATAGCATTAAGTAGCCGTTTCTGCTTCTCTGCCTTTGCCCTAGTCGTTCTCTTAGCTTTGACTCCACCTGGAGTAGATACTCTGAATCCGTCAACCTTAGTAATTCTAACTGGCATAACTATCAGCCTCCTCTATCATCAAGTAGCTTTTGTCATCATTAAGTGCTTCTTTGTAAAAGTCCACTATACCGCTTGAACCATAGAATGAAATGACAACAATATTCTTTAACATCTTGGCAAAACCATCTGTATAGTCGGAGCAATGCTGTATGCCAGGATACAACGGCTCTTTACTCCCAATCGCTGTCCTTATAATTACTTTTGGATTGAACTCGCCATTACTCATCTCGCTTATCTTGTCCAGATGATTTACCAACTGGTTCATAGCACATATCAGGAAGTCAAACCTCGGATATATACTTATCGGGATATATCCCCGCAAGGACAATCCTATGCTCATACCCATTTGGACATCTTCCATGATAGGTAGTTCTATACGTTTATCCTTTGAGACATTCTTTAGTGTATCGTACATACCACTACCCGAATATTCCACTGTCTGCCCTAAGAAGATAGTTCTAGGGTCGTTACCTAAAAGAGTCATAGCCTTGGTTAGTTCGTCTTTATACATTAGAAATTAACCCATTTCCCACAACCATGATGAGGGAAGCCCCTTTCGTAACTATACTTCCACACCATGTCTGTAGGTGTATTCACGCTCCAGTTGTTATCTTCTACCACAAAGGTAATCGGTAAGTCGTGTCCTGTGGCATATTTAACGCACTCATGGAAGCTACCCGTCTCGCTTCCCATGTCGCCTACGAACACCCATACTTTATCACTAGACCCCTCTCGCTTGAGGGACAGGGCTACACCGAGGGCTATGGGCAGACAACCTCCCACGATAGAAGACGTGAAGAACTTATGTTCCGCACTATTGATATGCATACTCTTATTATCGAGTATCTCAATACGTAACCAATATGGGTCTATGCCTTTTAGTAAAGCGTGGTAGTGGTTTCTATGAGTGGAGAACACCCAGTCCTGAGAACGGATATGCTGGAATATCTTTATAAGTTCTTTCTCATTCCCTTTGCTAAGATGCACTGGGGAATGTATCTCACCCTCAGTATATAGTTCGCCTATCAGTTCCTCGAATTCGATTAAACTTTCAACAGTCGTGGCGACCATTTTAACATCTCCCCTATTTGTTCTACTGCTTGCTCCCCAAACTTGGCCTTAATCATCTGTTGATAATCGTAGTTGCTGAAATAACTTATGAAAGCATTATCCCTGAACTCTAGGACATCTTCAGATGTGAGGTATTTGGTGGGTAACGGCTTGGCACTAGCGGAATACTGGTCGTAGTCTTCCCACCTCTCGGGCAAATCTCTCTCTGGTGTGTCCTCGTATAATTTAGAGCCAGGGTAGGCCATTGTGCAGTAGAAATTAACCCACTCGCACTGTAATTCAAATGCCATCTCTAAGGTGTTCGTCATGGAAGTATAATCATCATCTGGTAGGCCGAACATGAAATTACCCAATATATTTATCCCTGCGTCCCTTGTCATCTGCACCGCCTCATGCGGACTTCCTTTATCCAGTGACATACTCTCAAAGCCATAGGCTAACCAGTTAAATCCAGCCTTTTTCATCTTACTCAGTAATTTGGATGTTACGGTATCAGCCCTTGCGTATGCCCATATATTCAAATCATAGTTCCTCTCTATGAGCAAATCACACACCTTATTAACGTGTGAGGGGTTCAGGACGAATAGTTCATCGCAAACCTTCAGATTTCTAACGTGGTGCGTCTCATACAAGTCTCCTATCTCGTCTACTACGTCCTGCGGGTTGCGATATGTGATACCGCTATACAGAGAACTTATATTGCAGTAATGGCAATTAAAGGGACACCCGAAACTTGAATACACCACACCGTAGTTGCTTCTATCCCGACCATCCATGCAATGCCAGTTATGCGCCCTGTATTTGGAGAAGTCTATTAAATTCCACCTTGGTTCTACCTCACACAGTTCCTTTGGAGATGGTATCTGATAAGTGGCTTCGCCAGTAGCCATAGGGTGCAACCCCGTTATTTTAGCTTCGGGGAATTGCAGTTTCAGTTTAGCCACTTCACCCATTTTTGGTGTTGAGGAAGCCGAAGGATTACTGCCCATAGCAACAATCAAAACTTCACCCCATCGAACATATTCGGATATATCCATCACTTCAAGGTCAACAATGCCATCACCCTTTTGTGCAAGCATGGCGCACCATATCGGCGGTTCGATTGCCCTGTTGGGAGAAGAGTTATTCGACTTCGGATTTATCAATATCACTTTTACAGTTCTCCCACATAACGCACTTCTCATGAGTGCAACAGGTGTCAGGGCTAAAGCGGCATTCCTCTATTGTTTTAGGGGAAGGCAAGGCACATACTGTCATTTTCTATTACCTCCATTTGCTTTTGGTATTCACTCCAAGTGCACCTAGAGCACTCGGTCAAGGGGTCGATGCTTTGCACTAATTCTTTATGCTTATCACCGCCCCACCATTGCTTTATATCTTTCTGGGAACCCAGCTTAAATCTATCTTCCATGCGGTGGTCAACACAAACATAGCAGTTACCGTCTGTGCAGCACTGTATGACCAGTGGGGAAGCTAGGCACTTCTTGAAGTCGTGCTTTACATGGAAGTTCTCATCATACTTATGTATCACGGTATAGACGTGGAAATCGTCTGTCTCCTCTTCATGGCATTTGGCGAAGTTCTCTTTTATCTTTTCAATATCAAGATTAAGTTTCTGTGCTAATTTATAATCTTTTCTCTGGAGGTCAACGGGTCTAACATGGAAGTCGTCTACCCCTAAATCCTTTGCCAGCTTGCATATATCCAGTATGGAATTTACATTTTCAGGGAGAACCAGAACCTTAATAGCTATGGCTACCTTACCTTTCTTGAAATGTAAGTGTGCCTCTTTCCTGAACTTAACCAGTTCACGAATGCCATCAACAACCTGGTCGAACATATCTACACCATGAATCTTCTTGTACGTCTTAGCATCGGCAGCGTCCAATGAAATACCAACCCACCTGCAATCAATCAAACTATTTAATAAATAACCATCGTAGAGGTGCGAGCCGTTTGTTACCAGTGCTGACTCCATACCAAGTTCCTGTACATAGTTAATCATAGTAGACGTATCTGAGTGGAGGGTTGACTCCCCTCCACCGCCAAAGCAAACACCCCTGACTCCCCACTTGGCTAAAAACTCGATAAGGTCGTGCATATCACCCCACGATAATTGCCCCCATGTCGTCTTGAGATAGAATTGGGAGTTGCAATAATAGCAATGGTGGTTACATTTCATTATCGGGTCAAGGGAACACTCTATCGGTGGGGGTAGTTCTCCTTTTCCCCTTAGCCAATAGAGTATCTTCCTATAGTTTTCGTAATAGGTTAGCCCCTTGTATGAGTTAAAGGAGTTATACTTGTTTTTATTAGCCCACTCAATCATTTTTCAAATCTTTCAATCTTTACGCAAGACTTATTCCCAAGATGCCCGCACTCGTGATAGTCTATGAAAGATGTCTCTCCAACCTGATTCCTGATTTTCTTATTACGGAGATAATTCTTCATAACATCCCAAACTTCCTGAGCCTCTGCATCTATTTCAAACGCTAAGTCAACCATAATTCTTCTCACTTGTACCTCCAAGAGGTTGCTATATAAATATTCTGAATTTCTTGAGGAGTTAAAGCACGGTTGTAAACCAAGACTTCATTAATTGTTCCATCGAAATGAAGAATGGTTGATGTATATGTCAAGGCTCCGATAGTAAAATTATTTCGGCTTGATGTATCTGCAAACCAATCGCCATTGTTTGCTCCACCAGTAACAGTTAAAGCCCCTTCATCTAAACCATCCAGATATATACTATAGGCCGTTCCTGACGATACCACAGCACCTAAATGCCAAGCGTCATCTGTTACATCCGTTGATGCTGTAAGTACATCCTCTGTATCGCCATTCTCCTGGCTCATTTCCAATTCACCAGTTGTAATTTTTGTGCGGAAATCAAGGAAACGAGCGGTCGAACCTGTATCAGCACTTGCGAATAATATCTGGATTGCAGCACTGTTGTTAGTTTTGAACCATACCAAGATGCTCCCAAACGAGTCGCTACCTTGCCAGTCTAGAGCAGTATGGGTTATTACGTCATCCCCATCGAATAATCTACCTCCTTGACTCAGTAAAGCCCCAGTGACCTCGCATAGATAACCATGCCCATCAGCAGAAATAAATGACCCTCCTGAACTGCCACTATCTAATTTGTGCAATGGTAGGTACAAAACAGGCAAAGTGGACAAGATATACCGCTCAGTAGCAAATTGCCTGTCAGCAATTATCCGTTCTTTCGTAGCTAAAACCATATCTAACTCCCTGGTTCGTATTCGCCCTGAATGTAACTAGACTCCATTATACGAGCTACGGCAAAAGTAGATGCCAGATTCCCCTGTACCCCTATAGCGAATTGGAACGGCACTGAATTAAAGTTAGCTACAGTTAGCAGATGAGGTATATCGTAAGTCTTGAATACCTCAGTAGTTCCACCAGCATTAAACGAACCTGTTAGTGCCAAAGTAGTAACATAAGTCCCATCTTTATTCCTGATTCGGGCAGTATGCTTAACAGCAACAGAAGCTGCTGCTGAACAGATTGAACCTATCGTTACCTGACCAGACACGATTCCACTGGCTGCAATACCATCTATCTTGCCCGCACTGAATGGTTCATAAAGAACGTCATCTCCCCATACGGTTACATTGGCACTTGTTGAGGATACTGTCGGCCCGCCACTTCTTGAACCAGAGGCTACCATACCGCTTGCCAGGGCTGTACTGCCCGTCCTGAAGATGAACGGCTCTCTCTGCCTGACGTTTAGACCTGATGTAACAGTATCGGCTACATCATCTCCGTCTCTGTTGTAGATTGTTACTCCTGTGTACTTTCTGAAATTACCCATTATTTACCTCCTTGAGGATAGAAAGCTTGCTTCCATTTTTTGTTCCCAACGCTCATTAACTTCCCTCCCTGTCTGCGTATTTCCATTAGTCTTTTAAGTTCCTGTCGTGCTTCCTCAACCTTTCTTCTTTCCTCGTACTGTCTCTCTGCTTCATCACATATATCCTGAACCTGTGTCTCATCAGTTATGCCTTGCTTGGAAAGTTCCAACCTGACAATATCATCTAGTTCACTACGCTCCATCTTGTAAAACGGAACCATTAATGACGGGTTTTCCTTGTTCTGACCTAGTGGAACATAAAGTCCCATCCTGTGAGAGTCACGTTGAAACGACAAGCTACCCATTCTCTAAAGCCTCCAACATTTCCTTAACCAGTGTGTCGCTGAGGATAATGTACCTCATACCCTCTGGCTTGTCTTCTACTGCACCTATACGCTCTGCATTGCGAAGTACATCCACCACATCCTTACTATCCATCTTTCTTTTTATCCTTATCGCTGACGTACAACGGTGGTTTGTTAAAGTTCTTTCTCTCTTCCTCTAAAAACCCCTTAGTTTGCCCATAAATTCGATTCTCAGATACCTTTGTAGAACCCTTTAGTTTCCGTATCGCCGAATTCGGCATACCCTTTATAAAATCATTGAAAAATTTACCCATTACGATTTCCCCCTTAATACATTTCTTGTTCCACATAAGTAAACAATGGCATCTAATGCTTCTTGTTCCTTCGCCTGTCTTTTAACTTGCTTACTGCTTAAACAATGGGAGCATCTTACACTAAAAGTAGGTGCTTTATTTAAGTCGTAGGGTATAAACCCCTTTTCCGTATACCACTGATGGAGTACACCAAAGCAATGATACTTGGAACGCAATTTCCTGAACAAATAACCTGCATTCCATTTTTCACTATTGAGTTCTATTTTAATATGGCACTTCAGGCAAAGGTTCGTACCTGTGAGCAACTTAGCGAGAGGATAGAATATTGTTCTCGTGCAAATGGCGCAATATGCGGGATGAGTCACTTCTTCTCCTTTAATGCTTGTGTTAATTCATGTACCATCCCTTTGAGCTCCAGCATCTCAACCCTCATGCTTTCCATCTCTTTACCTTGCTCGACAGCCTCACCCTTCTGTTTCTCCTTCGCCCACTTTTCCCATCTTTTAGCGTCAGAGTTCTTCTTGGTTATACAGGCTTTAACATCCTCTTCCGTATCGTGCCAGTTGTCGCATCCATCGCAATGCGGTTTAGGGTCTTTCGGCATAATGGGTAACCAGCCCCTATCATAATTAGCATCCCTTGTTCCCGACTCGATTACCTTACCATCCTTGTCTTTCATTATATAGTCTCTCATGTTCGGGATTGCCCTGATACGCCTGCCGTCTGGTGTGTAATAAGTTTGCCTGCCTATTCCACCGATGTCCCCACTTATACCATACCCTGATTTTTTAATTACTTCTTCTTGTTGCGTCGTAACTGTCATTTTACCCCTACTCTGGCTTTTAATTGCTGGAAGCAGGAAGGACAAGCATTTCTGAAAGTAATGGAGTTTCCAGAATGCTCCCAGCAAATATGGTCTAACCACTCTACTGTTTCCAGTAAGTCCTCAGACGCCACTCTAGCCACTACACTAATTAACTTGGTGTCGTTCAATAATACGTCTATACCTGTCTCTCTCATACTAATACCCCCTTCAGGTTAATCTTTATCTTCTTATTACAATGCTGGCATCCTTGCCCCATAGTCCTAACTGGGGAGTCCTTAGACCACAACTCTCTATAGAGGTTATCTTCACCGCAGTACGGGCATTTAACAGAGACCCTATGCACTCTGTTGCCATTATTAAACATGGGACCACTCATCTCCTCTTCCTCTACCTTTAGAGCTTTTGTAGTTTCAGTCAGCATCCACGACCGCTCAAGTGTCATAAAGAAATTCATCCACTGGCCGTATAATGCGTTGGGCATAGAGGTCATGTTGTAGTTAATCTCGTCAATATTCTCATAGTATCTTTCTTTATCGGTGATGATACCCTTCTCTATGCAGTGGTCAAATATCTTGCACCCAGGATAAGGGATAACCATAGAAAGGAAGATGTGTGACTTCTGGCAGTATTTAGCCCAGAAGTGCAGTGTTTCCTCAATCGTCTCTTCAGTCTCTGCTGGGTCTCCAAACAGGAGATTACCCCCAAAGCCTATTCCGACCTCATTGGATAATTCAATAGCCTCGATAAACTGACTGACCTTTGCCTTTTTGTTCATACTCTTTAAGACTACGGGTGAAGCACTCTCCATCCCATAAGAGAAGAAGTAACAGCCCGCTTTCTTGGCAAGCTCCATTGACGCTTTATCAAACTTAGCGTTGGCATGGGTCTGGAACATCCAGTCAAAGTCCCACCCGTACCTCTTCTTCCTCTGTATTAAAGTGTTGCAAAAGTCAATCATTCGTTGCTTATCGGCGGTGAAGAGTTCATCACCTATAATAAGGATGTTGAACTGGTACTTATCATATAACTTCTTAATCTCAGCCATTATGTTCTTAACTGACCTGGCCCGATACTTAGGCCCACCCTGATGCACGCAGAACGAGCAGTTAAAAGGGCAAGACCTCGCTGTGTTAATTGTCATCGGTCTTGGATAGGAGCGGGTATACTTGTAGAGTATCCTTGTAGCCATTGAGTAATCGTCAAGCATCTCCTGTATACCGAATGGTTCGTAATCAGGGAACGGTCTATCATCAAGGTTTCCGTATTCGTGATCAGTTTTGTTAAACACAGCCCCCTCTTCTGTCCAGTAAGCCAAATTATCTATACCTTTTGGGTGCGTGTTCTTCTCTACCGCATTAGCCAGTTTAACTATCGTTTCTTCCCCCTCACCCCAGATAGCGAAGTCTGGTTTAAGCAGGTTAAAGACGAATTCTTTATCGTTATTAACTATCCCCCCACCTAGAACTATGGGTTCTACGGTACACTTCCTTATAATCTCTATCGCGTCTCTCAAGAAGGCGTAGTCAGTGCACAACCCGCCCAGACCAATCATATCTGGGTTCTCTTTCTCTATAATTTGCTGTAGTTCATTAGCTAACCTGAGCAAGGGAGACGGATACTTACTGCTGTTATTAGGGTTTAACCCTATTACTTTATGCCCTGCTTTCTTTAATGCAGATGCGATATAAGCCAGTCCAGTGGGGAAATCACTTGCCGATAAGTAGTGCATATTTCTGTCTTTATAATGAAACGTTGGGACTACTAAAAGAATCTTCATTCCAGTTTACCCGCCAGTTTCATATTAGGCATTTGATGTATCAAGTCTTCCTGTGTAAGGTCTTTAAGTTCCTTCTCAAAGTCCTCCCAATAACCCCATCTCCTGTAGAACTTCTCCATGTTCTGTGCGTTTAGTGTCTTACCATCCAGTGTGTTGTCCTGCCTTGTAGCCTTTGGCGTGTGGTATCCTACTCCATAACCGCAGTACCATATCTCCCAACCCTTTTTCTTTACCACAAAGCAGTTGTCTATATCGTCAACACCCTTAAATCCGTTAAATAAATCCTCATCAAGGTTGCCTTCAACGGCTTCTTTTCTCAGTAAGGCAAATGCCCACTGTACTGCGTCTACCTCATAAATACCTGGCAATCTGTGACTGGGTAAGTCCCTGCCAATATCACAGGGTAACCATTTAGCCATGTGTATGCCAGCACTCTCTATCTTGCCGTTGGGGAACAGACACTTGAAGCCGATAATCCCTATCTTGGAGTTGGACTCCATGAGTTTTAGGGCTTCTATCTCCCATTCAGGCTCCACGACCATACTATTCATAATGGTAGCTATATATGGTGTGCGTGAATGTTTGATACCAATATTGAAAAATTGGTTACCCGACTTGTAGGGTTTATCAGAATGGATATAAGTTACGTTACCAGCACGCATCCTTACATCAGCCATGTAAATCGGGGTTAAATCTGTGGAATCGTCTACAACAATGAGGTGAAATGGGGTGGATGTGTAGGCATAGATAGCGTCAAGACACTTCATTGTCATGTCTAACTTACCATGTGTGGGGACTATTATATCTAACTTAACCTCTTCGTCTGTCACTCCGCCTCCACCTCCTTCTTTTTCTAGTTGGGGAGGGGATAATTCCCCCCTCCCCGAAAAGGTCTACTCTATTGACAGGTCTACCACACCGAATATCTTTGAGGTGCCCGCAGCCGTCATGACTGTTCCAATAATCTGGGTACTACTGGCTACACCCAGCCACTCATCTATGGCACCAGCAGCACTTGTACCAGCAGATACTGGCGCACTTGCTATCATGAGGGTGCCCGACTCTGAATAAGCTGGCGCAGGGCCACGTCTCTGAATCCAACCAAAGGAACTGGCTGGTACAGGCGAAACCGCCACTCCAGCAAGCGGGCCGATTGCAGTTGTGGAAGCAGGATAGATTTCCAGACCATCGTACTGGTTCTTTCGCATACCAACCTTAGTTGTCCCACCTTGTATAGCGGTGGCAA
>SDBU01006449.1_pt1 | contig 13788 bp, 12 predicted proteins | sample 2277071 | NCBI WGS metagenome assembly SDBU01 (sample SAMN10397929, study PRJNA504765) | marine sediment metagenome | isolation source: marine sediment core GS08_GC12, 126 cmbsf | place: Arctic Ocean: Gakkel Ridge, Loki's castle | collected 2008
GCTTGAGGCTGTCTATTTCAAGCTCTCTTTCACATAGAGGGCATTTAGCCTCAGTTTGGGTTGACAGGAGGTTAAGTTTTTCTCCAATCTCCTCTATCTCCTGTTTCAGTCGGGCCTTATTGGATTCCAGACCGTGGACAAGAGTTCGTAGTTCCTGGCTAGTTTGTCTTTTTTGGTATAGTGTTTCTTCTTCCTCAGCCAACTGGTGTAGTTGAACCTGTACCTGCTGTAATTCCTTTCTGAGCTGTGGTAGTTTTTGAGAGCTAGCTTCAAGTTCACCGATTTTGTTTTCAGCCAGGGCATGCTCTTTGAGGAGGGCTTGAGAGGACTGGACGATAGCCATCTCCAGCTGGTGTTTACGTTCATTTAGTGCGGTGGCTAATCTGAGTTTTTGATTGAGTTCTTCAGTTAACTTCTTGGCTTCAATAAACTGAGCATAGCCCTTTTCTATAGTGGAACGCTGGGCAATTAGCTCTTCGTACTCTTTGATTTTTTGGAGGCACCGATTAATCTGCTCATCCCAGCGTTTAAGGTCTTCATTGGTCTTATTCATGTGTTCTTCTAGCTGGGTTAATTGCAACTGCTTATTTTTCAGTAGCTCTTTTTTCTGCCGCAGTTCATTTAGTCTGGATTCTTGCTCTCTTATTACTTTTTCTGTGCAGGAAAGCTCACTCTGCGCTTGTTTAAGCTCAGCTTCATAGACTGGCTTTTGGGCTAATTGGTCGCTAATATCTTTGATAATACTCTCAGCTAAAGCCTTTTCCGTTTCCTGTTGTTTAGCCAGTTCCTTACTTTGCTCCTCAAGTTCGTCATAGATAGTGAGTTCCAGAATATCAGCCAGCACTTGCTTGCGCTTAGCTGGGCTGGAAAGAGTGAATTCATCAGCACGACCCTGCAGCAGGAGGGCACTGTTAATGAAGGTAGGGTAGTCCATGTGTAGCACCTTGATAATTTCCTGCTGTGTCTGCTGAATACTATTACCAGTAATTGGCCTGAAACCATTATTAGTAGCTATCTGAAATTCCAGGATAGTCCGTCCCGATGCCCGCCGTCGTTTTGGCTTGGTGTGCTTGCGTATAATACGATATGTTTGTTGCCCTACGGCGAAGTCAAACTCCACCTCCATTTCCGTCTGACCCAGGTGAATGAGGTCGTCATCGCTCTTGGCTCTGGTTTTCCCCCACAGTGCCCAGGTCATGGCATCAATCAGAGCCGACTTGCCATTGCCATTATCGCCACAGATGCTGGCGGTGTGGATACCGGTAAAATGGAGTGGCGGCACATTATCCCGGTAGGGCATGAAATTACGCACCGCTAACTTAACGGGAATCATTTATAAAACTCCTCGGATAACGGCCTTTTTACTTATTTTAGCACAGTCAGGGGATTTTTTATCTAGTTATCTACCTCACCCCCTGTGTCCCCCTCTCCTTCAAAGGAGAGGGGGAAGGATATTAAAAAAGAGGGGCTTCGCCCCTCTTAAGAAACATTTCCCCTTCCCCTTATTAAGGGGAAGGGGATACAGGGGATAGGGTTTCTACTCCAAATAATCCTTTAATTTTCGGCTGCGGCTGGGGTGGCGCAGTTTGCGCAGTGCCTTGGCTTCGATTTGGCGAATCCGCTCTCTGGTTACGTTGAACTCCATTCCTACCTCCTCCAGGGTACGGCTTCTTCCATCTTCAAGACCAAATCTTAGTCGGAGCACTCGCCGTTCACGAGGAGTAAGGGCGGAGAGCACATCATCGATTTGTTCCTTGAGCAATTGTTTGGATGCGGCATCCACTGGAGGTAAAGCGTTGCGGTCCTCTATAAAGTCACTCAAGTGGCTATCTTCCTCCTCACCTATGGGTGACTCTAGTGATACTGGTAGCTGTGCCACCTTCACTATCTCTCTAATCTTTGCTGGGGGCAGGTCCATTTGCCTACCGATTTCCCGGGCGTTGGGCTCTCGCCCATATTCTTGGGCTAGACGGCGACTTACTCTCAGTAGTCTATTAATGGTCTCGATCATATGAACCGGGACGCGGATGGTGCGAGCCTGGTCAGCTATAGACCGAGTAATAGCCTGACGGATCCACCAGGTGGCATAGGTGCTGAATTTATACCCTTTATGGTGATCGAATTTCTCCACAGCTCTGATTAATCCGATATTTCCCTCTTGAATGAGGTCAAGGAGCGACATGCCCCGTCCAACATGTTTCTTGGCCACGCTGACTACCAGGCGCAGGTTGGCTTCAATGAGGTGCTTTTCTGCTTTTTTAGCCTCCTGCTTAATATTCTCCAGGTAAGCTTTGAGTCGCTCTTCATAAACCTGAATGGAATTAATGAAAGCTTCCTTTGTCACCAGATTTTCTATATCAGCTAGTGAGACGCTATCCCCGATAACACTGAGGGCTTCCTCTGGTAGCAGGCTACAATTTAGTGAGAGTTTAATAAGAAGCTGTTCTGTTTCGAGCATGGGTTTACCTATCTTATAAGCTATAGCCTGGACTAGTTGCTGGTCTATCACGCCATCAATACTATCTCGTAATTTAGGCTCGGAGATGCTCTCTACAAAGCTGGCCGCAGGTGTTAAATCAAGTTGTTCTTGGAGAAGACGGATTATAGCAGCATCCTGCCCCACTTCTTTGAGCATAGTGAGTACTATTTCAGTTGCCGAAGCGGATTTCCCGTGTCTCTGTAGATAGTCTTGCTTAATGTCTTGGATGAGTTTAGCCGCCTCTATCTTTTTGGCTAAGTCCCTTTCGTCCTTGGCAGTAAGCAGGTGTACCTTACCAATTTCATGAAGGTACAAGCGAACCGGGTCATCGGCTACCTCTTGCACATCTACTTCTAATGGTTCTAGCGGCGTTTCTATTTGTATGCCTTCTGTGGACTTAAGCTCAGTGCTCAGCTCTTCGTCTGGATGTGGCTTCTCATCACCATCATTGGGCGGCGGAAATGGTTCTGAGTTCGCATAGTGTTCTAAGTCCATTTCTTATCTCCTTTGCCCCTGACCTCTTCTGGCTTTTTGAGTAAAGATTTCTCGCAGCCCAGTGCTGCCTTCTATACCTTGTTCCTTGAGCTTAGCCAGCTCGGCAACAGTGCCTCCCACTTCTGCTTCTAAAGCGAGTACCTCCGCTTTTTTTGCCTCCAAATTTTGGAGGCATTTTTTTCGCAGATTAAGAATGCAGTCAGTATATCTCTGCTCTATTTGGTCGGCGAGGATGTTCTTATTAATTAGGGCATCAAGGTGCTCCCAAATTGCAGCATCCAGCTTATCTTTAATTGATGGCAGGTCACTAGCCTGCTGCCAGGCAACGAAGATTTCACGGTTTTCGCTATTTTCAAAATATTCAGGTAAAGGGCTCTCGCCCTTGTTTTTGAGCTCAAGGTGCTGCAGCAGCAAAGTCAGGCAGTATTCTTCGATAGGGCTGGAGCGAAGAGGCTGCACAGCGCGTGCCACCGCTTCTGACTTTGGCTCTCGAGCCCTGCGGTCAGATTTAATTCTACTTAGGGCAGCTTCCATACTGCGGTAACTAGCTCCTGCTATCTTGGCCAGTTTGGTTAAATAGTGGTCTCGGCGTGTATTGTCCTTTATCTCAGCGATGATGGGTAGCAACTTGTCTACGGCTAAAGACTTATCTCTGGCCGTGGTCAGGTTAAGTTTAAAGGTAGCCATATTGAAGGTGTAGTCAACTACCGGTAGAGCCTCTTCCAGCAGGTGCTGCCAAGTTTTGGCATCTTCTTTAATAACATCGTCAGGGTCTTTGTCTCTGGGCAGGATGACAACCTTTACCTCAGCATCGATGGTATTCTCGTAGCCTACACAACGTAGCATGGCTTCCTCACCGGCAGTATCAGCATCAAGGGCTAAAACCATATTTTTGGTTAGCCTCTTTAGACTGCTGACCTGCTTCTCGGTAACCGAGGTTCCCATAGTGGCAACTACATTGGTAAAACCATTTTGGTGGGCGGTAATAACATCCGTATAGCCCTCTACAATCACGGCTAGGTTCTGCTGCCTGATAGCTGGCGTGGCCAGGTTTATGCCATAAAGGCTGCTGCTCTTGTCGAAGATTGGCGTCTGTGGTGAGTTGAGGTATTTAGGTAGTGAGTCGTCAAGCGCCCTCGCCCCAAAACCTGTAGTGCGATTTCTACCATCGTTTATGGGGAAAAGCAACCGATTGCGAAATCGGTCATGCGTTTTTCCATCCTCCGTTTCCACTACTAAACCGGCTTCAAGTAGTTCACTCTCGGTATAGCCTCTCTCCAGCAGGTATTGCTTTAGTGACTCCCAGCTATTTAAGCTAAAGCCCAGTTGAAAGTCAATAATGGTTTTTGGTGACAAACCTCGGCTGGCTAGATAATTCCTTGCCCTTTCCCCGGCTTGAGAGTTGAGGAGCAAATTGTGGAAATATTGGGCGGCTGCCCCATTAACTTGATATAGCCTTTCCCTCTCATCTTTCCCGGTATCTGGCTCAGACCTTGAAGGGATGGTAACCCCTGCCCTTTGAGCAAGAAGACGCAGCGTCTCCCCGAAGTCAATGCCCTGTTTTTTCATAATGAAAGAAAAGACATCACCGCCGGTACCACAGGCACCGAAGCAGTGCCAGCTCTGCTGCTCGGGATAGACAAAGAAGGAGGGTCGCTTTTCACTGTGGAACGGGCATAGTGCCCTGAAGGTTCGTCCAGATTTGGTTAAAGTGGTGTACTGGCTGATAACCTCAACGATGTCTGTTCTTTGTTTTACTTCGTCAATAACACTCATACTATTTATTATACTACTTAGCTTTATACTACCTCTCCCCTTAATACCCCTGTCATTCAAAGGAGAGGGGGAGAGATTGGATATGAAGGGACTTCGCCCCTTCAAACTTCCTCTTAAAATAGCCGTTTGCTATTTAGTCCCGCCTTTTATCAATGATAGCTCTTCAGCCAGCCTTGAGGCATATTGGTCGGTCATACCGGCGATATAGTCAACTACCCGCTGTTCGGCTTCATCACTGTAAAGAGAATACTCTGGTGGCAGCCTATCTTGGTGCTTATTGAAGTAGTTATATAACTGGCGAAGTATCTCTCTTGCCCTTGCTGCTTCCTCCTGGGCAGCGTGCAGGTAGTATACTTTTTCAAAAAGAAATTCACGCAGGGTATTAGTTGTCTCCAGAATCCCGGGGCTCATAGTTATTGCCGGACTGGTGGTAGTATTGTCTCCCCTTACTGCCCATGATTGCTCAATAATGTCGCAGACCATGGTATTGATGCGTTCTGAATGGGAATGGCCTAACACACTAGTTGCTGAGACTGGTAAATCATCCTCGGTAATGATGCCGGCCCTTATGGCATCGCCAATATCATGGTTGATGTAGGCGACTATGTCAGCAATCTTACACACCTCACCCTCTAGGGTATTAACTTCTCCCCAGTCTTCTAAGAGATTTACCCTTGACTTAGAGTGATTAACAATACCATCTCTCACTTCCCAGGTAAGATTGAGTCCCTGTCCATCGTTCTCCAAAAGGTCAACAATTCGCAGGCTTTGCTCGTTATGTCTGAATCCCTGGTGATAGAGCTCATTTAAAACCTCTTCGCCCACATGACCGAAAGGGGTATGACCCAGGTCATGACCTAAGGCGATTGTCTCAGTCAAGTCCTCATTAAGGTTTAGGGCTCGAGCTATAGTACGAGCTATCTGGGAAACCTCCAGGGTGTGGGTAAGCCGTGTCATATAATGGTCGCCCTGAGGGGCAATGAAAACCTGTGTCTTATGCTTGAGGCGGCGGAAAGCCTTGGCATGAATAATGCGGTCACGGTCACGCTGAAAGGCAATGCGTATTGGGCATGGCTCTTCGTATCTGAGCCTGCCTCGTGACTGCCTACTTTTTGCGGCATAGGGAGAGAGGTTTTCTTCCCTTCTTTCAGCTATCTGGCGGACATTAAGCCGGCTAATCATTAAGTTTTAATCGCTCTTCTACCCTGGCAATTATTTCTCGGGTCTGGTCAATCATATCGGGGCTTACTGAAACTGAGGTGATACCCCACTCCACCAGCTTTTCGGTAAGTTCGGGATAGACTGACGGTGCCTGTCCGCAAATGGAGGAGGTAACCCCCATGCTCTTACTTATTTTGATAGCTTTTTCTAGGGAGAGCATCACAGCTTCATCCCGCTCGTCAAATGTCTCAGCTAATTTGGCGCTATCCCGGTCAATACCCAGGGTAAGCTGGGTTAAATCATTTGAGCCGATAGATATGCCATCAATACCAACTGCTAGGAATTTTTCCAGGAGGATTATATTGGATGGCACTTCAACCATCATCCATATTTTGAAATCTTCAGAGCGTTTTAGCCCTTCGGCTTCCATAATTTTTAATGTTTGAGCCAGCTCATTAACGGTGCGGACGAAAGGAATCATAATCCACAGATTCTTATATTTCTCCCTTACCTTCTTTACGGCTTCTAGTTCTAGCTTAAAGGTATCGATGTCAGTGATGTATCGTGAAGCTCCTCTATAGCCAAGCATGGGGTTCTCTTCGGCCTCTTCGTACTTCTCTCCGCCCTTTAAGGCTCTATATTCATTGGTCTTGAAATCATTGGTTCGGTAAACTACCTGGCGGGGGTGGAATGCCTTGGCGAAGGCAGTTAGCCCTTGAGCAAGCTTATCGACAAACTCATGGCCCCGGTTCTGGCTTATCATATAGCTGGGGTGCTCACCAATCTGGGCCACCATGAATTCAGCTCGGAGTAAGCCAACACCATCCACATTACGAGACGCTACCCTATCAGCTAATTCAGGTTGGGCTAGATTTACATACACCTTGGTTTTGGTTTCAATCGTATCCCTGAGTATATTGGTAAGGGTAGTCGTTTTTATCCTTCTGGCCACTTTACCGTTGTAGACCTTGCCATGCGAGCCATCAACGGTGATTATTTGTCCATCAGTCACGGTGGTTGTTGCCCTTTCGGTACCAACCACGCAAGGGATTCCTAGCTCCCGGCTGACGATGGCAGCATGGGCAGTTCTACCACCGCGGTCAGTGACAATGGCTACGGCTCGTTTCATGGCTGGCACAAAATCGGGAGTGGTTATTTCGGCAACCAGAATATCCCCGTCTTTTACCTTATCTATTTGAGAGGCATCAAATATTAGTTTGGCTGGTCCGGAGGCTATACCTGGGCTGGCGGCGGCTCCGTTAATAAGTGCCGGCGCTGTAATTTCAGGTTCAACCTCGTCTGTTTCCTTAATTGTAGTTACCGGCCGGGTTTGGACAATATATATTTTGTTATTTTCTTTTGCCCACTCAATGTCCTGGGGAAATTGATAGTGTTTTTCTATCTGTTTTCCTAGTTTGACTAGTTGGATTATCTCATCATCTCTTAGCTTTTGCTGAGTTTGAGTTGCCTCTGGAAGTGTCACTTGAATATTAACCTCTTTATTATCGGCGGCTGGGTTCCTGATTAGCTGCCATTCCTGTTTAGCTATTTTCTTGCTAATAATTCTTTGTTCCTCTTTGTCTATAAGATACAGGTCGGGGGTTATCTCTCCCGAGACAAGGGTCTCACCAAGCCCAAAGACCGCCTCAACAACAACCTTGCTGGTATCATTAGTTACCGGCTCTACAGTAAACATAACCCCAGAAGTGTGAGACTCTACCATCCTCTGAATTGGCACCGCCAGCCCAACTTTAAGGTCATCAAAGCCCTGATGGTGTCGGTAGTAAATAGCCCGTGCCTCAAAAAGGGATGCCCAGCACTCCTGAACAGCGGCAACCACCTCTTTTTCGCCTTGTACATTAAGGAAGGTTCTTTGCTGACCGGCGAAGGAGGCTTCAGGCAGGTCTTCGGCAGTAGCTGAGGAGCGCACCGCCACCAGTCCCCTGCCCATTTTTATATAAGCCTCTCGAATCTCCTTGGCTATTTCTGGGGGCATAGCAGCATTTGAGATTAGCTGCCTCACCTGAGCAGCAACTTGCTGAAGCTGTTTACTATCATTAACATCTATAGCTTCCAGTTGTTTGCGGATTTTATCGGTGAGTTTCGCTTGTCGCAGGAAGTCAAAGTAGACACCTGAGGTTACAACGAAGCCAGGGGGAACAGGTATTTGGGCGTTGGTCATTTCACCTAGATTTGCCCCTTTACCACCAACCAGAGGTATGTCTTTTTTGGTGACTTCATTAAACCAGACAATGGTCTTTCGTTCTTCCGGCATAGGTATAACTCCTTTTTTAGTTAATGTTAAGGATTTTTGCCTTTACTAGGCATTTATTACAGTGTATTATACCATAAACAAGATGGTTTAGCTAAGTGGCATGAGGGTAAGCTGGCACATTTCCTAGTTGACAGTGGTAGTTAGGTGGAGTAGAATTAAGCGTTGGCTTGCGAATGGAGGAGGTGTGACTATGATAGAGATGACTATTGACAGCATTCGGGTTAGCCTGATGAATTATCAACGGGTGGTGATTCTGAAGGAGAAAATGACAGACCGCTACCTGCCCATCTGGATTGGTCCCGCCGAGGCAGATGCCATAGCTGTAAAATTGCAGGGGGTTAGTGTACCCAGGCCTTTGACTCATGACCTATTGTGCTCAGCCATTGATGCGCTGGGGGCTAAGGTCAATTCTGTTATCGTCAGCGAACTTAAGAACGACACCTTTTATGCCAAGATTACTCTTGATGTAGATGGAGGGCAGATGGAAGTTGATTCTCGCCCTAGTGATGCACTGGCACTGGCAGTAAGGGTGGAGGCACCTATCTATGTTGAGGAATCAGTCTTGGATAAAGCAGGTATCCTACTAGATAAGGAAACAGGTAAACCTATTTTTGAAGAAGGGGATAAGGCTGATAGTAAGGGCAGGAAGGTTAGTGAAGAAGAGATGAAAAGGATGTCGGCTTTCCGTGATTTCATAAACAACCTTGATTTAGAGGACTTTGATAAGCGTAAATCCTAGGACAGGACTCTATCCGCCTTGGGTGGATTGGAGGCCGAATTGTGGAAGAGACTCTTATTTAAAAGTATTGATGGCTTCACTAAATGTTCGGCTTTTTAAGCTGAAGGAGGCTTAGTGTAGTAGGTAGTAGGAGCATTATTTAAGACTTAGTTATCCCCCTATTTGGTGAGGTGATAATAAAAAACCCTAAGGTTAACATCTGTAGGGTTTTTTCATGACCAAAGAGAGGTCACATATCAGGCGAAGTTTGTGGAGCTTTGCTCGCCAAAGGCGAATAAACTATTTTCAGGGTGAGCTTGAACTAATTGTACAGGTTTGATATGCTGCCAGTGGTATGAACAGGTGGCAAACTGCTTTAAGGCTGGCAGGTATGGGGTGGTATGTTGGTGGCTGTATTGTTTTGGGTGTGGTTGGTGGTCTCTGGCTTGATAACAAGTTTAATACCAGGCCTATCCTGGTTATAGTTGGCTTGATTTTGGGAGTTATTATTGCTTTTTACGGTGTTTATCAGATGATTCTTCCTAACATCAGTAAGAAGCGAAACAAGGGGGAAAGCTAGTGCCTAAACGGGGGTTCCTTGGTTGTTCGTTCCCTCTCATAATTGGAATTCTGCTTGTTATTCTTGTGCTCTTTGCAGTTGGCTTCGTTAGTGGTCCCCTGGGTAGGAGCTTCTTTCCTGATTTGGAATTACCTGGCTGGCTTAGTGTTCCCCAGCCACACCCTGAACTTCCGGCTGAGGTAGTTTTCCATCTCTTTGGTTTTCCCATAACTAATAGTATTATCGCTGCTTGGCTTACTATTATTGTCTTGGTGGGCTTTTCCTATGCGGTTACTCGTCGGCTAAAGCTTATTCCCAGAAGATGGCAAGCCTTGCTGGAATTTGCCCTTGGTGCGCTCCTTGACTTCTGTCAGAGTGTTGCCGGTGAGAAAAATGGGCGCCGCTTCTTCCCGATAGTAGCTACTATCTTTCTCTTTGTTGTCTTTAATGCCTGGCTGAGTCTATTGCCTGGATTCGGCTCAATACTTATTACTGGTGCAGAGGGTCATGAAGTGCATTTGTTGCGGGGGGCCAATACTGATATTAATGTGCCTTTGGCTCTGGCTCTGGTATCCTTTGTCTTTGTTGAATATTTTGGTCTAAGGTCGCTTGGTTTTCGTTATCTGGGCAAGTTTATTAATGTGGGGCGGTTTTTCAGAAGCATAGGTCAGTTGTTTAGAGGTAGGTTTAAAGCTGGGCTTAGCGGGTTATTCACCGGATTCATTGATATTTTTGTCGGCATATTGGAAGCGCTGAGTGAATTGATACGTATCGTTAGCTTTACCTTCCGTCTCTTTGGCAATATGACGGCTGGTGAAATACTGCTTTTAATTGCCGCTTTTCTCATCCCATGGGTGTTTGCCATACCGTTTTACGGGCTTGAGTTGCTCGTTGGCTTTATCCAAGCCCTTATCTTTGGCGGACTAACCCTGGTATTTCTTACTGTCGCCGTTACTTCTCATGAAGCGGAGGCGACTTAACTCGAGAGTGCTTCACTGAACGACACTGGTTTGTACAATTCTGAAAAGGGGGAAATAGAATGGAAGCAGAAGCCATGAAGATGCTGGCGATAGGATTGGCCGTCGGTCTGGGGATGTTGGGACCAGGATTGGGGATTGGACTTATCGGCTACTCAGCCTTGCAGTCGATAGGGCGTAACCCTGAGGCAAGCGGTCCCATAATGACTAATATGATATTGTCCATTGCCTTTGCTGAGGCTATCGGGATTTATGTCCTGATTATAGCCATTATCTTGGCTATGATTGCGTAGCGATGTTTAACAAGGGGGGTAATTATGGGAGATAACGGCGTACCGAATTTTATAGTGTTTGTCGCTTCAGCAGCGGTCCTGGGGATGTTCATAATCGTGGCAACAATCATTGGGGCTGTCCTAGCACTATAAGGAACTGGTTAGGGTGCTTGGCTGAAAAAGCACGCATTTTTCGAATTCCTTGAAGGAGGGTTCATTGTGGAAGGGCTTGGTATTAGTCTGCCAACGTTGATAGCACAAATTGTGAATTTTGTTATCTTGTTTGCTATTCTTTATCTGGTGGCCTATAAGCCTGTTATGAGGATGCTTGATGAGCGCTCCAGGAGGGTTAAGGAGAGCGTGGAGCAGACAGAATCTATCAAGGAGCAGGCAACTCGTGCTGAAGAAGAAGCTCAAAAGCGGATTGAGGCTGCCAGCAAGGAAGGGCAGGAGCTAGTTGCCCGGGCAGTGCGGGCCGGTGAGGAAGCTAGACGACAGGCACAGCAAGTAGCCAGGCAAGAAGCTGAAGCCCTTATCGCCAAGGCTCGCCCTGAGATTCAGCGAGAGCGAGACGAGGCCATTGATGAGCTGCGTAAGGAGCTTGCTGACCTGACTATACTGGCAGCAGAGAAGGTCATTGAGGGGTCATTGGATAAGGAAGCGCATCGCAAGCTTATTGATAAAGTGTTGGAAGAAAGCAGTACCCTGAAAAAGGGTTAGCCTGTTGCATTTAGGGAGATAACAATGGCTAACAGCGCTTATGCTAGACGTTATTCGCAAGCAGCGTTTAGGATTGCTCTAGACAGCAAAGAGTTAAACAGATGGCAGTCTGACCTGAGGAAGATTGCTAGCTTAGTTAAGGATGCCACACTTTTTGCGTTGCTTGAAAATCCTGAGGTTCGTTTTGATAATAAAGCTAAAGTGCTGTCTGAGCGACTGGGTGACATAAATCCTCTAGCGCTAAAACTGGTGTCTCTGTTAGTGACTAAGGGCAGGTTAGGTATGATAGGTGATATTGCTGATGAGTATCAGCGGCTATTGGATAATTACCGAGGCATTGAAGGGGCTGAGGTTGCTGAAGTTACTACTGCTATTCCCCTTGATGATGAAGATAAATTAAGGTTAGCGCAGCGTCTAACCTCCCTAGTCGGTAAGCCGATAGTGCTTGAGCCTAAAGTAGATTCTAGCTTGATAGGCGGGATTATAATTAGAATTGGTGATAAGCTTATTGATGGCAGCATCCGCAGCCGATTGGAGGCTCTGAAGAAGGAGCTGAGTGGGGTAGCTAAATAGATACTAAGAGGTAAGATTAATAAACGACAATCTCTTAATAATAAGAGGGGGTAGCTTAGATGGCAACAAGAGGGCAAGATATTACTTCAGTCATTAAGCAGCAGATCAAGCAATTTGGTATGGCAGTGACTATGGTCGATGTTGGCACCGTGATTGCGGTCGGTGATGGTATTGCCAGGATTCACGGGCTGACGGCAGCTAAGTACAATGAACTACTTCAGTTTCCCAATGAAATTACGGGGATTGCCATGAATTTAGAGGAGGATAGTGTGGCCGCCGTTATCCTTGGTGACTACACTGATCTTAGGGAAGGGGACGAGGTACGGTGCACGGGTCGGATTGCTGAGGTGCCGGTAGGTGACGCCCTTATTGGCCGGGTAGTTGACCCCCTAGGTAGTCCCCTGGATGGCAAAGGTGCAATAAAGAGCGAAGAGAGACGACCTCTGGAGCGAGTTGCCCCTAATGTTGCCGTGCGCCAGGGGGTAGATACACCGGTACAGACCGGTATTAAGGCAATAGACAGCCTGATACCGATAGGGCGGGGACAGCGAGAGCTTATTATAGGTGACCGCTCAACGGGTAAGACAACTATTACTCTGGATACCATCATTAATCAGAAGGGTGGCGATTTAATCTGTATCTATGTTGCCATTGGTCAGAAGACATCCAAGGTGGCACGGGTAATAGCCACCTTGGAAGAATATGGGGCTATGGAGCATACGGTTATAGTAGCGGCTAATGCCTCTGATTCGGTTGCCTTACAGTATCTTGCCCCCTATGCTGGCTGTGCTATCGGGGAGGAGTTCATGGAGGGGGGGAAGGATGCCTTGGTTGTCTACGACGACCTTTCCAAGCATGCCTGGGCTTACCGCCAGCTTTCGCTTTTGTTGCGTCGTCCCCCGGGGCGGGAGGCATATCCCGGCGATGTGTTTTATTTGCATAGTCGTTTGCTTGAGAGAGCAGCCAGGTATGATGATGAGCATGGTGGCGGTTCTCTTACCGCCCTGCCTATTATTGAGACACAGGCTGGTGATGTAGCTGCCTATATCCCAACTAATGTTATCTCTATTACCGATGGCCAGATTTATCTGGAAACAGACCTGTTTAACGCTGGTCAAAGGCCGGCATTGAATGTTGGCTTATCAGTATCCCGCGTGGGAAGTGCCGCCCAAACTAAAGCGATGAAGCAGGTGGCCGGTAGACTGAGGCTGGAGCTGGCTCAATACCGGGAGCTAGCTGCCTTTGCCCAATTTGGCACTTCTGAGCTGGATCAAACAACCAGAGCTCAGCTTGAGCGAGGACGACGGATTACCGAGGTCTTAAAACAAACCCAGTATAGCCCGATGCCGGTAGAGAAACAGGTTATGATTCTATATGCTGCCATTAATGGTTATCTTGATGACATAGCTGTCGACCAGCTTGGTGCTTTTGAGACTAACTTCTATCGATTTATGGAGGCAAGTCACCCTCAGGTAGGTGAGGCTATTGCCCGGGAAAAGGACATTAGTGCTGGGACTGAAGAGGCGTTAAAGACAGCCATTGGAGAGTTTAAACAGGGAAGAGTTTAGGGTAGCTTGAAGGGGCGAAGCCCAGCTTTGGGGAAAGAGGAATATTAAAAGGGGAGTCTAAGAGGGGCGAAGCCCCTCTTCATGGAAAATCTTCCCCTTCCCCTTGTCAAGGGGAAGGGGATACAGGGTACAAACCGGGTAGAATGGTAACAAAATAAACCGGGGACATGGGTAACAGGTTATGGTATAGGCAGGAGGTATGCCTATGCCTTGGA
>SDBU01006450.1_pt1 | contig 13787 bp, 19 predicted proteins | sample 2277071 | NCBI WGS metagenome assembly SDBU01 (sample SAMN10397929, study PRJNA504765) | marine sediment metagenome | isolation source: marine sediment core GS08_GC12, 126 cmbsf | place: Arctic Ocean: Gakkel Ridge, Loki's castle | collected 2008
CGCTGGCCGACTTCAAGGCCACGGGATTTTCAACACACAATGCCGCCGCCGCTGCCGACGCCGTGTTTGACGAAGCCATGTCGGAGCACACCACAGCCAACACGTTTGGGCACTACATGGAAATCATTGATGCAACACTTTCGGGTATCACCAACACGACTACAGCGAATCAAGTGGCGTTCCATAATCGCAGTAACAGCGAAGTGGTTCGTACCACTTACGGCAGCGGCGACGGACAACGCACGGCACAAACAATCTCATAACAGGAGGCAGTTTAATGCCACCACGTTCAGAAACAGCAGGGAATTTCTTTGCCATGACCAACAAAACTGCGTTGGACATGGAATTTCTAGCACTCAACGGCACAAAGGGCACCACAGAGATTCACGCCAACACAGTGGGGAGTCGGTTTGCACTGATGGGATTACACGCCACTACCAATACCACAGGAACGACTATTTCCATTCAGGACAGAACCAGTGGTACCGTCTTGATTGGTCCTGTGCCCACCATCACAAACACCAGCTTTGATATGTTCACGGTCACGGGCTACCCCCATGCGATTTCCTCGGATGATACGGGTCTGCAAATCGTCGTGAGCGGTTCGGCGCGTGTTGACGGCGTGTTACAGTTTTTGGAGATTGCCAACGCATGACCGACCTGACACAACTCCGCGAACAACGCGACGCCGCATTGCTGGCCAACGAGACGGCCGCACTGGAAGCCGAAACGGCGGCCATCAGCGACGTGGCGTTTCCCGGCATGGCGGTTCAGCGCCCGCAGGACTTGCGGGAAGCCTGGGGCGACCGCGTGGCGTGGGACCAATACCCCGCCGGCGAACGCGACCGCATGTTCGGCATGGGCAGCGGTCTGGCGTTCGGTGCGATGCTGGGCGACCGCTCGCGTGGGCAGGCTCCGCTGTTGTTCGAGGATGAACAGCAACTCGCCCATATCCGTGCCATTGGGCGGATGCTGTGCGATACCAGTGTGAATGCCAGGTGTGTGCAGGAGAACCTCACAAGCTACATCCTTGGCACCGGCTACCACTACAAAGTGGTGATGCAGGACGGTGTGAAGGCAGAGCCGAAGTTGCTGGCAGCGGTGCAACAGATCATCAACGGGTTTTTGCGTGACAGCCATTGGCATGAATGGCGGCGAGAAGAACTGTTCCGCCGCAAACGACGCGAGGGTGAGTGGTTTCTGCCGTTGTACCATCGGGGCAATGGCCGTGTCGAATGCCGCATTCTAGAGCCCGAGCAGATTGCCGAGCCGATGGACCCAGGCGCAATCGGTGCTCCCAATAAGCTACTCGACCGCAATACATCCTGGACATTCGGCATTGCCACGCCCGATGACGACCCAGAAACGGCCCAGGGCTATTGTGTTCATTGGCGAACGCCCGAGGGTCGCGACACGTGGAAGTGGTTTGATCCGAGCCATATGGTGCACGTCAAACGCAACGTCGACTGTACCATCAAGCGTGGCGTGTCGGATTTTTACGTCGTGTGGGAACAACTCATAGACGCTTACAAGCTCCTACGCAACACGGCTCGTGGCCATGCAATCCTCAGTGCCATTGCATTCATCCGCGAGCACGCTCCCGGCGTGAACCAATCGCAAGTCGAGACCATGCGTAGCTCGTCGGCGTTCTCGCGCTACACACAACCGACACGCACCGAGGGCGACCGTCCACGCTACACGCACCGCTATGACCCCGGCACTATCTTGGACACCGGCCGCGACACGCAATACAAGGCTTCCCCGCTGGCCGAGCAGGGTGTGGGGGCCGCGACCGAGTTGGTCGAGAACATGATTTTGCGGATTGCCGGCACGAACTGGGTGATGCCAAGTTACATGATCACCGGGGCGTCGGATGCCAATTATGCGGCCGCCCTCGTGACTGAAGCACCGTTTGTGAAGTATTGTCAGAGACAGCAGACCAAAGAGAAGGCCGACGATACCGAGATTTTATGGAAGGTGTTGAACATTGCGATTGGCGGCGGACGGCTTGACAAATTTGGGGTCACAATTGGTGACCTCAAGGCGTTGGTCAATATCAAAGTCGAAGTACCGATTGTCCACTCGCGCGACCGCAACGTAGAGACGAACCGGCGGAAGATTCTGCACGATGACGGGATTATCTCGTCGGAAACATGGGCGGCCGAGGAAGGATACGATTACGAAAAGGAACTAAAGGAAGGGGCGAAGCGACAAGAATCGTCTTCACCGTTTGGCGGTGGCGACCAACCGGGGCAGCCGGTGGAAGATCAACCATCCAAGGGGCAGCCGCAAGCGGGCCACGAGGTGACGGGCGAAAAGGTGGCGGTAGAAGAAATGTCGCAGAGACCCGTGGCGCCAAGCAAGCCTGCGGAAGCCAAGCCGGCTGAACCGCAAGCGAAAGCAGACGCGCCCGAGAACCTTGCCACCAAGGCGAGTCTGTCGCTCAACGGTGCACAGATTACGGCAGCCAAGGACGTGTTGGCCGATGTCATGGCGGGGGCTGCTGCACCAAGCGTGGCCGTCGAGTTGCTCGTGGCCGTTGGCCTAGAACGTGAGCGAGCGCAGAAGATGGTTGACGATACGGTAGACGCGAGACCCGCCAAACCAATGACCACGCAAGAGAGTCGGTTGCACTTGGCTTCCAAGATTCTGTGGGAGGCGTATCCGTAATGCCTGACATTGCCACTCGCACCCAACACGAAGACGAGATAGCCGCGGGGCTTGTGTTGCTGTTTAGTCAGTGGCAAGGCGTGCCGTGGAATCGGGGGGCTTTTGAGCAGGGCGTATCGCGGGTCATGCGTGGAAAGCTCGCACCGATTTACACAGAGGCGTCGGCGGGGCTGGCCGGGCAGTTGGGCGTGGACGTAACCGACGCGGCGGCCCAGGCCAATGCCCAGCGATGGGAAGCACAGTATCTGCCGACGTTGGCCGCGGCGATTGCGGCGAATACCGACCCGGCGTTGGAAGGGGCGTTTAGCCGGGAGCGTGCGGAAATGGTGGGCATCACCGAAACGACACGAGCGATCAGTACTGCGGAAACGGCACTGGCCGCATTTGTCGTGACAATACCCGTGGATGCCGGCGGCGTGAATCGGATGGATGCGACGTGGTACACGATGAAGGACGAGCGGGTGTGTCCGATATGTCGCCCGTTGCATGGCCATGACATTGACGACATTGGCAGAACGCCACCAGCGCACGCGCGGTGCAGGTGTTCAATCCTTTGGAAACAAGCAGCGTAACAGGAGCACATACATGAAAACCGAAACCCTCCACGAAATAGTTCAATCCCACGACCTGAAAATCGACCCCGACGCCGGCGTGATTACTGGTGTGCGGATTCTCGGGCCGCGATCCGTGAATAATCGCCGGTATCTGCCAGAGGCCATACGCAAGGCCATGCCGTTGTATGAAGGCATCCAGGTCAACTACAACCATCCACCGCGCAATCAGCCCAACGCGGACAGGACGATTGACGACCGTGCGGGCTGGCTCAAAAACGTCCATGAAGTGGAAGGCGGGCTCAGCGGCGACCTGCATCTTCTCAAAGAAGACGTGCGTGCGCCAAAGATTTTTGAATGCGCCGAACGCAATGCGCGATTGCTGGGTCTCTCGCATAACGCCGAAGGCAAGACCCGTCGTGAAAACGGAACCACGCTTGTCGAAGAAATTACCGATGTGCGGTCGGTCGACCTTGTGTCGGACCCCGCAAGCACAAAATCTCTTTTTGAACAGAAGGAACACAAAATGCAAAAGAACGTATTGGAACTCTTGCGAGAAGCCTGCACTACGCCCAACCGCAAGGCGATGCTTCGAGAAATCGAAGGCGAAGAGCTTGTACCGCCCGAAGCGGTTGCCGAAATGCCGGAAGAGGAACCGGCCCCGGATGCCGGCGAGCAAATCAAGGTGGCGTTGAACACGGCAGCCAAGGCGGCCATTGACGACGATGCGTTGGGTCCGGTGGAAACGGCGCAGAAGGTCAAGGAAATCATGATTGCCAAGGAAAAGCTCGTGGCCGACAAGGCTCCCGAGAAAAAGGAAAAGAAGTCGGAAGAGCCGGCCGCCGAGAGTAAGCAATTCAAGGTGCTGGTCGCCGGCATGGCAAACATCACCGAACAACTCACGGAACTCAAGGGCCGCGTTGGCGTCGAAAAACCTGCCGGCGGAATGCGGCTGACCGAGCAGAAAAACGATGCGAAGAAAACCGAAGACAACAAGCAGTTTTGCGAAGCCGTTTTCGCCCGTAGCTTTTCATAACACCAAGAGGAAATCATGGAAGATCGAAACGGCGACCATCGTTGGGAGTTTTTCACACGCGGTGCTGCACAGGTGCTTGCCGGTGCCGGCACGCGCAAGCTCTCGGCACTCGCCTCGTTGAAAAACGCAGTGCTCAAGGAAGAGCAGCGGCTAATAAAGGACCGGCCGAAAATTGTGGTCGCCATGCCGACCTACAACGACAACACGGCCGAGGCGGGCACGTGGGCGGCATTTATGGGCGGCGGGACCAACAACCTCGACCAAGAAGTCGTCATTCGGTATCGGTTGCGTAACTCGCTTTTGGCACGGTGTTTCAACCATTGTTGGGCCGAAGCCGTTACCATGGCCGAGCAAGGCAAGGCAACGCACTTCGCCATGCTCCACACTGACGTGGTGCCGGCTCCCCTGTGGATCGATACGCTCTACAACGAGTTGGTGCGGCTTGACGCCGATATTGTGTCGGCCGTCATTCCCATCAAGACGCAGGAGGGCCTAACCTCCACGGCACTCGACAGCAGCGACCGATGGAACCCGCACCGCTTGACCATGAAAGAGGTCATGCAGTTGCCCGAGACGTTCGGAGCCGACGACGTGACGCAGGCGGGCCTCAATCCTGGCGGCGGCAAGTTGCTGGTCAACACCGGCTGTTGGATATGCGACCTGCGTAAACCGTGGGTTGGCAAGACCGACGACGCGGGCGAAATGCTGTGTCACTTCACGATCAACGATCGGGTGCGACGCGAAGGCGACCGCTGGACCGTCGAGGTGGAGCCGGAGGATTGGTATTTCTCACGCAGCATTTACAAGGCCTCGCCCGATGCCCGCATTTTCGCCACACGTCAACTGCACGTGGAGCACGTTGGCACGATGAACTGGATCAACGACGCGGCGTGGGGGAGGCTCGAGCGCGACGAGGACTGGTATGACCGCCACGGCAAAACCGAAGCACCCGCCGCCGAAGAAACCATAGTGCCGCCGGAGCCGGAATTGGCGCCCGCCGGTATCGCATAGACAAGGAGCCGAAAGGCATGACCAAACTATTACACGAGTTTGAGCCGTTCCTAAACAATGACACATTCGTCATTTGGGATGACTTTAACCATTTTGTTACCACTGACACATTCACGTCTGTTCTTTCGGACAGCGGATCGGTTGCGGTGGGCGACGGCGTTGGGGGTGTGGCTAAAATCAACCCATCATCCGACGGCACCAATTCACAGGTAGAAGATGACCAGTCGTACATTTCGACCACGACTGAGATTTTCAAATTCCTGACTGACAAGCCGATTTTCTGGGCCGCAAAAGTGAGGCCGGTCGCAAATACGATTGCCACTTTGGGCTTAATTTGTGGGCTCAAGGACGCCGTGGCGGCCGACTCGCTGCTAGACGATGAAGGAGGCCCGGCGGCCAGCTACAGCGGTGCGGTGTTCTACACCACCGACTCGACGACCGTCTGGGGTTGCGAGTCATCCATCGCCGGTTCGCAGACAACCGTGCAGTCGGCGCACACTATTGGAAACAATGCGTGGGACATTCTTGCGATTGCCGTGCTCCCGATTTCCTCGACGATTTCGGAAGTGCATTTCTTCTCGGCCGACTTGGAAACCGACGGCAGCTTTAGCCTGTCTGAGGTGGGCAAGGAGACCAGCGGCGAGCAGTTTATTGCCCAGACGATCACCCACACGGATGCCACAGAAATGGACATTTGTCTGGGCTGCAAGGCGGGCACGGCCAACAATTCCCAGTATCTTGACGTGGACTGGGTTTACACCGCTCAAAAACGATAACAAACAGAAAGGAGATACCATGTCGAAACTGCTGCATGATTTTGAGCCATTCCGATATAACGATACTTTTTTCGTTTGGGATGACTTTGATCATTATGTCACAGCCGACACCTGGACCACCACCGCAACCAATTCTGGAACCATTGCGGTGAGTGACGGCGTGGGGGGGGTTGTCAAAGTCTACCCCAGTGACGCCGAGAACAGCGAGGGGGACAACGACGAAACCTACATGCACGGCACGACCGAGATTTTCAAGTTTGCCACGGACAAGCCTTTGTTTGTGGCGGCGAAGGTTCGTCCGCTGGCCAATACCATTGCCGGACTCAATGTGATGTTCGGTTTGATGGATGCCGTCAACGCCAACGACCTCGGAGACAATGGGACTGGCCCCGTGTCGAGCTACAGCGGTGCGTTGATTAGCAAACTCGATGGCGGCACGGTTTGGCAATGCGAGTCGTCTATTGCGACTGCACAAACTACCGCCAACAGCGAACACACCGTTGGCAATAATGCTTGGGACGTGCTTGCGATTCTGTCGCTACCTGTGAGCGCCACAATTACTGAGCTGCATTTCTTCAGTGCCGACGTGGAAAGTGACGGCAGCTTTCATCTGTCCGAAATTGGCAAGACCACCAGCGGCAAGGAGTTTGTCGCCCAAACCATCACGCACACGAATGCCGTAGAAATGGAGCTTGTGCTCGCATGTAAGAACGGCGAGGCTGACGATTCGCAATGGGTTGATTGCGATTGGTTCTACGCCGCACAGAAACGATAACCGAACACACGAAAGGAGAGCATTCTCAATGCTATCACAAAGTACTTATACCAATCTCAAGCGGCAGATTGAACTGGACGGCCCGCAGCGGGCGGTCGAGGGCATCCGCGAGGGATTCGAGAAGCAGTGGTTTCGGCCGCACGATTTCTCGTTGCGACGGTTGGCCGAAGCCACGATTGAAAACGGTCACGAGTGGGTTGAGACGTTTTGCCTGCCCGGTTACGACGGTGCGAGCCTGATGGAGGCCACTGGCAGTGCCGTGAGCACCGCGGCGTTTTCCAACATCACCGGCCAGATTGTCTACACCCGAATTGCCGAAGCCTACCAAGACCCGGCCTTCATCGGCGACCAGTTGTGCCAAACCATCCCGACGGAGTTCTCCGGCGAGAAGATTCCCGGCATCGACCGCATGGCGGACAAGGGCGAGGTTGTCAGCGAGGGTGGGGAATACCCGTTGCTCGGTGTCAGCCAGCGTTATTGGGAAACCCCCGAAACGATCAAACGCGGCTTCATCGTTCCCATTACCAAGGAAGCCATCTTTTTCGACCGCACCAACCTTGTGTTGCAGCGGTGTGCGGAGGTTGGCTACTGGGCCGGTGTGAATCGCGAGAAGGAAATCATCAAGGTTGTCACGGGTGTGAACAACAATTTTAAGATGAACGGTACTGCCTATAGCACCTACGTTACGACGGGTGGCCACGGCATTGTCAACAAGCACGGCGACGCACTGGCGGATTGGACCGATTTGCAGGGGGCCTATGAGCTGTTTGCGGACATGACCGACTGGGGCACGACCGAGCCGATCATCGTGGTTCCCAACACCGTGTTGGTCTGCCATTCGCTGCTGCCGATGATCCATTACATCTTGAGTTCGTCGCAAATTCGCGGCGGCACGAGCAACACCACCGCGTACCAAACCATCTCGGTCGATCCGGTGAGCAAGTTGATGCCGCTGACTCCGTTGAGTTCGCCGCTGGTCGAATCGGTCACGTCCGAGACGAACGACTGGTGGGTTGGCGATTTCAAAAAGGCGTTCGCCTATTGGGAAAATTGGGCGATCATCACGACCCAGGCACCGGCCAACAGCGAAGCCGACTTTTATCGCGACATCGTTCAGCAGTACAAAGTGTCGTGGCGGGGCGTCGCCGGCGTGCTCGACCCGCATTACGCCACACAGTCAACCGGAGGTTCATAATCATGGGGCGTTACATGGTCACGGCGAAATTCCCTCACCCTGGCAACGTGCAATGGATTGCAGATAAAGCGGACAGCGAAGCGGATGCGATTGCGCAGTTTCGCAAGGAGTATGCGGGCATGTTCGCCAAGGTGGCAGCTATCGACCCGCCGCCCGACCCGCCCATCAACCTGGAAATTGTCGCGGTTGGATTGCAGCCTCCCGCTCCGGCACCCGGCCCGGCGCCCGAGACGGGAATGCCGCAAACGGCCCTCGACGCGATTGCCAAGATAGCTTCTCCGGCCGAGCCCAGCGCGGTGGCGGCGCCCGAACCGCCGCCGGCTGGGCCGCCGGAATCTATCGTGCCTCGCGACGTTGGCGTGTTGAACACTAAGGGCGTCAGTGCCAACGATATCATTGACCTGCGTAAGGCGGGGCTCGATTCGGTGGAGGCGGTGAAGGCCGAGGGCAAAAAGCATGGTGGTCTGACCCACTTGCCGGGCATTGGACAGGTTGGTAACGACACCATCGCTCGTGCCATCAAAGCATTGGGGTAGCCGATGTCCGACCTGAGTAATCTGACTACCACCAGGAGCAACATCTTGGCAAAGTTGGCGTCCATCACCGCGTCATCACAGAAGAGCTACAACATCGACGGCCAGTCGGTAGACCACAACGCCTACCGCGAGTCGTTGCTGCGTAGCCTCAAGCAGATTGACGAGGTGATGGTGTCGACGGGTGGGCCGTTTGAAGTGGAAACGGTGGGGGAGGCATGATGTGACCCTTGCCACTGACATCGCCAACGACATGGCCGACATGGACGGCATCGAGACGGTGACGCTCACCGGCTACCGCAGTGGCAGCACCGTGACCGACACGAGCGTGACGGCCCTTCGCCGTGCGTTGTCGCATCGCGAGGTGGACGCGGGAGGGCCGGTGGGGTTGGACCCATCGGACCTCGTGTGGCACCTCCAGGCCAACACGATCACCACGATTGTGCCCGCACCGGGCGATACCATCACCGACGGCGATAGCGTGGTGTGGACTGTTATCAGTGCCTCGAAGGAAACGCTCGGCACGCGGTGGCGGTGTTTAACGCGGAAACAAACCTAGAAAGGAATGAACATGAACGGATTCAAGAGCGAACATTGGAAAGACGCCCATGGCAATCCCGAGGGCGGCACAACTTTTGGACGGGGCTTTGCTATCGGCTGGCAGCATGGGCCACTTGGTACAAGCGAAACGCGACGAGAACCGAATGGTGCCTTTGTCGAAGACGTAATTGATGCAGTAAGGGATCGTCTCTTGTTTTATCAGGAGTCGAAGTTTGCGTGTGATTACAATGCCGAGGCACTAAATCACTTAGATGCTGCCTTGCTTGCGTTGCGTACCCGAACCCGTGACCGTGTGGATCGTAGTGTCGAAGGCACACACGCATCATGACACGCATGAGTGTTGAAGAGTTCGAGCGGCGGCTGGAACGGTTGCCCATGTTGTTTCCAGGCGACCAGTCTGAGGCACTGGAAGACTGCGACGCCATGTTGATGTACGGTGTGGAGGAAAATTTCCTCAACATGCAAACGTCGGCGGGGCGGTCGTGGCCGCAACGCAAAGACCCGCGTGCCCATCACCCGCTGTTGCAAGATACCGGCGACCTCTACCGGGCGGCCGCGGGGCGGGATTCCTCGGGGTCGCAGCGGACGATTGCCGACAACGTACTGACCCGCCGCATGGTCAAGGGCACGCCAGGCACGAGCCGCGCGGGCATCCGTCGGCACGAGTTCGGCGACGAGGAGGTGCTGGGGCGCGAGGGTATCCTGGCCCGGCCGTACTATGGCGTGAGCAAGTCGACTGCCGACAAATGTGCCGACGTGGTGGCAGACCGGCTCGTGGAGGCAGTAATGGAGGCATTCGCATGAAACGCGCAACGTGGTTTCAAGTGACCAACAACTTCCTGCCGGCGTGGCGGGTGTTCTGGCGGTCGTTGTTGCAATACCATCCACGCGACCTCTTCGGCGACGTGTACATTCAGTGCGAGGAAATCCCCGAGTTGCCCGAGGCGGACGACAGGTTTTATTATCGGCCGCTGGTGCTGAATCGCTATCGCTCGTGGCCCGCCTTCGAGCGGCGCATCACGGCGTGCTACGCCAAAATCGAAGCGTTGGAATTGCAGGGCTACGACGAATTGCTCGTGTTGGACAGCGACATGGTTTGCACGGGGTCGATTGCCGAGATATTCGACGCACCGGGGCCGTTTGTCGGCGTCGGCGTCAACGGCTCGGCCAACCCCCGCAAGCGATTCAACGGCGGACTGTGGATTGCACGGCAGCCGGTTCTCGGCAGCAGCGGCGTGATGGATGCGGTAGAGCAGATCGGCCATGCTGGTAAAATTTTCGACAAGTGCGACCAGTCGGCGTTGCTGGTGTACCTCGAATCGCGAGGCATCGTGCCCGAGTTGTTGCCGTGCCGTTTCAACCTACAAATCGGTTTTGCCGGCTATTCGGACACCAGACACATCTATCGCGAGCAGCGGCCGGACTGTCGCATTCTCCACTTCACCGGCCCGAACAAGGCGTGGTCGAGCAAGCCGCCGGCCATGGGGGTACGCGAGCGATGGCGTGCGACGTGGGAACTAGCGGCCACTGGGCAGCAACTCACGCCGGCGGACGTGCCGGAGGCAGCATGATGGCAAAACTAGCAGACTGGTTTTTGAACGGCAGAGGGGGCGATGCTTGGTGGGATTACAACGGGACAATATCAGAGCAGCGTGCTGCGGAAAACCCCGTTGTTGGTGCTATTGCAAAATTTCATCCAACGCCGGGGCGCATTTTAGAAGTGGGATGTGCGGGTGGGGCTCTGTTGGAAGTTTTGGCCAAACGGTTTGGTAGCGAATGCGTTGGTATCGAACCGTCGCAGCAGGCGATTAGACATGCACAAACTGTGCGGCCTGCCATTTCGATTCGTTGCGGCGTTGCTGGCGAGATGCCCTGGCTGGACGATGCTTCGATGGATGTTGTCATTTACGGCGGTTGTTTATTGTGGGTGGACCGGTCTGATTTAATGGCGGTGGTGGCAGCGACAGATCGCATCCTTTCAAACCAGGGCTTGTTGTGCATTCTGGACATGATGCCACCCGAACCACGAGCGGTGCATTATGTATCTCCTGGTCGCCGCAAAGACTATCATTACTGGTTGATGGATTATGCTCAATTGTGGTTGGCCAATCCGGCTTATTCAGAATTGGATCGCCAGATATATCGCATCGGCAGCAGCAATCCATCCTCTCTAGTTGTTTTGCGTAAGGATGAAGACGCAGCCTATGCTCCGTTTCCGTATTTGTATGACCCACCAAAAAAAGAAAAGGTGGCGTAGTGGGGCATTTCAACGTTCATCATTGGAAGCAGGGCTACAGTACCGCCGGCGAGGCTGTGCAATACGCAATTGAGGCGCAGATACAAACGGACATTCGGGCGCTGGGGTTGACCGACGTGGTGTCGGCCTCGGTGGTGGTCAAGAAAATATTGGCGAGCAACTGGAGTAAAGAGGTTGACAATCTATCGTACCCACTCATTCTAATCACGCCACAGAAGCCGGCCCTGCCACCGAACCTCGGCAGCAACGTTCAGGATGACGTGATCTATGGCGTGCTGGTCACGTTGGTGGACAACGACAACCAAGAACCAACGCTTGAGGCCAACCACAACAAGTACCTGATGTGGCTGGAACAAATACGAAAACAGTTTCACAACAAACGACTTTCCAATGTGAGCACCGTCTACACGTGCCAAGTAGAGCAGCACGAACCGGCCATGCCCGGCCCGTGGCGAGACAACGTCTGGGCCTCGGCACTGCTGATCAAAGTGTTTTCACGCGAAACCAGATAAGGAGCAAACATGGCAGATACAGTGGTCTATATGGGAGCCCAGCAGACATTTTCGTTTGCCGGCACGTCGCTCTTTGGGTTTTGCACCGTGGGAAAACACGGCACGCACCTGGAGCGAGAGGGGACACGCGGCACGCGGTCGCACGACATTGACGACGTGGTAAGCGGAGCGAACACGGTCAGTGGCCAGATCATCATGCAGCCGTCGAACACCGAATTGAATCTATTGGAGCCGTACATTATCGGGTCCGGCGGAACGGTGGATGAAGGGCTATCGAATGCGTCGCTGTTGATTGACCGCGGCAACGCTGTGTATACCTACAGCAATTGCAAAATCAGCCGGGCTGTGTACACGGGGCGGCAAGGCGAATTGATTACCTTGACGTGCGACGTAATTGGCCGCATAGAAACGGTGGCTGGCAGTGCTCCAAGCGAACCGACCAGTGCCACGCCGTTTTGGTTTGATGATATCGTTTTCACCTTGCAGGCAACGGCCCGCGAAGTAAAAGAGTTTGAGTTGGTCGTCGACAATATGATGTTGACCGACCGATTCAACCAAAACGCCACGGTGATCGACCAGCCCGAGCAGGACCGCGTGGTAACGCTGCGGACGGTCCACGACCACTCCAGCAACACTGCCAGCCTGTACGGTGAGGGGATTGCGGGGGCGGCGGGTACACTGGCGTGGTCCGGTGGCGGCGACCGCACCTACACGTTTGGTGCCCTTCAGGTGCCCGATGAATCACCGCCGCTGGCCGATAAGGGAGCACTACAGTTGACACTCAACATGACGGCCCGCAAAACCAACGGTGCCAAGGAAATCGCCAGAACGTAAGGAAGCATCATGCCCAAAACACCAAAGGCAGAGAGTATCATTCGCCGGAACACACTGGAAACGACAGTTGGCCAAGTGGATGTGATAGTTGGAAGCTTTGAGTTGCGAGTTGCACCGGACGGGACTTTCATGGCAAAGCTCGATGGTGTCGAACTCAAAGATGACATAGATTCGTTGGTGCTGGAATGGCAGACGGGTAACCTCTTTGCCTTGCGTGTTCGCCACATCATTGATCCGCGTGTCATTGAGTCTAAGGAAATCGCCCGCCCCTAACCCAACAGTCCACAACCACGCAACAGCAGAAAAAACGCGGTTATCAGGACGATGCCGCCATACCACAGCCAATCAGTTTTAATGGAGTATTGCACTGTCGCTTTTGACCTGCTAAAATGCTAATTATGGGTGCATTTATCAATCTTGTCAACCAGCGGTTTGGAAGGCTCACAGTTCTTCACTGTGTTGGTCGTGACCCGCGGGGCTTGGCACTATGGCTTTGCCAGTGTAAGTGTGGTGGCACGAAAACAGTGTCGTCTAATAAATTGCGTACTGGGCATGTGCGTAGCTGCGGATGTTGGCAAACAGAAAATCGCAGTACTTCGACCACGACACACGGTCTTAGTAATACACCAGAACATACAACGTGGCTGGGCATTATCCAGCGTTGTTGTAATCCTGCGCAACCAGGATTTCCTTATTATGGGGGTCGCGGCATTAAGGTCTGTCAGAGGTGGCACCAGTCCTTTGTGGCTTTTTTGGAGGACATGGGGCCTAAGCCCAACCCAAAGAGCACCATTGACCGAATCAACAATGATGGCAATTACGAGCCTGGTAATTGTCGTTGGGCCACACGGAAACAACAGGCTAATAATCGCCGCAAAGCTCGACGACACAAGGAGGTGGCATAATGCCCAACAGACTAGATTTTGTCCCCAATGATGGATATTCGGAAGACGCATTCATTGACGCGATGCCGGGAATGCACGGCGAGTTGCGTTTCAGTTATCGGCCGTTTCTCATTGAGGAGCGAGCCCGTTATCTCAGGTCGGTTGAAAAGCTGCCGCTCGACAAGCAATACG
>SDBU01006451.1_pt1 | contig 13786 bp, 11 predicted proteins | sample 2277071 | NCBI WGS metagenome assembly SDBU01 (sample SAMN10397929, study PRJNA504765) | marine sediment metagenome | isolation source: marine sediment core GS08_GC12, 126 cmbsf | place: Arctic Ocean: Gakkel Ridge, Loki's castle | collected 2008
ATAATATGGTACACTAGCACCTGCCCCAAGAATTAATACAGTTTTTTTGTCATCCATCTTATTTTCCTATTATTGAATACATTAAAATTTAGATTATCTTGTGAATTCAATCAAATCTTTACGGCTATTCGTAATTGGATATTTTCCATTTGTTGACCTAATAATATGATCAACCGTAATTGGGGAAGTATGCAATTCACTTCTGCCCTGTATCTGGTAGTAATGTGAAGATTATTGTAACCTTCCAGGTTAAGCGAAGAAACCTGGAAGGTTGCTCAACTGATAGAGTGAATCGGACATCGTTTACGGTTGTTGAGCAGTTGTCGTAAATTCTAATTAGATAAAATGGAGGGATAACAATGGATTGGTCAACGACAATTATTTTGATTTTTCTCGCAATAATTACTTTTGTTGCAAAGAGATATATCGACTCAAAGTTCAAAAGAAATGAATCAAGGTTTTCAAAAGAGTTTGATAAAAAACTGATCCAAGCGCAAGCAGCTTATGATTATAAACAATTTGCTGTAAAAGAATCCTTTCATACTACTGTTGAAGCATATAGAGGGATGGTTCTTTCAAGAAAGTATTTAGTAAATACCTATGTTCGACCTCTTGATTCAGATCGAATTAATGAAAATGTTGACAAAATAAAAGATCATTTAACATCAGTTGTGAGTAATCAAATATTGATGGACTCTAATATTTATGTAGTAATTATAAGAATACTTAATACAATGATAAGTATACCTCTTCTGCTATGGCAGAGTGTTCCAGTACCACCTGAAACTCTTAGAGATTTGGAGAATGATATAACATTATCAACGGAGCTGTTTAGACAAAAATATTCAATAGAATTAAGTGCCGAACATATAATTAGAGGAGTATTAGATATACCAACACAAAACCAACCTACATCCGAATAAGGCTAAACCAGGGTCATATAAGATCCAGAATATTGGGGGTATATACCAGACATCGTTTACGGTTGTAGAGCAGTTGGCGTAAATTCTTTTTGATATTTAAAATAAAGAGGGATTATTATTTATATACGAATCATCACTAAATTATTGTTGACTCTAAGTTTAATCAGGGATAGTTATGAGCATAAAAAAAATACTTAAAAGAATTGATGATATCGTTTTAGAAACTAATACAGCAATAGAAAATGCAAATGAAAACACTATGGGTTTAAAGAATATAAAATACTCAAAATTTATTAAGTACAGATCATCAGCCCTTTCATTCATTAGTAAAATATTTTCATCCGACCACCTGCATTATAGAATGTTCAAAAATAATGTAAAATCTCCAAGTGTTGAATACATTGAAAATGGATTAGAGATTTTAGATGTGATAAAAACTGAAATTGAAGAAGGTTGGCTTTTAAGTGTTAAAGATTTAATCAGTGCTGAAATATTCACTGATTTTATTGAAATGGCGGAATATCTATTGGATAATGATTATAAAGATGCAGCAGCAGTTATTGTGGGTAGCACATTAGAGAGCAGACTTCGAATACTTTGCGAGGAAAATGAAATTAATACTACATTCAAAAAAAATGGAAAAGATATCTATAGCAAGGCTAATAGAATAAACACAGATCTGTACAAAGCACAGGTATACAATAAGCTTAGTTTTAAAAATATCACAGCTTGGTTGGAAATTAGAAATTCTGCCGCTCATGGTCATTATAATGAATTTACAAAAGATCAAGTAGAAATAATGCTCACAGGAGTCAAAGAATTTTTAAGTAGATCTAATCAAATTTCATAACAAGAAATTTGTGCTAATGGAGAGTTTTATTTTAATAACCTAATTCTGTAAATGGTGCAAGTTTTGTTGAATCTATATTGTTATATAAATCTTTATAATAAACCGTTATATCAATTTTATCCAGTATTATAGTTTGTAATTGTTCATAGATGTGAGAATTTTCCGTTGATAATTTCAGAACTGTTATCTCTTTTCCTGACAAAAGATAAGCTCCAATATTTCCCACGCTCATATATACTAAACCTATTTTTATGGGTACAGAAGTAACAATATCCTTACTTATTATTGTCTTCAATTCATTATATGAATTAATGGGTTTACCGTTGTAGAATGTAGTTGTGTCCTTAATTTTCTGTACTTTTGAAAAAGGGGCCATGGTCTTCTAAATTATCTTTTCACCACGAATAGATAAAAGGAGAATAACCATGACCCACAGTAAGAATACCAATAAACAAATTGATAATCCAGAGTTTTTGAAGGAATTGATACAGAATCATTTACAAGAGTACCTGGAACAGGAAATAGCTTTGCATTTAGGTGCTTTACCCTACGAACGGACCGCTGACCGCCGTGGCCATCGCAACGGCTATAAACCCCGGCAACTAAATACCCGGGTAGGTAAGCTGTTCTTATCAATACCCCAGACCAGAGACAGTTCATTTAGTACCGAGTTGTTTGAGCGCTACCAGCGCAGTGAGCAAGCCTTGATCTGTTGTTTACAGGAGATGGTGATTAATGGAGTATCCACCCGTAAGGTAAAAAGGATCACCGAACAGTTATGTGGTCTGGACTTTTCCAGAAGCCAGGTATCTGAGATCAGTAAGAAACTTGATACAGAGATCCAGACCTGGCTGAACCGACCGCTCAATGATGAATATCCCTACCTGTTTGTTGATGCCCGCTATAATAAACTGCGTCGTGATCATAAAGTTGAGAGTCATGCTGTTTTGATAGCCAAAGCTGTTAACCGTGCTGGTAAGCGTGATATTATCGGTGTGGATGTTTGTAACAATGAGAATGAAACCAACTGGTCAGACTTTTTTCAAGGTTTAAAAGAGCGTGGCTTGAAGGGCGTCAAACTTGTTGTCAGTGATGCCCATGGCGGTCTGGTATCGGCCATTGAGCGGTACTATCCGGGAACACAGTGGCAACGCTGTCAGGTCCATTTTAAGAAGAATATATTAGATAAGGTCAGAAATAAGGATAAAGCCTGGATCAAACAGCGCCTGGATGATATTTTTCAAGCTCCGGATAAACAGACCGGCGTCATCCGCCTGAGACGGCTAATCGATGATTTATCAGACAAATATCCCCGGGTAGCAGATCTACTTGAAACCGACGGTGAAGATGCCCTTACCTGTCTGAACTTTCCTTTACAGCACAGGCGTAGGATTAGAACCACCAATGGTCTTGAAAGGTTCAATCAAGAGATAAAGCGTCGGACCACTGTGATCCGCATCTTCCCGAACCATGACTCTGCCATCCGGCTGATAGGAGCTCTATGCATGGAGCAATCGGAAGACTGGATAACTGGTCGACAATACTTGGATATGAGCCTGGTTAATCAGGAAGAACAAAGGTTAAAAACTAAAAAACCAAAACAAACGAAGACTGTGGCCGCTTGAACCATTTTACAGAACTTTTAGGACTTGACCATAACTTACTGGATAACTATAGTAGATGATAATATCTGTAGATTATCAATTGATATTATTTCTCCGGCAGAATCATAGAAATTTAATTCTGAAGGAATAATCAATACTTCTGTGCTGCCGGCAGATATTCCTGAAAAGGTTAATTGACCAAGATTACCTGATCCATATACTTCCGGCTGTCCCTGTATTAAACTTACTGTTAAATAAATTGCGTCGTATTCAGCCTGTGCAAAAGTCACTACTTCTGAGCCAAAGAAGTCGCTGTACTCAAATCCGATTGAATCAACAACCGATAGTATTGTCGGATCAAATTCAATCTGCATACTTATTCCAAAGACGGGTTGGATAAAATCAATGATCTGTAGATTCATTCCAATTGTCTGTCCAACGCTGATTGAATCCACACCAGAAATCAATGCCAAGGTAGAAACCAGTGTCAAGGCTGAAACAGTATTCGAATATGGAGAATTACCGATTGTATTATACGCCGTCACACGATAAAAATAGGTCGTCCCGGATACCAATCCAGTATCAGTGAATGTGAAAACATCAAGAGCAACACTGTCTACCATATCAAAATTGATGGAATCCATGCTGCTCCGTTCTATAATAAATCCCTCCTCGTCAGTAGAATTATCTGTCCATGAAATGGATATGTTGTGATGTTTGACATCAGTTATCAATAAGTCTGACGGCACTATAGGAATCGTATCTTCCGGTTTAGTCGTTTCACTCTCGCAACCAAGCATAATTATTGTTAACAGCAAACATAATTTAGAATACTTCATTGCTTCCTCTTACTTGATCACTAACATTTTTCGAGTTGCTCCCCATTGCTCCGTTTCGATACGGTAGAAATAAATACCACTACTCAATGAATGAGAATCAAAGGTTAGTCGATGCAATCCAGGAGCATATTTTACATTCTGAATCGGCACCGCAACCTCCTGACCTAATAGATTATATATAGTTAATGTAACAGACTGTATTTCTGGTAAAGTAAAACTGATCACTGTCTTAGGATTAAAGGGATTCGGGTAATTTTGCATCAGGGAGTATTCCTGTGGAATGTCAATATTCAGAATCGATCTTAGCAGCTCTTTCATAGCCATGACCGCTTCGCTTTCTCCTGATAAAGAGTTGTAGATAGTCCTAAAGGATTCTCTATGTTTTCTCAGGTTTACCGAATCTTCGATTGATAGTTCATATTTGTGCAGACCATTCGGATGATTATTACCCCAATTAACCCCAATGCCAATAACGTCCTTTTCATCCACGATACCATCACCGTTGGCATCAGCGTAGGTGGTTGGCAATAAATCCCACCTTGGTGCTATCCGGGGTGACCATGAAAAGGTAACGGTATCTCTCGGGTATCCTTCTTGCAAGAAATACACACCTATAGGCAGTATATCATTTGCGTTAACTGTGCCGTTATTATCTACATCTCCTGGATGGACTGCAATAAATTTAATAATACTGAAAAATATTCCCATATCATCAATACGAACGCCGCTGTCGGTACCGCTGGAGTCCGTGACCAGTCGAAATCGGATACTGATATTATCGTTACCGGGACCACTAAAAGAGCCTAAAGAGTGGAAAGTTTGAATCCAATTTTCTTGTCTGCCTGTGAAGCAGCCCAGTTGAGACCAATTATTTCCATCTAAGCTAGCTTCCACATACAGGAAATCTTTACCCTCTTCGAGACGGTTTTTGGTCCAAAGGCTTAAGTTGACCGAATCTGCGGGATCAAAGCTCGAAAGGTCAAAAGGCTGTAAGTAGGTAAGTGGACTATCGGTGTTGTTTTGGTATGGCCGGGGCGTAGTGGCTATCCCGAGTGTGTTATTACGACCAATGTTCAGTTCCCAACCGCTGTCCAGATTCCATCTCTCAACTCCAAATTCGAAGTCGTCAATAGTGTTCGAGGCCTCCATATTAAAGCGAAGGGTGTCGTTACTGGTGTTAAGGTCGCTGGATAACTCAGTAAAAAACATAAAATTGTACCCTGTTGCCTCCTTAGGCACCCAAGTGGCAAAGCTAATGCTCAATGTATCTAAACTGATAATATTCGATACAATTTGGGTGTCCCGATAGATCTCGACCCCGACGGTATCTATTACACAGGTAACATTGAAAGTCTGTTCGATATTCGTTCCTATGTTTTGTATAGTTGCCACAGGAGTGACTTTCCCCCAAATTGGCATCTTGGGCTCTGGTGAGGTAATGGAACTAACTAGAACATCGGGGGCCAAAAGCCTGTTGTCATAATGATAAAATATGTTTGTAGAGCCACCGGTTTCAGCTACAAAATGAAGGACACCGGAATCTAGCTCATACGCTTCGATGCCCTCCATCTCAGGACCGGATGGAACATTGAAAATATATCTGACTGACCCAGATGAAATATCCACCTCATATACATAATCACCATTGTCACAAGCGAGATAGAGAAAATCCCCGTGGAAAGCACCACCCTGAACCCGAGAGAGGGTGAGATTCAGAGGAACCTCGTATATGAGAGAAAAGTTTTGTTCTGGGTCATAGATAAACAATTTATTGACACCGCTAAACTCTGATGAGTAAAAATAGCCCGTTCGAGGATCCACTGCGATCCAGGGGAAATGAGATTGAGGTACTTGTATAAATTCTCCGGTGAAATTGAGGCTGTCGGCATCATAAATTCCAACGATTGGTTTGACATAGGATAAATCTTCAATGGGCGCATAAAGCTTTCCCACGAAATAGGCAATATCTCCAATATGATTGTAGCCCTGGTCCTGTAGAAATCCCGGGATAGGATTTTGAGTACCATCTTTTTCAATTAACATGTTAAAATTTGAATCGGTTTTATAGAGCCCTCTATTGGAGGAGAAATACCAGAAAACCCCATCAGTAGCCACACCTTGCGAAAAACGCCCATCTACGCTGTCTTTTGCTTTCTCAAACCAATTGTTTTGTGCGGCAATTGGGCTGTTGCTTAGAAATAAGATAGTTATCCAACCGAGACTAAAAAAATACAATGCTTTGGTCATACTAATCATTTCTCAAAATGTAATCTATGAATCAACTATCTCAATAACAGTAGCTTACGATCAGTGTATTTTTTCCGTTTTCAATTGTATTAGGGTGAGTTATTCACCTACCTCGTATTAATGTGCGATGTAATATCAATCATAATTACTTCCGATAATGTGTTTTATCTGCATTATTTATAAGGTGCTATTAATCCAAGACTAAGTATTTATTTCAAGAACTCCTTCTAGCTTGTTTAAGTGACAACTACAATACGCTGGTATCTGTTCTAATACGGATAATCCTAGTTTATTCAGTTTTCATAATGACATTTTCAATAATAGAAATATAATTTTGGTTCATCGCCCATTCTATACTTGTTTCAATTCTTTCTTTGATAGTATTTCCTGTAAGTCTTTTTAATCTTTCGGACACTTCAGCTCAAAAGTTAAGGTGTACTTTTAACATTTACAGTAGTGGGTAATTTACCTGGTTTATTGGTTTAATGCCCATATTTTGGGCGTATCTCATTTTCAGTGTTTGTTGTTTAATTTTCTGTCTTTCTGATTGGATCTGTTTATACCTGCCAAAGTAGACATCAGCGGGTGTACAGTTATCCTGTGATTCATGATATCGGTGATTGTTGTAGTTATTAACGAACTGCCCAATAGCCAGCCTTAGTTCACCGGGCATGTAGTAGTGTTCAAGCTTTATTACACTCTTCATCGATCTATGATACCGTTCGATCTTGCCCTGGGTCTGTGGATGATATGGAGCTCCACGGGTGTGGTCCATCTGGTTATCCTTTAAATACACTTTTAACTCCTTGGATACATAACAGGGACCATTGTCACTCAGTAGCCGGGGACGGTGTCGAACCCTGACCCGCTCCAGATTGGTTTTTGCTAACGCCACATCCAACGTCTCCTGAACATCAAAGGCGCTCATTGACGTAAACAGCAACCAGGCCAGTATGTATCTGGAATAGTCATCCAGCACTGTTGAGAGGTAATACCAGCCCCAGCCAACTACCTTTAAGTAGGTAAAATCAGTTTGCCAGAGCTCATTGATTGCCTTTGTAGGGTGTCTGAACTGATCGGCTGCTGATATTACAATATAGTGGGGACTGGTTATCAGATCATGTGCTTTAAGGATCCGGTATACACTGGTCTCAGAGATATAATACTTTTCTGTGTCGGTGATATACCAGGCTAACTCCCGGGGTGATTTATCGGTATGCTCAAGAGCAATATCAACAACTTCTTTTTTGATCTCATCCGGTATCCTATTCCAGAACCGCTTCGGACCCCTGGATCGATCTTTCAGTCCTTCATAGCCATCATTGAGATACCGGCAGTACCAGTCATAGAACGTACTCCTGGGAACACCAAGTTCCGCCAGGGTCCGCTTTGCCGGCAGATCAGACTCCTCAACAGTCCTTATGATCTCATACTTTTCAGCCTGGGTGTAACGCATCATTCGTCCCAGTCTAAGTTCAACCCATGTGATCTTTTTTTTAACACCGAATGCTTTAAGGCCAGATCAGCCACCAGTTGCTTCAAATGCAGGTTCTCCTGACGGAGTTCCTTTACTTCATCGGTATTGGCTTCACGCATGGTATCGCCCATCAGTCGCTTCTTACCAGCTTCCAGAAAATCCTTGCTCCACCGATAATACAGGTTTTGGTTTATTCCTTCACGGCGACAGATCTCTGCTATGCTGTCTTCACCACGAAGACCGTCTAATATTATTCTGATCTTCTCTTCTGCTGAATACTTCCGACGGGTTTTCCTTTTTATATCTCGGACTGTCTTTTCGGAGCTTCCTTTTGGGGTCATGTTTCTTCCTTTCGTTCATCGGTAATTTACCCAAAAGTATCACCTTAGCTTTTACATCAAATCTGTCCGGCTAACTAAAAAACCATACAGAGATTTCAAAATAGCCTAGATTCAAGTAGTAAGTGCAACATTGTATGATTCTCCAAAAAATACCTGATTTGGTGTTTTGAACTCAAGCTCTTTTTCTTGGACGATTGTTAAGTCTTCGCATGGCACTGATAATCTCATTATCATTTATGGTTCTAAAGTCTTTGTATTTGGGGAAATATTGACGGATGAGACCGTTGGTATTTTCATTTGTTCCTCTTTCCCAGGAAGAATATGGATGCGCAAAATAGAAATCACAATTCAGTGACTGGGCAATAACTTCATGGTGGGCAAATTCCTTACCATTATCAGACGTAATCGTATGAACTCTATCCGAAATAGAGTTCAACAATTTAGTAATTGCAGATGCTGTGTTTTCCTTGGTGCGCTGATCAACCTTATAAAACAATGCCAATCCGGATTTCCTTTCCGTCAGAGATACAATGGCCTGTTTATGAGCTTTTCCAATAACCGTATCAGCTTCCCAATCTCCAATTCTACTACGGTCTTCAACGACATTAGGACGTTCCTCAATACTGACTCTGTTTTTAAGATTTCCCCATCGATCATTAGCCCCATAGCGTTTCTTTCTTTTCTTTTTACATCGTAAATGTTGGTACAAAAAACCACCGGTCTGCTTATCTCTAAGAATATATTGATAAATCCATTCATGACTGACGGTCAGAACCATGTTGATCTTCATCCACCCATGAATCTGCTCAGGAGACCAATCATTCTTGATTAATATCTCAATAAATGACCAAGTACCTCCATCAATAACTGGCCTGACTTTACCTTGCCGACGGCAAGTTGCCTTTGTATGAGCCTGCTTATATCGATAACCACGCTGACCACAGTTTCTATTTATTTCACGACTGATAGTCGATTTGTGAACGCCAAGTACTGTGGCTATTCCTGATTGATTATGTCCTGTTTTAAGCAAGGAATATATTCCGTACCTTTGTTCCAGCGTGAGCTGGCTGTATGGCTTCATTTGTGCTCCTCATTCTTGACGGTGAGTAAAGTACGAAGCCTACAGCGGCTCCGCCTTTTCTACAACACATCATTGAGTTGCACTTATGAGTTGAATTCAAGTAGCTATATAAAGCTTCCATTTTTCAATTAGGATAAAGCACCCAAAGAATAGTCAATAGTATGTGTATTTATAGCCGAGTGTAACCATCCTGCTTTTGAGAAGGGGATCCTTCTATATAAGCGGGATCAATCCTCCATTTTCGACTTTTTCAATCACACATGAAGGCGCAAAGCTATTATACAATCGTCTGCTGGCAAAGTCAGGCATACCACAGAAAGCGATTTGTGCTGTGGCACGTCGATTAGCGATAATATTGTGGCGTATCGCAGTAGAGAAACGCCCATATTATCCTGCTCATCAACCGATTTAGGGATAACTTAAAGTCGCGGTAGACGTTTGGCTGTTTAAGCAGCGTTCCCAAAATGGCGATACTTTCGTGGGTACCGAATTTGGTACTTGGCGCAATAGATATGGCGCGAATAAGAAAAGGATATCATGATTGTATAAAAAGAACTTGTTCTGTATGCCACATAAGAAAACGTCTAATCGATTTTGATTATGGAAATGGTGTGTCAAAAACGATGGTTATTGAGATCGTGCAACCATCGAAATTGAGAGATTTACAGGAATTGGTGATATATATGTGCCAATACTTGTTCTACACTGTAATTATTGTAATGGTAATTTGTTTTTAGGAGGATTATGAATTCGTCGACTTATTAAAAATAATAGGGAGAAAATGGTAGGATCGGAATAAAAAGTCACCATATCGGTTGATGACAAAGGGGGTATCAATTCGGTATTAGGTCGGTGGTTAAGATAGTTGTTTTGTGATTTTACGATTCTCGAGGAGGATTTTTTAAAGTGTGCAATATAATGTAGGTGTTTTCAAATGCAAGATTGGCATAAGGGTTTCGGTCCTATACACCCTTATAATGCTGTTGAACTTACAGGTTTTATTAGCTATGGATTTAATTATTGGGAGGGACAGGCTCTTGCGGGGGTCATAACCTAATCACAAATTCAAGCAAAAGAGACACATCAAAACTCAATAATAAGAGAGAATCGCTGTACGTATCTTAATCTTCCAAAGTCAGAATAAGCATAGTCCAAAATCATTTTTGTTCCACCAGTGAGATTTAGATTGATTCCGCCACCACCGGTAAACCCTTCCTCAGAATCGTTATTGAACAGAGATTTATAACCAAATCTTAAAGCCACATAATCGGAAAATAGGTATTCCATTCCTATATTGACGCTTTCGGCATTGTCGCTGGGGTTATAAGCCTCAACGGCGAATGTCAATTGGCTATTCTTGTATTTGAACAGATCCATAGCAATACCAGCTCGGAAAGCCAACGGCAAATCAAAGCTACCGGTCTGAAGTTCCGAAACAATCCTATCGTTACTGCCAAACTTATCGGGAGCAGGGTCAACAAGAATGATTAGGTCTCTTCCCTTCAATCTCATTTTGGGAGCAAAATTCGTTATGGCGGCTCCAATGCGCAGTCTGTTATATTGGGTCACAAAAAGAGTTCCTACGTCAAGTGCAAAAGCGTTAGCTGACTCATTAAAGATCTCGGAGCGCACAAATTTCCCATTAAATCCAATGGAAAACCGATCCGTAAGATTAATAGCGTAAGTTAAACCCAATGACAAGTCTCCGGCGCTAAAGAACTCCCCCGTACCCTCCGGCTGTTCAATAGTCCGTATTTCCATATCGTCATGGGTTAAAGAAGTGACGTTAAGACCGATGGTTCCAAAGCGACCAAGAGGAATCGACATAGCTCCCCAATCAAAATCCGTGTCGAGGATCCATTGGGTGTGTATAAGAGCAAGTTGCGGGCTTTCCAATCGTGCAATACCGGCTGGGTTCCAATAAATTGCTGTAATATCATTCGCAACGGCAACAAAGGCTCCACCCATTGCAGAAGCCCGAGCACCAATATCAATGCCCAGAAAGACTGCGCTACTCGTCCCTACTTTTGTAACGTCCTGACCATAAACCGGGTAAAAAACGAAAAGTATGGTCAAACCACAGATAACTAAATGTTTTTTCATTACTTGTTTAAGAAAATTTGTAATACCATTGGTTATTTGTCATAAGCTTATTTTATTATGGCAAACTTTCCGATTTTTTCTCCCAGTTTTCCAGCATCTACGTGGTACACATAGATACCAAATGCGATGTCAAGACCTTCTCTTGTTCTTAAATCCCAGGATGCAGCGCCATTGTCAATAGTGCTCTCATGTTCAATCACATCAACCAGATCACCTTTGAGAGTATAAATTCGGATGGTGGCTCTTTGCGGCAAATGAATAAAGTCAATCCTCCGTTCACCTCTACTTCCAATCCCCGCCGAAGTCGTTTGCTTTCTCTCCCATGAAGCCACAGACACGTATGGGTTGGGAACCACAGCAATCCTGCCCATGCTCGATACAGCCAGCTTTTGATAAACTGATTCACCTTTGGTTTTGAATTCAAATATATCCCCGGCTCGAAACGGTTTGGTTGTCCTTATTTGAAATACATCTCCACTACCAGGTGGCTGACCGCCTGTGCCTGTAGTGTCTGTTAACGTCACACGCCAGGTCTTCTTCTCCGCACCGTCAAACTTCTCATAAATGGTAATTTTATCTCTGGATGACCATAAACCATCACGATTGTAATCCTTAAACCTAAAATTGGCATGTCGATTCTCGGTAATATTCACGACCGTAAAATTAACATCTTTAGGAGGCGAACTAGAATCTGTCCTAATGGATTCACTAAAAAAAATAATATCATAATCTGCTGGATAGGGAAGTGCCCTAAATTCAAGATCTACTCTGCTGTCAAAATTACTGTTACCTGAAATCATCCCGGTAATAGAATCGGTAAGGGCCACCTCTTCCTCATTGTCTATAAAAATACGCAATCCATCAAAGATATCACCTTCCACGGGAAAGCCGTGCTCATCCCTTCCAAAAATTCTACTCCTACTTAATGCCGTATCGGGAGGTAAAGCAGTAATGTCTACAACCGAGTAATAGTCGGTCTGAAAAATTCCGGAGTGTGGAAACACAATATGATATGTAGTATTATCCTTAATTAACCTTGGATCAACGATCTCTACCGAAATTGTTCCCGTCCCTGATGGTTCGCCAACGGGTTGAGTAATTTCAGGAGGTTGATAACCGGCTACAGGTGCGTTTGGCATGACCACCGCAGTATTGATGTCAGTAAAAGTGACTTTTCCAAAAGCATCTGTCTTGATAATAGTGGTGGTTTCAGACACGGGGATTCCTTCCGTCCCGAGAGTAGGGTCCCCTTGATCATAAGCTGTAACGGCATAAAAATAAATCTGACCATTTTGAACGGTTTCATCAACATAGACATGACGTAGACCAGAATCAGTTCCTCGATCAAAACTGGCGCCTGCAACCGTAACCGGATCGGGACCTTTTATCCCATCAATCAAATCGAAAGTTGCCAACGGTTTTCTAAAAACAGAATTGCCATAAGCGTCTGTAATCACCTTTATTTCCAAGAATGACGGGTCGGTACTCCTATAAATCTTATATCCTTCAAAATCCTTTTTGAAATTTAGGAACACATCGACTGATTCTTCTGCTCTTCGATCCCAGTACAGAATCACCTTTGCGTTTCCTGGAACTGCTTTTAGTTTTGGTTTCAGAGGAGGCGAAAAGAAACTGTAATTGCTGTTGTAAATTAGCTGTACCGTGTTTTTGTTACGGATAAGATCGTCAAGATTTTCCCCAAAAACCATGGCAATGGAGAAATCGCGTGTTTCGCCTGTAGGAAGAGCAATCGGTCCGGAGCCGTAAATCAGGCTTGTCAGGCTCATCTGAAGTTCGCTGTTGAAGGTGAAGTTTGCCATGCTGTCCCAAATCTCTTCATCGTCCTCTGGACCAATATCGTGGGTGGCAAAGATATCCACACTGGTGAGTCCGATCTGATCCGATTCATCAATATCCGTCATCCCAAAATTTGGCTCCCCTTGTGTCGGAATGCCATCCCCTTCCCCCTCATCAGGCCCAGTATAACCCTTATCCCTAGGTCTAAGACCATCTCGCCCGACATCATCATTCAAAGGTTCAACTTCATCCCACTCATCATTGTCATTATCGTCGCTAAAGGGTCTCCAATCTCCGTCTTCGTCACCTTCATAATGGGGACCAGGCTCTCTGCCGTAAGTCTGTACGAAGTCATCCACATTGGTATATCCGTACGGGAATACATCCAGGAAGTCGCCGGGGGGATTATCCCTTCTTTCGTCAATCCACCCATCCCCATCGTTATCGATGAGGTCAGTGGGCTCACCGGGACTTTCCAGAAAAGCAAAACCGGAATAGGCCGTAGGGGTCCATCCTGTGCCACC
>SDBU01006452.1_pt1 | contig 13779 bp, 14 predicted proteins | sample 2277071 | NCBI WGS metagenome assembly SDBU01 (sample SAMN10397929, study PRJNA504765) | marine sediment metagenome | isolation source: marine sediment core GS08_GC12, 126 cmbsf | place: Arctic Ocean: Gakkel Ridge, Loki's castle | collected 2008
TCATATTCTGGCACTACTTTTAAGACCGGATTGCGCATATCGAGGCGCCAATCAGCTCCATATGGAGACTTTTCGCCGATCGCTTTGACCTCATCACCCAAATTGCGCAAGGTGGTGAGATCGGCCTCGCCCGGGCCACTAATCCTAAGCTCGAATTTCCACGCATCTCCAGGGCCCACGGCATATTTGCGGAAACGGATCATCGCATCGGTCATATGCTGTTCCGTCCAGGGCATAAACTCGGCGATGAAAGGGTCAACATCTTTGTAGCTCTTGAAGTTGATGATGAGCTGAGCATAGGATTGATAGGGTTTTTCAGGATCAACGGGAAGATAGAATCGAGGTGGACCTGCGCCAATGAAGGTAGTCACACTCTCCACGTTGGGATTTTTTATGATCTCCTCTTCCATGCGCTTTGTCTGCTCAGCAACGTCCTGAATACGCGTACTTTCGGGGGCCCAGTAATCGACCATCATCTGGGGCCTTGTGGAGTCGGGGAAAAACATCTGCTTCACAAAACCGAAACCAAAAACCGCGGCGACCAGAAGTCCAGCTAGAATCCCAATCATCAATATGCGGAGTTGTACCAGTTTGGATAAGACCTTTCGAAGACGCCGAAATAGGGGGCGATCAAATTCGTCTTGGACTTCTCCCTTCTTCTCAGCTTTCAGGAAATCGATGCACTGTAGTGGGGTGACCACCATCGCAATCACCCAACTTAAAATTAGAGAAACCGCGACCACGACAAAGAGAGTACGGCAATACTCTCCAGCATCCTCTCTGGAGGCGAAAATGGGAAAGAACGCCAGCACAGCAATCAAGGTAGCGGCGAGAAGGGGCCAGCCACTGGCTCCAGCCCCTTCGATAGCCGCTTGCGCCCGATTCATCCCTTGTCGCAATTTCACGGCGATCGCGTCAGAGACCACAATGGAGTTGTCAACCATCATACCAAGGGCGATGATCAGAGCGCCCAGCGACATCCTCTGGAGCGGGATCTCCTTAATGGCCATATAGATGAAAGTTCCCAAGATAGTTATTATGAGATTGCTTCCAATAATCGCGCCCATACGAAAACCACTGGGAATAATCAAGACGATCAGAACGATGCCAATGGCCATGGCAAGGCTGATGATAAAACCGTTCACCGCCGAGTCGACTAGATCAGACTGCCAGGCGACCTTGTGGACCTCAACCCCAACGGGGAGATGTCTCACAATCTGATCGAGTGCTTTGTAGAGCCGGTTCCCCACTTTGACAATGTTGACATCATCGGCTCCTGCAATCTGGATTCCTATCGCATCCTGTCCATCAAAACGCATCATCGTAACCGGAGGCTCCCGATAGGCCGTCTTCACCCTCGCCACATCTTTGATGCGAATCACATTGGAGCTCTCTTCGCGGATCGCCCGATCAAATCCCTTAAGATCCAAGTTGGTCTCTTGGGAAGCAGCTACAAGGTTGGTGATAATATCATTGGGTCCAGGCCTTAAGATCAGCTCACCGATCTCCTCAGGGCTAGTAAAGTCCCCAGTTGGAGCGATGCGGAATCGATTGGTCGTATCATCGACAAAGCCGGCGTTGACCACCATATTCTGCTTCTCGAGAGTATTGGTGACCGTCTCTGCGGTGAGGTTGAGCTCTGCCAGCTGAGACTCCGAAATATCGAGATAGACCGTCTTTTGCTGCACACCCCAGAGTCCCACGCGTGAAACCCCTTTCACAAGACTGAGCTCTTTTTTGATAACCTTGGCATAGTCCTCAAGCTCCTTGTAGGTATACCCATCTCCTGTCAAAGCGAGAACAAAGCCATAGACAAAACCAAAGTCATCGCCCACAAGCGGCTTTTCCGCCCCGGGAGGGAGTTTTGGAGTAATATCATTGACTTTTCGGCGCAGCTCATCCCATACCTGCGGAAGCCGATCAGACCAATACTGCTCCTTGATATCCACCTCGATAATCGACTCCCCTGCTCTGGAAATCGAGTAGAGATGTTTGACTTGAGGCATTTCTTGAATGGCCGTTTCAATGCGATCGGTCACTTCCAGCTCAACCTCTTCTGGACTAGCTCCCGGGTATTTTGTGGTCACAACGGCTTTTTTCACCGTGAAGACAGGGTCTTCAAGCTGACCCAAGGTGAAAAAACTGATAATGCCGCCAATGAAGAGGATCAGACAGAAAAAATAGATCACCACACGGTGGTTTATGGCGTATTGAACAATCCCTCTCATGAGGCTCCGTCGATTTCGATCTGCTCCCCTTTCGGCCCTAACTTGACGGGAAGAATAACGACCTTCTGCCCCTCATGAAGTGAGTAGACACCAGCGGTTATCAACCACTCTCCCTCAGTGAGTCCTTCTGTGACAAGGATGCCCTGAGCAGTGAGCTTACCCGTTTCAACCTCCCTCATGGAGACCTCTTGGGTTTCTGGATTGATGATCCATACAAAGGTCTTATCCCGAGCGTTGTCTGTGAAAACTGCCGTTGTGGGAAGCAGAAAACCCTCTTCGCTAAAGCCGGGAGCCTGTTTGCTTATCAAGACAGCCTGCCCCGCCATTCCAGCCAAGATAGTGGCATCCTCATGTTGATCGACAATCAGAGTCACCGGATAGGTCCGAGTAGTCACTGATGCTTCGGTCCCTATCTCTTTGACCTCTGCCGGAAACTCTCTTCCAGGAAAAGCATCGAACTCCACGTTGATTTCCTGAACGTTGGGAATTTCTGAGATCAGACTCTCCGGCACATCGATCACCATCTCAACCTGAGAGTTATTCAGCAGCCTAAGAATCGGCTGCTTCGCTTTCACAAACTCGAAATTCTGTACATAGATCGCCACGATCATCCCATCATAGGGGGAGAGCAGATAGGTATAGCTCAGTTCATCTTCAGCAGCTTCGACAGAAGCTGCGAGCGACCTCACCTCTCCCTGAAGCTGTCCTACCTCTTCCTTTTTCTGATCGAGAAAACTCTCACTAATCGCCCCTGGATCTTTCTTGTAGATATTTTGAGCTCTCTGATAGTCGCTTTCGGCAAAACGGAGCTGGGCCTTCGCCTGCTCCAGCTTTCCTTCCGCATTATCCAACTTCACCTCAAAATCACGAGGATCAATCCGTGCCAGCAGCACCCCCTTCTTGACCTCATCACCCACCTTAGCTGGGCGCTCAATCAGAGGGCCGCTCACCCGAAACGAGAGATTTACCCGATCAACCGCGCGCGTCCTCCCAGGGAAAGAGTGGAGACGTACCACCTCTTCCTCCTTCAGCTCCATCGCACGCGCTGGCCTCACTGGAGGAGGAGGCTCACTTTTTTGACATCCTCCCACCAAAAGAGAGAGTCCTACCAATAATCCAAAGATTCTATTCATAAACATCTTTCCGGATCTTAGAAATAAAACGTCAATATGTAAATAAATAATTTGATTTGTTATATCAATGAGGAATGCGAGATTTTCTTCACTTTGCCAAATCTTTTGGAAGAGCATTCTGGTTAGCCAGAGGAATATTGCTGACGATTCTTCTGCTGCTTCTAATCTGCTCCATAATCACTTTCCGTGTCGAGGATATCAGCTTCTGGGATTCAGTCTACCTCTCACTGATCACAGGGCTCACCATAGGATATGGCGACATCACCCCCGTAACTTTCATAGGAAAGTTGATGAGCATCTGTGAGGGCTTTATTGGTCTCGTTTTCATAGGGCTAAACGTCGCCATCGCCACGCTTGCCCTAAAACGTACAGCCGCCACCCATCGAACTAAGTAAGCAGACCCTTTACAAAAACACGTCTTCTTGGCAACCTCTTCAAGGTTTTCAAACCCAAGGAGATGAAAATGAAAAAGATACTATTAGTTGCACTTTTGACAACCCTTTCATTCGTTGGATATGCTAACGAAGCCGATGAAGAAGAAGCGGTTCTTTTAGAAAGAATCGAATGGTGCCAAAGCGAAGGACAGAAACTCTTCCAAAAAGCTATGGAGATGAACACCACCTCAACCTCACAACAAGAAACCACCAAAGCGCTGTATATGGGCGGAGGCAGCAAGAAAAAGATTCGCGAAGATGAGAACAACGCGCTTATCTTTCAATCCACACTTGACGGAGCCATGAGATGTTTTGAGCTTGAGAGAGGCTATCGCTCAGATCTGGAATTGCACCGTCTCTACCAAGAGATTTGCTGCGATTGTGATTACAGCGATGATGAAGCTATCATCAATTTTCCAACCTCCAAGTTGCAGACCCTAAAATCCGTCCTCTCAACTCGCAAATAATCTGAACAACCCTCTTGAGGTATATTCTTGCGAAAGGATATACCTCATTTAAACGAGGAGTTTTCCATGAAAAAGCTATTACTGGCATTGCTATTGTGCCTATCTCTCTCAGGTTATGCTGCAGAGAAAGAGTATACCTATATCTTCTTCTATAAGACTGATGATGCAGAGAAAAAACAGATGGAGAAGGTTTTTGACAGTGCTGTAGAGCAGGTCAAAGAGAAAGTAAAAGCGAAAAAAGTTGATATCGACGACAAAAGCGGGAAAGTGCTCGTCGAAAAATACGACCTACAAAAAGCACCGATGCCTTTTGTGATGGTCTTTGCCCCCAACGGAGCGATCACAGGCGCTTTTGTCGCCCCCCTCAATAGCCAAGAACTGACACAAGCCTTTGTCTCCCCTACCACCGAAGAGATCCTGCAACCTCTCCAAGAGGGCAAATTTGTCTTTCTCATGGTTCAAAACAGCAAAACCAAGAAGAACCAAGAGGCTCTCAAAGGTGTGAATGAGTTTCAAGCCGATTCAAAATACCGAGATGCGACTGAGATCATCACTCTCGATCCTTCCAATTCACAAGAAAGTGAATTACTCGAGAAGATAGAGGTCGATCCCAAAACGAAAGAAGCGGTGACCGTCTTTTTTCTCCCTCCAGGAGAGATGGTCGGGAAGTTCACTGGAGCGACCAGTAAAGTAGAGATCGAATCGACTCTGCAACAAGCGCTCAGTGAAATGAACCGAGCTCGCACAGAATAATTTCCTTTTGAAAAATCTGGGATTGAGTAGATAATTCTCGTGTGACCTTTACCATTAAAACTATCCCAACCTCATTCACAGGAAGAGCCCTTCTGATGGGTGCCACTTCCTTTTACACTCCCGAACTAGGCCAAAATGGACTGGATAAATGGATCGTCACCCCTCTGCAATTTGTGGCGCGGGTTGTCTATCTATTGGTGGTGGGGTTATTGATTGCGCCAATAGGAGCGCTCTATCATGCGGTGGGAGGGATCTACTACCATTGCTCCAAGCCTACAGCTGAGGGATATGAGAAAGAGCATTTCAAAGCGGCACTCCAAGATCTGACGAGTATTACCGGACTTCGCCATCTCCGCTTCTGCGTAAAACCGCACAGAGCGGTTCCTCCCCTTTTCAGTACCACTGAGATAAAAATCATTGAATATCAAGATCTAATCTATCCCTACAACGCCCTGATTACCGCATCACTTAATATACGACAAACTCAAGGAATGAGCCGACTTCCTGAGTCTCAGAATGAACAAGTTATCCATCTCCTAGACCAAATGAAATCTCAGTCAGGCCAATGGCCCTCTAGACCCTCAGTCAAAGAGAGCGCATTTGCTCAACGGTGGCAGGCTTCACAGGCGGCAGGTCAATAGATAATTTCCTTTCAACTCAACATGAGTTCATTTTTCATATTTTTGCTGAATATTAAAGTTTCAAGGTCGTTTCGTAATTCGTTTTTTACGATTTCAAATTCGGGTAAATCAGAAACGAGATAATACAAATGATGACGCCAATCCTTGATTGTTTGCTCTATCATTGCGGAATCAAAAAAATCATCGACACCGGTAAAAGTTACATCTTTTGCACGGCATTTCTCTGGCAAAAATTTATGTATGGTCTCAAAATTCAATCTTTCTTGATAAACCCTGAAGATATTCCATAGATCATAATAATCTCTAGCACGAGACCTTGTCCAACTTCTCTCGTGTGACTTTTTGGTCTTTTGGAGTATCCCTCTTAGTTTCTCTATTACAATTTCTTCCAGAGAATATGTTAATATTTTAGCCTCAATCATCTCCTCATAAGCATGCATGATTTTTCTCTCTTCAGGAAGAATAGCTACAGCTTCATCAAATGTAATCTCAATCATAGCCGTGACCAGTGGCTCACGCTGTTTAGGAAACTTTGCTCTTATCTTAAAAGCCTCCTGGCTACCTGGATGGCGATTCTTTTCTCTGTAACGTTCACAGGTTATTGTAATCGGTGCGTATTTCTCCAGCAATCGCTCTGCAATATTAACGGCTTCGTCAATTTTCTCTTCAAGATAATTTCCCTTGAGCAGCCCTGGAAGGGCTGTAAAATCTAAATCTTCTGAGAATCGATATTCACCAAAATAACATTTTTTTAGAGCTGTACCACCCTTGAAAATCATGTTTGCTCTTAGCTCGGGAACATGGGCTAAACCAATCAATATCCAAGAAAGAAGGTAATCCTGTTGTACGACTCCTAGACGAATGGATTTGTTGCTGGAATAAGCTCTAAGTCGATTATCAAGAGGTTTCTGATTGTTCATGTCATATATTCTCAATAATCATCCATGTTTTGTTGCAAGGCCCTTTTCTAGGACCATTAGGATTGAGTGTTTTAAAACCTGTTACAGGAATTTCCAAAAGGAGTTTTAGTTCTTCAAGTGGAACATTTAATAGCTGCAAAATATAACCCAATCGTTTCGATATGACTTTTTCGAATCGAAAAGCATATTGTATGATTTTTTTTATATCCAGCCTTTGCGCCATGCACATTTTGAATGCGTGAAGGACTTCTGCAAAATTTCCGCAATATTGTGGTTGTCTCAGACCATCCAATAATGTTCTTTCGACATCTGTTATTCGAACTCGCGCTTCTTCTATCCATACTTCTTCAAGACCAAAAAAATACTCTGTTCCAACCTTAATGAAGCGATATCGATCTTTAGAAATCATTCTTGGAATGCTGACATTCTTGGGAGCAATTGAATATATTATGTTTGGCGTTTGCTGCGTAAGGTGGTGAAAATGCATAGCCGTCCAATGGCTGATCGCAGATAGAGAAACGAGAGCTTGAGCAATTTCAAATTCATGAGGAGGAGTTGACAATCCTGATTCAATCGTAAATGCGTAGACTCCTTTTTTTAGGCTCTCAATCCAGTTGTTTTTTTTTAAGAGGGTCAGAGCTTCTGACGTATACTTTTCATTTACTCCAGCTGCTTTGGCTGATGTAACAGCGTCTTCGAATGTGAAGATCCGATATCCATCACTCGCCAACAATCTTAATATCTCTAGACCAGCTAGAGTCTTTTTTTGTGGATTATCCATATAGTCTTCTCTGTAATTTGGCTCCCTCTCACCCATTATACATATAGTGTCGATATTTGGACAACATCCAAACATCAACACTCAATATATAATCAGTCTAAGTACATAATAGGCTTGCCACACATCCTTAGATTGGATAATCTCCTTCTACGAGAACTCTCTTTCTGGTAATTTCTGGAGCTAAAACTCTCGTGATGATTGTTGATATATGAAACATACTTTAATTCAAGCTTTGGATGAGAGGCTTAGAGCCCTCTCAAATCCTCAAATTGCCGAAGGTCAGTCGGCCTATATGCGCGATCAGTTTGCTTTTCTAGGCATACAGAAACCCGCAAGAGAGAAGGTCCAGAAAGAGCTCTTCAAAACCCACTCTCTCGCTCAGAAAGAAGAGCTGGCTCTGATTATCGACCACCTATGGAGTCAAAAGCAGCGGGAATTCCACTACTCTGCCCTGGATCTGATTTCCAAATACTCCAAACTCTGGACTCCCTCGATTTTAACCCTATTTGAAAGGCTGATTCGCACTCACTCCTGGTGGGATACAGTCGATCTTATCGCCTCCAAACATGTGGGCGGACTGGTTGAAAAGTATCCCAACTTGGTCGAAGTGATGGATGGGTGGATCGAGGATGATAATCTCTGGATCAGGCGGACGGCGATTCTCCATCAGCTTAAGTGGAAAGAGCGAACCGACGAGCAACGGCTCTTTAGCTATTGCAAAAAGCGGGCTCACGAAAAGGAGTTCTTCATCCGAAAAGCTATCGGTTGGGCTCTTCGAGAGTACTCCAAAACCTCCCCTGATGCTGTCGGCACCTTTATCGCCCAAAATCAGAAATGCTTATCTCCTCTCTCCATTCGTGAGGGAAGCAAATATCTATAACTCCCCTTTGCTTGAGAAGCGACTCTTTCTACCAGGAGCACCGGTCGTGTGTGGCCGATATTGAGTGCTACACCATTGCAATTGGAGTGATCGCGGGAACTCTCGCGGGTATGACCATCGGTATGATGACATCGGTTTTTGTGGGTTCTGTCTTTGTGGGCGCAGCTGCAGGCGGGATCAGCAGTGTAGCTATTCAGAAGATGGTGCTGCTGGTCAAATATCCTGCCAATCGGTTTCGAACCGGATGGGTCAACAGTGAAGTCTATAAGCGAAACAATCGCACCCTGCTCGAGCAGATCACTTCTGAACGCCGTTATTGGGATCTCTGCAATAAAGGTGTCTGTCATGGCATTGCGGCTACCTTGTTTGATATGATCGAAGACAATCCCCTTATCGACTCCAAAATGTTGTTAGACGATCTAAAAAACAGCAGAGAGTCTGTTTTAAGACACCAGGTCGACTCCTTTATTCGTGCAGAAAATGGAGAGAACCCCGCTCCTCCATCTGAAAAAAACTGCAAGGTGATCAGGATAGAAATGAAAACCTTTTTTCATGAGATTTTTGTGCAATTTGAGGGAAAATATCGCTTCTACGACAGCTATGATGAGCGGACGGGACTCTATGAGTTTAACAGTTTGGGTAAGCTCAACACCTATCTTGGGAAACATCTAAGAGCCTACTCTGGTGTGATTTCGAAGCCCAACGTTTAGGCTTTGGTTTTGGCCGCCTCGCCCAGTTGGGCCAAAGCTAAACGGATCGGCGCCACATGGATTAAAGCTTCTTTTCTATTCTTTTCACGTAGCACAACCTCCGTTCTCTCACGGATAACTCCTGGCAATGGGGAGGCTGTGCGATTCCTCATGATACTCTCGACCCGCAAACGAAGGACCCAGTTATCGATACATGCCAATCGCCATTTTTCTATAGGTAATATCTCTTCTGTCTCTTTGATCTGCAGTTTACTAGACAGAATCACATCCACCACTCTACTTTTCAAATTCTGAGCACCCATCAACTCTTTTTTATCAAAAAAAGAGGTTAATTGGGTCGCAAAACCCTTCCACAGTAGAGAATTCGCTGCCGCATCTCTCCAGAGTCGACAGACTTTTGCGCAGATACAAACAGTAGATGGAGATAATAAAGAAAAAATTTCAAGTAACAGCTCAGATGGAAACTGATTAATATGAGAACAGCTCATAAGAAGAACCCTTGATTTATTTATAAAAAAAAGCTATCATAGATGCTAAATAGTGGCAAATAACTAGCCACAAATGGAAGAAAAATGAAGAAATGTGTTTTAAACCTTTTTGCTCTTACACCTGCTCCCCTTCTCTCCCCCCATCATCCCCACTCCCATTAATTTCAGCTCGATTACTGCAAATTCATTTTTTTAAAAAAAGGTTTATGTCATGAACGTTCCGTTATTTATATTTTTGTTGAGCTCTCTGGGAGTAGCTTTTATCTGGCTAGGCAAAAAGGCTTCTGGCCAAGTGAAAAGCCAGGAAGACTACTTCCTTAGCGGCCGGTCGCTTGGACTCTTCCCTCTGGCAATGACGCTGCTGGCTACCCAACTAGGTGGAGGGGTTCTCATGGGTGGTGCCGAGGAGGCCTACCGTAGCGGCTGGGTGGTGATCTGCTATCCTCTGGGGGCGGTGCTCGGACTGCTTCTGCTCGGCCTCGGATTTGGAGCCAAACTACGCCGCCTCAACGTTACCACTATCGCTGAAATTTTTGAAAAAATATATGGCTCCAAGCGGCTTCGCAAGGTGGCTTCGATTCTCTCGATTGTCTCGCTTTTCATGATTCTGGTGGGGCAAGGGATTGCATCTCGCAAGTTTTTTGCCGCCCTTGGGTTTGATGGGGGGATCCTATTTTCCAGCTTCTGGCTGATTCTGGTTATCTACACTGTTCTTGGGGGATTGAAAGCGGTGGTCAACACCGATATCCTCCAAGCCTGCTTTATTTTAGGCGCTTTTGCCCTCGCTTTTTTCAGCACCCTATTTGGGGCTACGCCCGATCCTACTACATTCGTTGCTTCGGCACCTCAAACCTCCGTTCCCTGGCTGATGTGGCTTCTGATGCCTCTGCTCTACATGCTGATCGAGCAAGATATGGGACAACGCTGCTTTGCCGCCAAAAAGCCGAAGTTGGTCTCTCTAGGTTCTTGTATCGCTGCAGCCATCCTGCTTGTGGCCTGCTTCTGCCCGATCTACTTCGGAACCATGGCCGCCAAGATGGGCATCGAAATTCCTGCTGGATCCAGCGTCTTGGTCACTGCGGTCAAAGCGCTTACCAGCCCAACGATCTCCACAGTCCTCATCTGCGCTATCATGATGGCCATTATCTCCACTGCTGACTCTCTACTCTGCTCGATAAGTTCCAACCTATCCTGCGACTTCTCATTCTCCCGAAAAAAATCGTCGGTGCTAGCCTCCCAAGCAATCACCTTTTGCGTCGGGATGAGCGCCCTCGCCCTCACCTTCTTTTTCGACAGTGTAGTGGGGATGTTGATGTTCTCCTACGAGTTAGCGGTCAGTGTACTCTTTATCCCAATCACCATGGCTGTTCTCTGGAAAAACCCAAAGAAGAGTGCCGCAATTGTTTCGATGGTCATTGGAGGCATTAGCTTTTTCTTCTTTCCGGCATGGATCACCGTCCCGCTGGCCTTCACAGGATTTGCGGCTACTGATGCGATTTCCTTTACACGAAGAGGAGAAAAAGGTACCTTGAATGCATGATTCAGGTTGTTGGAAAACCAACGTTTCAAGAGTACAAAGCTGTTTTCTCTTCATCCTCCCCAGAAGAGTATAGCAGCTGGATTTTGGGCAAACCCCACTCTGAAAAGAAGAGGCGGGTGTTAGAACTCACCCTTCTCTCTCGACCTCTCGTCAACAAAGAGATCGCCTACTATCAGCTCGCTCAGCCTGATGAATCGTTTGCCACTCTTCTTACACAAAAGCTTCCCAAGGCCCAAAAGTTTTCCACTACCTTCAAATGGTATACCTACGAAAGTGCCAACCACTTTTACGTCGACTTTGCTCATCCTTCTGTTTTTGGGGGCGGATTTCGCGGCTTTGGCAATGTCCAAGAGGAGACCCTCTTTTGTGAATTCCCCGCTCTTCCAGAGTTAGCCTTTGCCACCAGAGACCAACCCATCCACGCCTCCAAAGCCAACGACCCCACCCCTTTTATTATTCCTAACCTCAAAAGAGAGGTGGTCCTTCGTGATCTCTACGGCCAGGCGCTGGAGCAGATCGCACTCAATGACATTCCCAGCAGAATCGAGAAGCTCGATCCGCAAAAAGAGTCCACCGTCAACATCATTGGCATGGCTGCGATTCACTGGGCTGGTGACGAAAACCACTACCAACTCCACGACCTAAAATACCTACTCAAAGCAGCCTATCTAGGATTTTACGGAGCCAAGCAGCTGGCCCCCAATGCGACCGTTCATACCGCTCCATGGGGATGCGGCGTCTTCCTCAACAGCGAGAAGACCATCACCGTGATTCAGACTCTGGCGGCGGTTATGGCTGAAGTGGATCTGGTCTTCGAAGGACTCGGCAACCCCTCCAACCCCAACTACACCACCGAGTTTATCGATGGAGCTAAGAAGCTGGTGATGGGGAAATCTTCGGCTGAAGAGGTCTTCCAGGCCATTTTGGAGAATCAAGAGAGAGATCGATCCTGGGCCCCAAAGACGGCTTAAAATGTTGAGGCAAACCGATCAAGGAGTCATTCTCTCCGTCAAAGTGATTCCCAAGGCTAGCCAGAACAAGATCGTGGGTTGGGAAGAAGAGTTCCTAAAAATCCGTATCGCAGCTCCCCCAGATAAAGGAGCTGCCAACCGCGAACTGATTCGCTTTCTCGCTCGTGAGCTCGAGATCCCACAACGTGAAGTCATCATCCTCAAGGGAGAGACCAGCCGCAAGAAAGAACTGTTATTACCTACCGAAACAGCCAAAAAACTGTCGCCATAATCACTGTCGGCGGCAGAGCCCCGAGAAAGAGCCGAGAGAAAGAGATCCTCCCACCAAAAGAGGGACGCAAAATCGCGTGACCAATCGGATTGGGAGCGTTGGCCACCACTGTCAACCCACCCGCTGCCATCGAACCTGCTACCAAAACATAGCGCATGATATCTGTATACGAAGGAATCTTCGAAGCGAGATAGATCACCACCGCATTATCAGCTACAGCAGAGATGGCAAAAGAGAGGGAAAAGACCCCTAACGCCGGAAGATCTTGCAGCAACGAATTAATCCACCATCCTTGCAGCTCTCCATGGATCAGCAGGCTCGCGAAGAAAAAGCCCACCATAATCGCTGGCTTTAGCAAAATCTGACTCTGGTAGAAGACTGTGGCACGATGAAAACCCAAGAAGAGAATAAACACCCCAATAAAAATTGGCGCATGATCTCCACTGAGAGCCACCAGAGTGAGGAAAATAAGATGGACACAGGTGATCCAAAGAGGCGGGGTTGGCTGCTCCTTTTCGACCACAGGCAAGGTTTTGGGGAAAGACCGAAACTCCTTTCGAAAGATAAAAAAGTAGAGCAAGTTGGCCAATACCAATCCCAAAATCGCCTTCCACCCAAACATGGAGAACATATCGGCAATCCCCCACTCCCACTTTTTGGCCACAATAAATAGAGCCCTTGAGGCGAAAGGGGTCAACATGCCTCCCACGGAGATATCGGCGAAAAGAAGCCCGAGCGTCGCATATTTGAAGGCGCAGCTCGGCTTGAAGGGATAGAACTTCTTCGCCAGCAAGATCGCACAAAGCGTCATCGATCCCGGCTCTTTCATGATGGCGCCAAAGAGTGGACCTATGGTCAGAATCGTCAACCACCACGCACCCGGCGTATCTCCACCAAGGCGGGCGATGTACTCCAATATCTTCTCAGCAAAGTGAATGATCGGCCGCGAGCTCACCACCACCACAATCACTAAGATATAGAGCGCCGAAGTGTAGTCGCGAGAATGGAGATATTGCACCGCATCGTTCCACGAGTAGAAATAGGTAAAACCGATAAACAATGGAATCAACCAAAGTCCAAAGACCACCTCCACCTCACTCAAAAGATAAAAGGCCTCCGCAAAGAAGTGGTGGTGTTTCCAATATTTGGTCTTCTGGTCTCTTAAGTTGGAAAAATGTCTGGAGATAGAGTAAAGCTTCGGCGTGAGAAACATGTTGAGGATCGCCAATCCAAAAATAATCGCCGAAAAGAGATTAAAGGGTGACACATTCATCTCTCTTCTTTCATAGACACTTCCGAAATAAAATTGAATCGTAACTATTCAGAGGGTCCAGAACCCCGATCTGACCCCCGATCCGAAGCATAATGTGATAAGTCGCTGATGGTAGATAAAAACGTTTCCACCTGGCCATATGTTTGGACAGCATATCCAGCCAATTCACAAGAAAATGTCCGAATGTCAGGCCTGACATAGTGTAATTGCGCTTGAGGAGAAAAAGTGAGTTACTCCCGAACGGAGTAGCAAAAACTCTCCAATGTTGTAAGATGTTTTTCAATAACAA
>SDBU01006453.1_pt1 | contig 13778 bp, 19 predicted proteins | sample 2277071 | NCBI WGS metagenome assembly SDBU01 (sample SAMN10397929, study PRJNA504765) | marine sediment metagenome | isolation source: marine sediment core GS08_GC12, 126 cmbsf | place: Arctic Ocean: Gakkel Ridge, Loki's castle | collected 2008
AATCGTATGTCGCATTGTTCGTTCCTTTCGTTATTGTGGTTTGTGGCCTGGCTCCCAAGCGTCAAGCCGTTGTTCACGTTCGTCTTCTGCGACTTCTCGTGCCGCCTTCTCGTAATCCGTGCCCTCTCGGCACTCAACAAACAGCGGGTTGTCGTCCGTCCACACAACGAGTCCGTGATTCATCCCGCAGCACATTTCGCCGCCAATTTCGAGGCAGTCCGTTTTGTGGATTGCGTCCAACAAGTCTTGCCGCTCCCAGTCGCACCCGACCAGCATGTTTGGTGTGCTCGCTCGGAACGTGTGAATGCTCTCACCATCGGGCAGCATCGCTATTGCCTCGTCCACGGTGAGGATTAGTGTTTCTCGTTCAGCCATGGTTTCTTCTCCGTTGTTCTCCCGCTTCCCGCCTCGCGTCGTCTTGTTCGTCGGATTGGTGCATCACGCGGGCACCGCACTTGGGGCATCGTGGCCAGGCGGCTGAGGGCTGGTTGTCCAGGGCGAACCAATCGCAGCGGGTGCAGGTGTGCTCCATGCAGGACATCACTATAGCCCCTTGAATCCAGACGTTACTCGCTGTGCCCGCTCAAGCCAGGTGATAAGCCGCGTGCATTGTTGGGGCGTAAGCGGAACATCGTCTATCCACAATTGGGCCTTGCTTGCCAGGCTGGCACGCTCCAACACGCAGTCCATTTCCAGCCGCACCCCGTTCCCGTCGCGGTGCTCCAATATGAAGCACCCTTTTGTGTTGCGGGCAATTCGTGTCATCACTTCCCCTCGGGTTCGGCGAGTACGATGGCGGTCCGAAGTTGCTTTTGGGCTTTTACGCTCTTCAGATTGCAGGTGGTAACGAGATACTGCAACGCCCGCGTGCCGGCAACTATCAGCCCCTCTCGCACGGGATCTGAGCGGCGGATCTCGTCAATGAGATTCTTTCGGGCCACACGGGCGTTCGCATGACTCGCCTCTTTGAACATTTGCGCGGTGAATTGCATGTCATTCCCCGAAAAACCACGGGGCCCCAACATCGTGTCGGGGTTGCCCGGATAATCACCCCGGCGTCATGCCGGGGGCGTCCTTGTTACTCAAGCATCAACTCGACACACCGCGTGCCGCGTGGAATCGTGACGGTGTGTAGGGGCCTCGGTGGGTTCGATTCCGTCACATTGCAGAATCGCTCTTGCGTAAATACCACGCGACCGCAATCGTGCGTGTCAACCATCATCATGTCATTGTCTGGTCGATCGGGCCGGTCATCTGGGGATGGAAACCTTCCGCCCACAGCCAAAATCTTGTAACGCTGATTCCGCAGGGATAAATCGCAAATGTGTTGCAACTGTCCGTTGAGCAAGCACAGATTGCCCGAGCCGTCCGCAAGTTTAACAATGTCTCCGACTTTCATTTTACTCTCCTTGTGATTGGTTGTAAAAGTAGCGACGGACAGGCGCGGGGCAGGGACGCCCGCCCGCCGCTGGTTGTCAGTCGACCAGATTGATTCGGTCTCGACCGTCAAGGTCTAGCCCAATGCCGTTGGCATTTCGGTAACGATAGAGTTTGCCATCACGTTCCAGCCGGACGATGCATACTTCGTCAGTCGTGCCCCGAATTTGGCCCATTAGGATGACTGTCTCCCCGTATATCTCCAGCCACAATTCCACGGGACTCTCGGGGCGGTCGCTTTTTCCAATCACGTACTTAGGCATCGTGTTCTCCTGTTAGTTGGCGAAAAGGGCGAGGCGGCCGTTGGTCCCCCAACACAACGGGAAAGGCTGGGACTTTAGTGGCCGGTCCCGTGTACCGCCCCGCCCATGAAAACGTGCGACCCCGACGGGACTTGAACCCGCAACTACCGCCCACGCTGCTGGCGGCCGGATTGAAACCGGCTTCGCTTCCCTCCGTCGGCCGACTCGGTATCGCGTCAACCAGCAACGCGGCGTGGTTGTGTTGCCAACTACACCACGGGATCGCACATAACCCCGCCGGGGCCTTTCGGCAAGTCCAGCGGGTAGTTGTACTAATTCTTGGTAAATTGGTTTGAAATTAGCATTTCGTAACCCCGTGTCACATATAGGGTTGCGAAAGAAAAGTGTCCCCAGGTCCCTTGCGGAACAGCCGCCTTCAGCCCACGGTAGCAGCGACAGGTGAGTGCGAAATAGCGAGGCTGCGATACCCCGACCGTGGTTCACCGCCCCTCGTGGGGCTACTGGGGACAAATGGAAAAGCATCGTGACGTGCGGGAGTTGCACCCGCTCCCATTTCGGCTTTCGCGTAGCCCACGTATTCCCCAAGTCACGCGAGCGGGGCCTCGACCCTTGGGATGTCGATACCATGTCACTGTCCACGGTGCCGTCACGATGCGAATGAAAAACGGCAGACGGCGTAACACTCTTATGGACAGACAAAAGTCCCGCCGCCTGCCGGGGACCGTTGACGACAAGCCAACGGTCGAGAGGGTGTAGAAACATCGCAGCGGGCCGGATTCCCCACCCGACTTCCAATGGCAAAATGTTCGTTAGACCACTCGGCCACCGCCACTCTCGCAAGTCAACCGACGCTCTCACGCCGCCGTCACGATGTTGTAATTGTTTCAAAAGTGCCCCCCGCCGCGTCTCCTGCGACGGGGAGCGATAAGCAATCTTGCTGTCAAGGCAAAATGCCGAGCCGAATTGCACAGGCCACCGTTCTCCGTTTAACCCGATTTTTAGGCTGAATCCTGCGCGTCTTGCGATTAGACTACGCCCCATAGAGTAAGCGCCGCAAGATGGGGCGGCCGGAGTTGCACCAGCATTTCGCAGGTTATAGGAATCGGGATTCGATATGGCCGTCGACTCAATACTTGATCTTAGAGCGATAGTCTTAGTCTGATCGTGCCCTGCCTCTGCCAATTGGGCTACCCTGCCATGGTCACAATAAGTGGCAGGGGTAGGTCTCGAACCTACACTGCCAGGCATTTGTGAAGCTGAAAAAGACATTGACCTTGCGCTCTATACAAACCGCGTTAGCGGTTGTCTCCAAACAGAAAGGCGAAAACCTGCTTGCCAATTTGGCGGTCCACGACATTCATGCTGTTCGCTTCTTCGCGTGCCGTCTTCAGGGCGTCTTGCAGCAATCGCACGCGAGCCACAAGCCGTTTTTTCTCGGACTCGGGAATCGCCCCGCTGTGCTTGATGGTCGTCCAGTGGCCGACAATTACGTCCTCGGTGAACACCTCGACCTGTGCCGGATGTACGTTTGTGGCCTCTGCCTTAACGTGGTTCTTCGGCACCTTTTTGGTGCGGACGGTTTCGGACGGCTTCGTGGCCATCGTGCCGGCACCCGTGCCCTTGACCCACTCCTCTGCCGTGCTGAGCGTCGGCAGCTTGTCCACGAAGGTATGCAAGTCCACCAACTGCTTTTCCAGAAACAGCAGGTGGGTTACCGGCACGTTCTCCAGCACGGTATCGCCGTTGACCTTCACGTCGGCGACGGCTTGCGTGTTGGCAAAGTCCTGGGTCGCCACCACGTCGAAGAGTTCCGTCAAAATGACGACCACCTCTTTTGTTGCGTCGTCCACGGTGAATTGAACGGGGCTGGATTCGGCCGGTAGGTGGTCGCCATCATCGTCCTTTGGGCGGTACGTGCGACTGATGCCGTCGAACAATGCCCGAGACTGGAGCTTGTGGTACACCTCCGTCAGCCCGCGTTGGGCCCTCGACTTCTTGCCGTTTGCTACGGCGATAATCTGATTGAGTTTGGCCATTTAATGGCTCCCTTGTGAAAGTGAAAATGAAACGATGCTGTAGGAAAACGCGACGGATGCTGTGACCGCGAAGTCTGGGGCACCCGCCGCGGGAAGCGGCAATGCAGGAACCCGGTCAAGAGATACGCATTGCCGTTCATTGTTGGGAACTTGACCGGGTTCACTTTTCCCTCCGCGATTCGATTGCGAAGTGTATGTTTCTGAGAATAGTCGCTCGTTCAAAATCTGTCAAGACGAATCTCGACGGATTCTCCAGATCGTGTCAAGGGTGTCCTGGGCCTTCACGCGCATGCCGTGCGCACCCGTAGGCCAATTTAGACCGGGGTGGGATATCCCACCCCAATCGGGTATAATGTCCATTGCCCTCCACGGAATCTCCTGGAGGGTTTTTCCATGGCCAATCGATACCGGGGCGTCTCTTATCACCGCGTCGACAAACGCTGGCGGGTGCAGGTCAAACTCAATCAGCACACCTACTGGGTAGGCAATTACGACGACCCCGTGGTGGCCGCCCGGGTGTGGGATGCGGCGTCGCTGATGGTGAAGCATCCCAACGACGTGGTGCTGAATTTCGACGGCCAGCCGCCTCCCGAGGTCCCACTGGCGGCCATCCGTGCTCGGCTCATTCGGGCTGGGGCACTTGACTGACCCCAGGCGTGGTAGGAAATATGGGGTTGACGCCCCCCCACGCCAATGCTATAATGCCCCCAACGGTGGAAGTTGGTCCCTCCACATTACTGCCACTTCCGCCGGTTTGGCGCCCTCCACAGCCGCTAACCGCTGGAGGGATTCTATGCCAACCGAACCCGCACCGGGTGATTCGGGCGAACCACCGAAGACGGCCGATCCGCCCAAGACCACTGATCCGCCGCCGGCTGAGCCGTCCAAGGTGACTGATCCACCAAAGACCACCGACCCGCCGAAGACCACCGATCCGCCAAAAGACGATCCGCCCGAGAGGGTCGCCGAGTATTTCGACCGGCTGACCGGCCACAAGACGGCAGACAAGTACGGGACGGACCTGGACTGGGCCAAGGGAGTGGGCGAGACGCTGAGAGTGGTGGGCCGCCGAGACGCGGACGCCGAACTGGGGCGTGAGTTCCGTGGCAAAGAGAACGAGATACGGCAGTTGCTCAAACAGCAACCGGCAGGCGCAACAGCCAGCCCGCTTGACGACGCGATCAAGAGTTTCGACCTGAGTTGGATCACTACCGACAACGAAGGGCAAATGGTGGCCACGGCCGGGGCGCCCACCGACGTGGTGGACCGCTACCGCAGATACCAGGCGGCGCTGGGCCAGCGAGTTGACAAGCTGATTCGCGACCCAGATGCGTTCTTCGCGCCGCACTTGGAGAAGGCCGAACAGCGGTTTCAGGAACAACAGCAGCAGCAGGCGGCCCAACACGAACAGACGGCGGTAACGGGCTGGATTGAGGAGCATAAGAACTGGCTGTTCGTGGGCGGCGACACACAGGCACAGTTTACGGCGGCCGGCAAAAAGGTGCAGCAACTTGATGCCCAGATGGCTGAGGGCGGGATGGTCAGCGCGATAGACCGACTGGAGATTGCAGCCCAGGCGGTGCGAAAGCAACAGCCGGCGCTGAAGGGCGCGGGCAAGCCGGGAGGCAAGGCCAGCCACCAGCCGGCAGTGGCAGCCGCGCCGCCGAGCGAAGAGGGGATTGAGGCATTGTTCGCCAAGCAGGCGGACGGAAGCAAGTTGGGGCTGAGTCAAATCCTCCAGCGGCGACACGAACAGCGGGCAGCGGAAACAGAGTAACAACGGAAATAGCCAACCGTCTTTCGTGGAGGGCGGCGGTTGGTGTTGGCGGCCTGGGGAGGATACCCCATACCGGGCCCGGCCCCAGGCTGCCTTTTGAAACACGGCGCCCTCCTCGCATCAACCGTCGGAACCTCCGCAATGCTCTCCACAGAACTGGACAGTAACACAAAGGAGATAACCGATGGCGATCATCGAAATCAACCCCCGCGTAGAGACCAGCGTTCTCGCCAGGTCCTTGCGGGAGCAGGTCGAGCCGCTGTTCCGCGACGAGCCATTGCTGGCGATGATGCGGGACAAGGGCAAAATCGTCCGGGGTTACGGAAAGTCGATCGACTGGTTCCCGAGATTTCGGCGCCGGACGATCGTTCCCGGGGCTGGCGACATCGTGTCGATCAGCTTCCCCCAGACGGCCGTGAAGCGGAAGGCCACACTTCCGTGGCGCAACTACAACCTTGGAGAGTCGGTAACCAAGTTCGAGCAGTACGTCACCGAGGGCCCCAAGGAAGTCGTGCTCTACAACATCATGGAGCGCGTCGTCGCGGAAGTCCTCGGCGACTTCATGGTGGACTTCAATGCCGAGCTTTACGTCGACGGCAACGCGGGAAGCGCCAATCAACTCATGGGATTGGAATCCTGGTTCGGCTGCACGGGCACGCCCTACCAAGGCGGCGGCGCCTATATGTCGGTTCCAAACGATACCTACGCCTCACTTTCAACGTCGCTTGGGAACTACGGAGGGTCTTGGTCGGCCGCCACCTGGCCCATCGGAACAGGGCCGTCCGAGTTCCACGCATGGACGCCGATGGTCATCGACTACACCAACACGGCCTGGACGCACGCGACCGATACGTGGGTAAATACGTGGCAGGAAGTGTTGACCTTTGCCAAAACCTACATGCGACTTCTGCAAAAGAAATCGCCGAGCCTGTACCTCTTGAACGGCGAACTCTTGCGTGTGTGCAAGTACGATGTCGAAAGCAAAGAAACCTTCGAGATTACGCAGAATAGCGATTTGGTTCGTCTTGGATTCAAGACGATGCAGTACGAAGGAATCGAGCTGATGGACGGCTACGAGGTTCCGAGCAATGTGGGGTATGGAATCAACTTCGACCACATGAAGCTCCATCACCTCGGCCCGCAGTTGGTCAACCCGGAGCAGGACGAGGACATTACCACGGCCACCAGGCGGTTCGCGTTGATGTCGTTCCCGCAGTTGGTGATCGACACCCCGGCCTACTTCATCAAGTTCTGGTCGGACACCTAAACCGAAAGGAGGGCTCTAATGCCTGAAAAAACTTTACCCTTTCCGCGTGGGTGTACGCGGAGTTATCGGGGACTGGTGGACTTGGACGACGACACGTTCAAGGACATCGAAGGCCGACTGTACGAGGTCGAGGACACCGTTCACGGCACCGGCTTGCCGGTAATCTTGCGGGCGGTCAAGAACGACGAAGGCGCGGCCATCACGATTGCCACCGCGAAGAAAATCCTTCGGGAGTTCAGCGGGGCTGCGGACCCGGCCAACGCCACCAGTACCGACTGGGGGAGGCGGATGGTCGCTGGCACCACCGCCGGCGCGACCGCCAAGCCGATTGACGACTACTACGCCGAGGAAAGTGGTTTGGCCACCATTCCCGAGGATGACATTTACTTTGTGATTGAGAGTGGGCCCTGTTACGTCTACTCCGACACCAGTCAGGCTCCCGCCATTGTGGCGGGCCAGGCGGTGGCCCAGGATGCAGACGGCGGCTGCACGATTTCGCTTGCCGGCAACTCCACGGTTGGCACGGCCATGGAGTCCGAGGCGCTGACCAACACCAAGTTTTTGATGATGGTGAAGGCGGGCATCCAGGACGCAGACACGGCCGGCTAACAAATCCCGACCGGGTGCCGGGCATTACGTCCCGGCGCCCGGCCTTTTACCAACACCAACACCATGCCGTCGAAATACAAACTATACGTGGCCCGTCCGACGGGCTGGCGATTGGAGTGCCCGGACATTGCCACGCTGATGTGGACGTTCGCCGTGGACGTGTATTTGCAGCCGGACCTCGTTGGGGACATGGGCAACCACCGGAGCAACCGGGTGAACGAGATGCGAAATCACTCCGTCAAGGTTGCCCGCGAGGAAGGTTGTACCCACTGGTTGACGATCGACCCCGACATGGTGGTGGACAGGTACGTGCGTTACGACGAGCACCACAAGCCGGTCGGCCGCTTCCGGCCATTCTTTCCCACCTTCTGGGAATTCATGCTCAAGCATCCCGGCTCAATTCTCGCCGCCCCTTATTGCGGGGCATATCCCGACCGCCCGATTCACGTCTTCGGCACGCGGAGCGACACGGGCAAGATGGGCCGCTTCAACCATGGCGCGGTGGAGCAGAATCGCGGTTGGACGGAAGTGGACCAGGTGGGCTGCGGTTTGATGATGGCCGACATGCGGGTGTTCGATGCGATTGACCGGGCCGGCGAAGGGCCGCCGTATTTCGAGGACGTTTACCGGGACAAGTATCACATCGACTCGGTGCGGAGCAGCGACGCGAACTTTTGCTACAAGGCGACCAAGGCCGGCGGGAAGGTTTACGTCAACTGGGACTGCTGGTGCGGACACTGGCAGAATTCGATCGTGGACCCGCCTGGGCTGGAGGGTGCCGCAACACGCGAATACGGGGGACCAACCGATGGCCGACCCTTACCGTCGGGACGGAATGGGGAAACGGGTGCCGATTTACCTGAAGGGCATCTTCGAGGACCGGCTGAAGATGCAGGAGTGGTGCCGGCAACTTGACCGCCTGAAGGTGCAATTAGGGGTACTTGAATCACATGAGGGCTCTCTGTGGCTGGACGCGCCGGAGGCGATGAAACAACTGGACGCCGCGCGGGCGATAGTGCAAGACGCGATGCCGTTTACTACCTGCAACTGCGGGGCGAAGAAGCTGGACTGTGAACACTGCAAGGGAAGAGAATGGGTGATCCGAAGCCGACTGCCCGGAAAGATTGGGGAAGTAGTCGCGTAGAACTGCGCGGCACGGTGGCCAGGCAGCCGGAGATGGTTTGCTTGCCGCCGGAGGGCCGCCGGTTCTGCGAGTTGCTGGTCCACTCGGCGGGCCAGACGTACCGGGTGATTGCCTATGACAAACTAGCCGAAGGGCTGCGGGATACGCCGGCCGAGACGCGCTTGAAAATCATCGGGCAATTGGAAATACACCACTGGAAGACGGGGCAGGGCAAGCCCAGGGACCGGATAGTGATACTGGCCGCCGAGATTGAGAGGGTGGAGTGGAACTGAAACCGCTGGATTTTGAGGCCGACGGCATCGAAGACTTCCTGGACGATGCGATCACCGGGCGGCTGAATACCGAGGAGGTGTTGCAGGAGGTCATGCGGGCGGCCGGCGGGCCGGCGGCGTTTGCGCAAGAACTCTGGAAACTGGTGTCGGAGCCCGGGACCGCGAACCAAGTGAAGGCGCGAGTGCTGATCGCGGTGCTGCAATTGATGGAACGGCACAGCGAGGAGGGTGACCCGGATGCCGACACATCGGACGAAGATGCAAAACAAGAAATAAGGAAGCTCCTGGAAGACAATGGCGACGGCACTTGACCTGACACCACTGGCAGAGGCGATTTCCGGCAAGCCCCGACAAGGGGCCGACCGGCGACGGGCTCGGCACGCGCTGGCGCTTCGGAAGATGCAGTCGCTATTGAAACGGCAGATGGAAGGACTCGCGCTGTATCGTGCATTGCCAATTGGCGAGGCGTTTCACCAATCGACTGCCCGGATTCGATTGCTGGATGGCCCGAATCAGTGCGGGAAAACTTTGGCCGCCGAGGTTGAAGTGGCCCGCGCGCTGTTGGGGCTGGACCCTTACGACAAGTACCCCAAGCACAATGGCCGGTCGCTGGCGGTGGCCCACGAAGGCGACCATATCTCGCAGGTGACCTGGAAGACGCTCACCCAGCCGGGCGCCTTCAGCATCATCCGCGACGAACACACCCAGCGTTGGCGATCGGTTCGGTTCCAGTCCGACGACCCGACCAAGCTCGACCCCTATGACGCCGCCTACCGAGAGAAGTGGCGCGACGCTCCGCCGTTGCTGCCCCGGCGGATGTACCAGGTTGCATGGGATGACCATGGCCGGGGTATCCCGCGAGTAGTCAAGATACCCAGCACCGGCTGGAAGATGCTCTGGCGATCGTCAAAGGGCGACGCGGTGCGGGGCGTGCAATTGAACTTATGGCACTTCGATGAGGAAATCGGCAACCAGGACTTTCTGCCCGAGTGCCTACGGGCCTGTATGCGGTACAGCGGGCGGGGGTTCTGGTCGGCCACCCCGCAGACCGGCGGCCCGCAATTGTACGACTTGCGAGACCAGGCCGACCACGGCTCCGAGGGCGTGGAGGCGCACACCTTTTCGCTGATCGACAACCCATTCTACACCGACGAGGAGAAGCAGGCGTTTTACGACCAGCTCACCGAGGACGAACGGGAGGTCCGCTACTACGGCCGCTACCCGCGTGCCGGGCTGCGGGTGTACCCGATGTTCGCCGGCATGGGCATCCACGGCTACGACTTCGACGAGGTGCCGGACAACCACTGCCGGGTGGCGGTTGTCGATCCGGGCACCCAATTCTGCGCCACGGTATTCGCCTCGATCGACCGGGACGATGGCCATGTTTGGGTTTACGACGAACTGGATCTCCGCAATGCGGACGCCGGGCGCTGGGCCGATGAGATGTATCGCCGGCAAGGCGAACACGCCTTTGAGGTAATCGTGATGGACGAGCGGGCGGGCAAGCAACACCCGATGGGTCATTCAAAAAATGTCGCGGAGCACTACTGGGAAGCCCTGTCTCGTCGGGGCATCAAGCCTCGGGTGCTGGGGCCGATGTCCGGTTTCATGCCCGGCTCCTGTGATGTGGAGGCCCGCCAGGAGGCACTGCTGGACTGGATGGCGGTACGCGGCGAAGGGACATTTGCCGGCAGCCCCAGATTGAAGGTGGCCCGAGGGCGAGTGCCCGTGCTGGAACGGCAAATGAAGGCCGCCCAGATGGAGATGCCCCAGTCGGGCAAGTCGGGCAAGCGCCGCAAGCAACAGAGGCGGCTCGCCCTACAGGAAGATGTACTTGTCTGCCTGGAGTACCTTGCCGCCTACAGCCCGTTCTACCGCGAGCCGGTCAAAATACATACCAAAGAGAGCAACCCCGCTTACGACAAATATCTGGAATTCAAAGACCGCCGCAAACGCCGTCGCGAACAGCGTGTGCCAACCTACTAACCGCAAAGGAGTGTTTCGATGACAGTATTGACTTTGACCGATGAACTTCGCCGCCAGATGGACGAGTGGAAGTGTCCGCCGTTGCACGTAGGCGATTCCGTGGAAGTGTGGCCCAGTCCAAACCAGTCCGAGAACCGCTACTTCGGCACGATTGTGGCGGTGAACAACAAGTGCGCCGACATTTTGGCGATCGTACCCGACCAGTCGAGGATGGACTTCCGCGTGAACTGCATGTTCGAGGGCGACCCGGACATCATCCTGAAGCCGGACATCTTCAGCACCGGAGTGGAGGGCGGCAACAACTGCGGCATCTTCTGCTTCACCGCCAGCGAACAGCAACAGCGGGCCATCGCCGCCCGCTTGCCGGCGCTGGAGAAGATGGTCGGCGACATGGCGGCCGAGATGGCCCGCAGCAAGGCGCGTGCAAACAAACCACAAAGCGATCCACAGGTGGGACGGCCACGGGGCCGCCCGAGAAAAACCGTCGTCGAATCACCGGACAAGCAGGTCAATTTACCATAGGTGAGCCATGGCAGAATTGCTCGGCAGCATCACTTCCCTGTGGGAAGCGCAGATTGAAAACGCCAAGAAGACCCGCTACCGCCAGTTCGGCAAGACGGCCGAGCGGCTGTGGGGCTTTTTGGGCAAAGAGTATGCGGACCTGTATCCGACGACCCGCCCGGACGACGAAGAGGACCAGAAGTTTCCGCACATCAGGGGCGACCACTATAAGCCGCGGCTCAACAAATCGGCCGAGTACGTGGCGCTCTACATTCCGCACCTGCACGCCAAGGTTCCGCACCGACTGGTGACTCCCGACCGTCCGGTGTTGCCGATGGAACTGCTGGAATTGATGGAAGAGGCGGTGGCGCAACAGTCCGAGCGGGAGGTACGGGACAAGCTGCGGGCCTGGTTTATGCAGTGGTTGCTGAACTGGACGCCCGGCGAATACGGTTTGACTCGCGAGATGCGGCTGATGCTGCCCGAGGCGCTGGTGAAGGGACGCGGGATTCTTTGGCACGAAATGGTGCCTGGCCCGCACGGCGAGATACCGGCCAGTCTGTTCGAGTCGGTGGACGGGCTGCTGGTCGACCCCGACTGCGTGATGTTGCGCGAGGCAGGCTGGACCAGCCGGCGCCGGTGCCGCAGCGTATGGCGATTGGCCCAAGAGGCGGGCGTGGAGCCGGGCTTCTTGCGGGGTGCCTACGACAGCAACCTAAAGAACGCCCTGGACCAGCAGCAAATCGGCGGCGATGAGAAGCACGACGTGGTGATTTACCACGAGGTCTACAGCCGCGCTGGGCTGGGGCGCAATTTCTGGGGAGCCGACGACGAGATCAAACAACTCGACCGGGTGGTCGAAAAGCTGGGCGGCAACATCTGGCTGCAAATTGTGCCCGGGATGGGCCGACCGCTTAACCTGCCGCCGGAGTTGTTCCAGTCGCCCGACTGGGAAATGAAGATCGAGGCCGCCTTGCGGTGGCCGATGCCCTTCTATCGCAACGCGCAGGACCCCTGGGCGTTCACCGGGCTGGACTTCTATCCGCACGAGGCCGACCCGTGGTGCCGCAGTCCGCTGGAGGCGGCGCTGCCGTTGCAAATCTTCCTGGACAATTCCTATGCGTTCTTGCAGGCGAGAATCCGGGCGACGTGTAGGGATATCATTATCACCGATACGCAACTGGAGGAGGGGATTCGCAAGGCGATTAACGGCTGTTATGACCAGGAGATGGTGGTCACGGAGGACGCGAAGCGGGCGGTGGAGGACTTGATCCACATTCTCCAGTTCCCGCCGGTCAACCGCGACATCTATGAAATCATTTCCATGGCCGAACGGGCCTTCGAGCGGAACACGGGGATGTTACCGTTGATGCACGGCGACATCGGCGAGACACAGGCCCGCTCGGCACGCGAGATAGACGTGCGCGAGGGCCACGTCAGTTCCCGGCCACAAGACTTCGCCGACATGACGGAATCATTTATGTCGGCCATCGCGCGGAAAGAGGGCCTCATGACCCGACTGGCAATGGGTGAGCGGGAAGTGGCCCCGCTGTTCGACGAGCCAATACCCGAGGAGGCTTCGCCCGAGGACGGCACCCCGGCGGTGCCGATGGGACCGCTGACCGAACAATGGATGAACCTGGTGTTCACCGACGACGAAGCGATAGCGGCCGGCGAAATGTCCTACTCAGTCGAGGCCGGCAGCGGGCGACGGAAAAACAAGCAGAAGCAGATGGCCGACGCGCAAAACCTGGCCCAGGTGGTGATGCAGCCGGCCCTGCAACTCTACGGTGAGACGGGCAACCCGGAGCCCTGGAACTGGGTGATGGAAACCATCGGCGACGCATGGGAGGTGGATTCGCGGAAAGCCATGTTACAGCCGTTCGAGCCACCGCAACTCGAGAAGAAGGCGGCCAGCAAATGATACTCAAAGATCGAAGTTACAACAAGCAGCCAAAGCGGCCTCGCCCGAACTTGAGGGGCACGTTTCCCTGCCCCGCCGTGATGGGCACCACCAGCCAGTTTCACGCTGCCCGGAGTGGCGACGAACTCAGCCGGGGCAAGGCGACTGAAATGCGGGCAATGGGAATGACTCCGCCGGCCGGCATGAGCTGGTCGCCGCAACTGAACCAGTGGATTGACGGTCCCGACGACGTGAAGCGTATCTGTAAGGCCAATGGTTCGGGCTGCACCGGGTCGGTCAATGTGGCGCAGGTAATCCCCGAGGTCCCCGACAAGGGGCCGTACCGGGTGGCCGACGAGGTGGTGCAGGACGAGGTGGATAATCGGCTGATTGAAGAGGATGTCCACGAGTTGCAGGGCCGGGAGTACGACGACCTGACCGAAAAGGTACGCGAAGAAATAACGCCCGTGATGGAGATTGACTGATGCCCCAGCCACCGATGCTGACTACCGCTGATGTCATCGACTCGTGTATCGACTTCATGACCGGCCGCGCATCGTGCGACCAAAAAATGATGCGCCGG
>SDBU01006454.1_pt1 | contig 13777 bp, 17 predicted proteins | sample 2277071 | NCBI WGS metagenome assembly SDBU01 (sample SAMN10397929, study PRJNA504765) | marine sediment metagenome | isolation source: marine sediment core GS08_GC12, 126 cmbsf | place: Arctic Ocean: Gakkel Ridge, Loki's castle | collected 2008
GAGAGGTGCTCAGGGCAACCGCGAGCGATACATTGACAGTGGACGGCCTGGCACTGCGCAGGGATGGCAAGACCCGAGTGCTGCTGGCCAATCTGAGTCACGAGCCGCAGTCGGTTAGTGTCGACGGCCTGACCCAGACTGTCCACGTGCGCCACCTGAACGAAACGAACGCGGAAGAGGCCATGCGTTCGCCGGAGGACTTCCGGGCCCAAGAGGCAGAAGCCGTGCAGACCAGCGAAGGGGTGCTGGCGCTCAGACTGCTCCCCTATGCCGTGGTCCGCATTGACACCCAATAGGAGGTCAACAATGAGTCGTACCGTTCTCGTCACCGGTGGTTCCGGCCTGGTTGGCAGCTACGTGATGCGGCGGCTGGCCGAGCGGGGCGACACGGTCATCAACTTCGACCTGCGAGAGCCAGATTCTGAAGCCGCCTGGTGGCTTAAGCCCATCGCCGATCGCATCCAGTTCGCTCCCGGCGGCGTCGACAGCTGGGGGGATTTGGTGGCAGCGGTGAAGGCCTACCAGCCCGACGCTATCATCCACATCGCCGCCGTCGTAGACCTGCCGCTGCTCAACAAGCGCCCCGGCCTGGCAATGAACATCAACTTTGGGGGAACGTTCAACATCCTCGAAGCCGCGCGCCTGTTTGGTGTCGAGCGGGTTGTGTATTTCTCCAGCATCGGCATGCTGCCCGGCATCCAGTACGAGCCAGTGGATGTGAATCACCCCGTGTTCCTGGCCGCTGAGGGACCAGGCGCCAGTTTCTATGCTGCGGCAAAGGTGGCCAGTGAGGCCTTCTGCTGGGCCTACCACCAGTCGTATGGCGTGGACCACATCATCCTGCGCCCCTCGGCAGTCTACGGCTTCGGCATGCGCTACCCCATCTTCATCAAGCCGATGGTGGAGAACTCGGTGCGGAGTCTGCCCACCCGCTTCGAGAAAGGGCGTGAATTCCCGCGCGACTACACCCACGTCCTCGATGTCGCCCAGGCGGCGGTGAAGGCCGTCGACATCCCGGCGGACCAGGTGCAGGACCGTGTCTTCTTCGTGGCCACGGGGGAACCGCTGGTTACCGCCGGCCAGGTGGCTGACGTAGTCACAAAGCTAATCCCGGGTGCGGACATAGAGATCGGATCCGGCCTGTCAGAGGACGATCTGATCGAGATACGCTACCGGGGCGTGCTCAGCATCGACAACGCCAGGGAACAGCTGGGTTACCAACCTGAATTCGCAAACATCGAGGAGGGCGTAGCCAATTACATCGAAACCTATCGCCAGTACCTGGCTGGGTGCGGCGACTCAACGGAAGCGAACTAGCTCCGGACGATAGTGAAAGAAGGATGATCTATGATTGCTGCAACTGACAGACCGTCACTACTAGAGCGTCTCTTTTCTTTGGAGGGCAAGACCGCCCTGGTCACCGGGGCGGCCGGCGGAATCGGCCGTGTGCTTGCGGTTGCTCTGGCCGACATCGGCGCGGTGGTGGGTCTGCACGACCTTACGCTGGCGCAACTCGAAGAGCCAAAACGTCTGGTGGAGGAAGTTGGCGGGCAGGCGGTGATACTGGCTGCGGACTTGGGGGACGTCGAAGCCTGTCGCCGGCTCATCGCCGACGCTCACAGAGCGCTGGGACGATTGGATGTGCTCATCAACTGCGCTGGCATGAATCGACGGAAGCCGATTGAGGACGTGACGCAGGACGACTTCGACACCATCGTGGCCGTCAACCTGCGCAGTATCTACTTCCTCAGTCAAGCGGCGCATCCCATCATGCAGGCTCAGGGTGGCGGCAAGATCATCAACATCGGTTCGATCACCGTTCATATCGGCCTGGGTACCGTGTCAGTTTATGGGTTGACCAAGGGAGCGGTGGCGCAGGTAACCAAGGTAATGGCAGTGGAGTGGGCCAAAGACAACATCCAGGTGAACTGCCTGGCCCCCGGATACGTGATGACACCGCTGTCCAGGCCTGTCTGGGAGGACGAGTACAAAGCCGAGTGGCTTCGGGCACGGATTCCCATGCGGCGACTCTGTCAGCCAGAGGAACTGGTGGGGCCCGTTCTCTTGCTGGCCTCCGAGGCTTCATCGTATGTGACCGGTCAAACGATCACGGTTGATGGCGGATTTATGGCTGGCGGCTCGTGGGAACGTGATGCGTAGTCGTTCAGCTGGGAGAGAGGCCGATAGGTCTGGATGCCGGCGAGTGGCACCTGACTGTTTGAGGCCAGCCCAATCCAATGCTGAGGGAGATACAACCCGGCATGTGTCAAAATGCCAGGATACCGGACACCAAGAACAGGAGAGAAAGAAATGAACACAAAGACGAAATTCGAGTTTCTGGGAAACGCCGCCTACCGCATAACCAACCGTGAGGGCAAGGTCATTGTCATCGATCCGTTCTTGAACGACAGCGATTGCTCCCCGATCAAGGTGAAGGATCTGGATCAGGTGGACCTGGTCCTGGTGAGCCACGCCGCGTGGGATCACATGGGGGACACGGCTGAGATTGCCCGCAAGTTCGACTGCCCGGTTGTGTGCGGCGCCGAGGTGCGCCACCATCTCATCCATCACGAAGGAGTTAACCCGGCCAACGTACGCGCTCTGTGCTGGGGGCTACAGGTGGTGGAAGCTGGGATTCGGGTACGCTCGATCACGTCCATGCATTGGTCGTTCATCGAATACCCCGACGGCTCGTTTATCTCCGGCACGCCCATGGGCTTCATCTTCTACCCGGACCCGGGCGTACGAGTCTACCACTCCGGCGACACCGCCATCTTCAGTGACCTGAAGCTCTTTGGTCAATTGTACCAACCCAACATCGCGCTGATCGTCACTTCCATGCCCGACAGCGGCCAGCTGCAGAAGCACGGAATTCCCGAGTCGTTCTGCGGCGAGATGAGTCCGCACGAGGCAGCGCTGGCTGTCCTGTGGCTGGGGGTGGAGTATGCCCTGTCCAACCACTACTCCACGGCCAAGGGCAACCCGGACGTGGAGAAATTCGTCACCCTGGTGGAGAACCTGCACTCAGATGAAGAGCCAGTGGTCAAGCCCGTGGTGCTGGAGCCGGGCGATGTGTGGTACTATCCGCCTGAGGACGAATGACACGCCATCTCCGTACAGGCCTTTGTCGACAGCAGCTCGCAGGGTTGTTCTCATCCAGTTCCCACTTGGCCGGGCTCCCGGCAATATAGTGACGCATCCTGCACAGAGTCTCTTCATCCCGGATGATGTGGTCGTAGAAATCCGACTGCCAGCCGAAATCCAAGATACCCGGCATCCCCGATGCGTTTGGTGCAGGCGGATTTGATCTGAACGATAATCGAGCCCAGCGAATTGGGCTGCAAACCTGGCTGTATCGTAGAGACGCCACGCTACGGCGTCTCTACACAATCGGGCATTCCTGTGTGACCTTAGATGATAATGGTTCCGTGAATATGATTGGGCATGATGATCCATTCATCCAATCTTGGATTGGGTCGAATCTGCTCGGTTCTTCGCCATTCCTCGGCCACGATCTCACCGATCTCTGACAGACGCACGTCTCCACAGATCACCTTTCCCAGCCAGCATTCCCGGTTTTGGGTGCAAATGGTGACGAACTACCAGCCGGAGGATGTGTAATCCCATCACTTCAGACGGGTTGATTCGATACGGTAATTCTGCCGGAACAGCGTCATTTCCCAAATCCCCCCATAGTAGAGACGTTCCGGCGGAACGTCTCCACCACCACCCGCACAAACAGCCAACCCCTGCAGAGACGGCCTGGCGGAACGTCTCCTCTCACATCAGCACCCACAACAGAACGCTGAGCGTGACAAAGCTGACCAGTGTGCTCAGCAAGATGCTGGCGGAGGTGAATTCAGCATCGCTGCCGAACTCGGTGGCCAACACACCAGTCATCACCGCAGTGGGCATGCTGGCCTCAATGATGCAGATCTGGCGGGTCACGCCGGACAAGCCCAGCAGCGCGGCGTAAGCAAACGCCAGCGCCGGCCCAATCAGCAGACGGGTGCCAGTTGCCAGCAGCACCGGCCCCAGCCTCCCCTTGATTGAGGTACGCGACAGCTTCAGACCCAGGATCACGATCATACACGGCACTGCCGCCTGACCCAAGAGTCGCACTGCCCGCGTGATGGGGACCGGCATGGTTGTGTTGGTGACGTTGAGGGCGAGGCCGATGACAATGGCATAGGGGACAGGGACCATCAACACGTTCAGCAGCGATCGCCCCACCGGAGCCGAGCCCCGCGACGCCAGAAAGACGCCCAGCGTATGAATGCACACCGACGTGGCCACGTAGAAGATAACAGCGCGCTGCAGGCCATCTTGCCCGAAGGCAAAATCATTGAGCGGAATGCCATAGTTGCCGGCATTCATAAGGGCTACGCTGAGCATGAAACCACCGGCCAGCTTGCGGTCAAACCCCAGGACGCGCCCCAAGACCCACCCCACGAAAACCATGGTCACAACGGACAGAACTGCCATGGCAACGATCTGACCCATCTCTTCAGCCTGCAGGCTTGAGTGGGCGAGGCTGTCCAAGACCAGGCAAGGGGTGAACAGGTAGATGACAAGCCGGGACAGGACGCGGGGGTCGGGCGCGAACAGGCGGTCAATCAGCACCGACAGCCCCACGATGAGTAATATGGGCCCTATGATGTTGACGGTGATGCCGAGCAAGGATGCCATGAGTCAGCCAAACGGGCCCTACGTCCCCGAATCTGATGTATAGACCCGTTCAAGTGGTGGAGCCTCGAACGGTGCAACCCAATAAAAGGAGTGCGTGAGAATGGAGATGTCTCGAACCACTGACCCACTGAAGGCAGTGAAACATTGAAGCCCCAATGTCCTCCGACTCTCCTGAGAAAAGCCACTTACAACCGCCAAGAGACGCAGCAAGAACTTCATAAACTCTCAGTGGATCTCCACATCCTCGGTGGCAGACTCCCTGCACCAGCCCTGGTAGCGCCAGACCCCCGCCCACCACCTGGTCAGGGCGCGCCTTCCCATTCCTGAACGAACGACGCAATCTGATCCGAGCCGGCCTTGGCGTACCACTGTGACGCGGCCAACTCTGGCTCAGAGCAGCGTAACTCATCCAAGACACCCAGTGCCCTTTGGGCATCCACGCCATCCGGATCGTCTCCGTTGCGACGCAGCTCCAACCGGACTGTGCCGATGGCAACGTGCAACGGCTCTATCTCGCTCACCGGTCACGCTCCTCGTTGCTCTGCCGGGCCTGTTCGTCTATCATCCGCTGTAGTTCCTCCACCGCCTTGCCCATCGCCCGGTACGGCTTCCCACACATCGATTCGACCGTCTTCTCTCCATCCGGCGTGAACTGGCGGATGGACGCCCGCCACAACTCGCCACATGGTTCCAACTCGAATGACAAATCGCCGGTCGCCTGAAAGCGGGTGATCATCGGCTTCACCTCCCAAGCGAATCCTATGCAGTGTACACCAATTCCCCCTATCTCGCCACCACCAACGCGCCAAGAGCGACTGACAGACCATCCCCTCTCGACCCTCAGCCAGCAGCTAACTCCAGTGCAGGGGCAGCGCGGTGAAAGCAACAGTCCCCCTCCTCAAGCACCGAAGCGGGGGACCAGGAATGGGCACGCCAGCCGCAGAGTCTGAGCGCCTGTATCACTGCATGGTGTGCCAAGGACAGACAAGGATTTCGTTGTCTCCGGGGAAGAGCATGAACCGCTGACCGGGGAAGTCCTCTCCCAGGGTGACCTCGATCATCGAGAATCCGGCTGTCCCTATGGGAAACCCGTCCTCCTTGGCAAAGGAGACGCCGGGCAGCACCAGCATCTTGGGGATGGGCACAGGACCCGGGAGATGACCGTCTGCCCAGGCGACCTGATAGGTCTCAACCATGTAGATCCCGGCCGTCTGGTCGGGGTCGCTGATTCACGCCGCAGCCTCAGGACAGATCTTGAACTGCACCGAGGCGCCTGCGCCGTAAACTGTCACCGCCCCCACGAGCAAGGCAATTACCGTCGTGGCCATTATGGCTAACCTGAACCGTCCTCTCATCATCATCCCTCCATTTCCGTGCCATGCCTGGCCGAAGGCCACTCCCCCTGTCGCCCAGCCACAGACGGCAAGAGATCACGCCACCAGCCTATCGGCGCACAGGTAGCCAACGATAGGCGAGACGATGACACGAATCAGTCACGCCCGATGTCACCTACGATGCGGCTGGGGAATACAGGCAAGCCTACCGAGGCTCACAAAACAACCTTGGCAGTCACAAATCTGTTTTCCTCAATGGGGCAGAAGACAGGGGAACGACGACGACACCGAGGATACTGCTTGGTTACAGCATACGACAGAATCCAGATACAGGCAACCCCCAGCGCCACGGGGCTGGCCAACTGCCGCTGCTCTGCGGTGTCCGCATGGCCACAAAGCAACGGCCGGTGTCGACACGGAATTGACGGCGCTGCGGGGGTGAAACGGACCCTCAACGTCTTGGATACAGATCCTCCCGATCAGGCGGGAGATATCCTATCCAGCGCATGGCTCCTCGGTCAAGTCTATGCGCATGTGTCAGTTCTTCGTTTGGGGCTTGAATCAGAAGATAGTGATTCTAGCGTAGCGGATCGGCCTCCTGCTCGCCGTCAGCAGGCAATACTATACCCTGCGAACGTTGGTAGCGGCCGGTCCTTTTTGCCCTTGCTCTACCGTGAATTCAACACGATCGCCTTCCGCCAGACTGCGGAAACCCTCTTGCGCAACGATGGCAGAGTAATGCACGAAGACATCGTCGCCTGAGTCACGAGCAATGAAGCCATAACCTTTTTGATCATTGAACCACTTGACGGTTCCGTTTTCGGGTGCTTCCACTGTTTGAGTCTCTCCTTTCCTCACAGTACGATGAGCGTGACGCGTGGCTGTTTGTCGGCAAAAGAAGAACCGCCCAAACTCAGCAAATCTGGACGGTCACCTGCTTCACTCGAACAGAATTCACCACGTCTGACGTGCTACACTATACCGCATACACGCGATAATGTCAAACGCCAGCATTTGGAGGAATCGAAGCAGTTCTTATGCTTCTTCATCCAGCAAGCGCTGCTCTCCTTCCAGCGTTCGGATGTGGGTGACGTCTTGGGTCACCTCCAGCGTACCCTGATACGCTCCGTGTTCATCGCGCACAGCGAAGTAGCGAATGTGAATGAATTTCCCGTTCATTTGAATCCAGAACTCAGCTACGTCACAGCGCCCCGCGCGGAAGTCGTCCAGGATCTGTTGCACCCGGTGAACGCTGGCAGGAGGATGACATTGCTGCACCTTGCGTCCGATGATGGCGGGAGAGCGTTTGAAGATCTGTTCCTTGGGCTCCGAAAAGAACCTCACCGCATCGTTCCGGTCCACGTAGGTGATGTCAACCGGCAGATGACTCAACACCTGGTTGATCTGCTGCAACGTCAATGCGCCGGTCTGCAGAGAAAGCAATCCCTCCGCTGTCGCCTCGACCGAAGACGTTGCCGCTCCAGGCGAGACCTCCTCAGACAACCATTGGTCGCCCGGTTGAACGTAGCAATACCCCACCTGGGGCTCCTGGGCACGGATCGCCATCCACTCTTCCTGGCTCAACATCTCCAAGGAAGTGGGGAGCAGGATGTTCTCTTCCTTGTAAAACATCTCGCGTATGTCACTGCTCAAGGGCCCGAAGACTTGTTCTATCCGGCCACTGAGGCCATCAGGATCGTCGCCGGGATCGGTGTCCAGCAGACCTGCAAGCGCCTTCCACCCGGCGCGCACATCGTCGTGGATGGCCCACATCACCGAAGATGGCCCACTGAAACCGTGCCGTTCCAGGTAGGGAAACAGGATGTTCTCCTCGCGCAGGTAATGCTTCTCGTACTGGAGCAGTTCCTGCAGGCGATCACGCGCCTGTTCCAGTTGATTCGCCTCCAGCGCCTCCTGGAGCGCGTCCAGCACCTGCGCGGCGGCCTCATTCTCGGCGCGGAAGGTGTGGACGGGATGGCCGGGGCTGGTTTCCGGGCTGGCCTGAGTATCCAGCGACTCCCGGAAAACCGCAACGTGTACGTCGCACAGCCGCTTGATCTCCGTCTCCGGCAGCCCCTCCTCGATCAGGGACTGCTCTATCTCTGCGATCTCCGTCGCGCCCACGTCTTGCAGCAGCTCGGCGAAGTCTTCCTTGACGTCCGCGACGGTCTTGCCCTCGTGCAACTCACGGATTAACCTCTTCAACGTCTCCTTACGCTGGGTTGGGTTGTTGATATGCTCGCTCATCCATCATCTCCTCACTGTAACCATCAGATTCACCCAATCTCTGGGTCAAAAAGTCGTGCCCGGCGCTACCCGTGAATGAGCGCCGGCAGACAGCGGGTGCAAACCCACAGGCTCTCACCCTGGTGGCGGATGGGCAGAAGAGGCGCCAAGTCCTCCCCGGTGGCGCAGCGGAAACACTTCTGGCTAACATAGACCGGGCCTCGCTCCCGCATCAGCGCTTCAGCCCGTCCCTCGTCAAACTGGGGCGCTTCCCGTGTCTCGACACTCAAAGCTCCGGTGGGGCAGACGGGCAGACAGAACCCGGCCCCGTCGCACAGCGCTTCGTCCACTACTTTGGCCTTGCCATCCACCAAGACGATAGCACCCTCAGCGCACGGCGTCACGCAAGCGCCGCAGCCATCGCACAGCTCCTCGTCAATCCGAACAATCTGTCGAACAGCCATTCCTTCCCCCTCCTTCACACGGCCTCCACCCTTTGTATCTCAGGGACCTGTCGTTTCAACACGCGCTCGACACCCATCTGGAGTGTCGTGCGTGCGTGAGGACACCCGTGGCAGGCACCGGTAAGCCTCACGGAAACAACGCCCTCATCATTCACATCGACCAGCTCCACATCTCCTCCATCTGCCTTGAGGTACGGTCTGATAGATACCAGCGATTGTTCCACCTTTTCTCGCATTGTTGTGTTTCCTGTTTCCTGGTCCATTGATTCTCCCTCCTGTTCTGGAATACTATAGAATCCCTTTGAATCCCTACGGTCTCAGCATGTTCCTTCCCCTGACACCGCCGCTGCACGGCAGCGCACACTTGCACCGCGCTTGCGCCCAGCGCAAGTGCAGGTGAGTGCAGGTGAGTGCGGGTGGAGGCAGGTGTGCGGCAGAACCCCTGCTCTCTCGGCGCCGGTGTTCCGTGCCCTTTGCCGGTCCGGAACTCACGGCACCCGATCACCAAACTCCACTCCTGAGTCCGGCTCCCAGACGATCTCAAAGGCACAGGTGATCGCATGTCGGGAACAGATGGACTCGCACAACGCACAGTAGGTGCAATCTGCCGGCCGGGCAACGAAGGGGCCGTCCGCGCCCATCGTCACCGCGCTGGTGGGGCACTGTTCGACACAGACGCCACACCGGTCACATAACAACGGCTCGATCTCAGGTAACGCCCAGCTTCCGATTGAACAGAACAACGCGACCACCTTTCTGACATCAGTGTAACAGAAAGCCGGTCGCCAGTCTACGACAAAAGTCACACCCGCTCAGCGCTGAGATTCGGCCTCGAGCCCCTCTCGGTCGAGCAACACGATGCGCTGCCGGTCCATCCGCACCAACCCGGCATCGGCGAAGGCTCTCAGCGTACGGCCCACCATATCGCGCACCGTTCCCAGGTAGGCGGCCATCTCCTCCTGGGTCCATCGTCGGGTGGTTTGGTCCGCTTCGGCGTGCTCCAACAAGAAACGAGCCAGCCGCCCCCGCACCGTACGCAGCGCAAGGCTCTCCACCAGATCGGTCAGGTGGTCCAGCCGACCAGCGAAATCCTGCAGAATGGTCAGCGCCAGTTCCGAACACTCACCCACCAGACGGCGGAGATCATCGGCGGCGATGGCATACAGGGTGACACAGGTAAGCGCCTCAACAGTGGCGTGATTAACACCGTGGGGCAGGAAAGGAGGCACTGTATTGAAGGCCTGGCCCGGTCCCAGTCGCGCCAGTATCTGCTCCCGGCCTTCGGGCGAGAGACGATAGACGCGCACCTGCCCCTCAGCGATGAAATAGGCCGCCTGGCAAGGGTCGCCCCCAAGGATGATCATCTGACTCGGATTGTGGCGGCGCATATGGGCCACACCGGCCATGCGGGCCAAGGTATCATCGGAGAGATCGGCGAAGAGCGATATGCAGCGTAGGGCCTGGACTGTGGTCTCCATGGTAGCATCATTATAGCGAAAAGCGCGGCGATGCCAAGGCCTGCGCTGACTTCAACGGGACTCGAGGAAGTCGGTTGAGATCAGTTCCGTCGCTGCCGGCGCGCTCGCACAATGCACCAGAGAGTAGCCGGGGAACCCGCGCGGAAAGCCTGGCGCCAGTCGTTTCTCAGCGACGACCACGTCCGTCCATTACCCTTGTACCCGGACCATAGGCAGCGTGACCAAGGCGTGGGGCACGATCAGCACATCCAGGTCAGAGTGGCCGAGGTCGGTCACGGCAGTGTGAAGAGCCTCTTCCATATCGGCAGCCGGCGTCATATGCAGGTCACGCACCACCTCTGGGTGTTCGGCACCAACGATGATGACTCGGTTGTCGGCCAGGACCTTTGCCATGAAGAAGGCCCGCTGTGCGCCGGGCGGGTAGCCGTCGCGGCGTAAGTCAGAAAGCAGCTGGTGCATATCTGTTGCCCGTTTCATGGTCTCGTAGTAGTGCTGTTCGCCAGCCCCCTGGCCGACCCCCTCCGGGCACGGCGCGGGCACGATGAGGCAGCCGCCCGGCCTGACGACAGATGTGGGGGCCAGAAACAGGTAGCTGGCGGCGCGGGTTGCCTGATACAGGTTCTGATCCTTGGGAAACCCAACGCCGGCCACAGCCACATCATACTGGTGTGGGATGGGGACTTCATACATATCCCTGGCCACCGCCACCAATTCCAGGAAGGCCGGCTCCGCTTGCCCGGCGCGAACGGCCACAACCTGTTTGTTGTCGTCCGACACGACATTCAGGATGAAAGTGAGGCCACCGCGCTGGGCCACCTCGGTCAACGCTTCGTGAAAGGGATTTCCATCCACCTTGCCCAATCGCGTGCCGGGATGGCCCGCCATCTGGGGGCCGTGGGTGTACGCGATGGTTGCCTCGCCAGCTGCCCCCACGGCCAGGGTCTTGCGTCCACCGGAGTAACCGGCAAAAAGATGCGGCTCGACCATGCCGGTGGTCACCACCAGGTCCGCTTCGTGGACAAGACGACTTATCAATACAGGGACGCCCGATTCGGTGATGCCCAGGTCCGCCAGGGCACCCGGGTTCTGGGGAGCGTTGTCAACCACGCAGTAGCGATCCACCACCTCTTGACCCAGCTTGGCTACCTTCTCGGCGGCCGTGCTGGGTCGGTGCATGCCAGTGCCGCACAGGAGAGTGATGTCCCTGTCCTCAACACCGGCCGCTTCCAGTTCGGCCAGGAGTGGCGGGACCAACAGGTGATCGGGGCAGACGCGGGTAACGTCGGTGAAAACGAGACACACCTTGTCGCCTGGCTTTGCCAACCGCCGCAACGGCGGGCTGTTCACCGGACGTGCCAACGCCTGCTGGACGGCGTCGGGCACATCGGCGAGAGGGGGAAGCCGGTTGGACTCAACCACCGCGCCCCGCATGCCGGGCAACAGATCAAACGTAAGTTGGCCTTTGTCAAAGGGAACAGAGTACATTCTTGCGCCTCCCAGAATTGTGACCCACACCAGGTAAGGTGCCTTGCCTCTAGGCCATGCGCTCTCTAAGCAGATATGCTATTTCGGCCGGCGTGTTGGCCATGGGGGCACCCGCCTCCCGTAGAGCGTCAACCTTTTCCTCAGCGGCGCCACCAGCTTAGACGATAGAACCCGCGTGACCGAAGCGGCGCCTCCCGGCTCAAAGATACTCACCGGCATGATCCCCAGTCTTGCCAGCGTCCGGAGTAGAGATACCAGAACAGTTTGGGCCGATCACAGTGGCTCCAGTCAGACGCGAGCGAGATTTGATCTCCATCGTGTCGCGCGTGGGGACGTGCTCGGTCACGATGACGATGGTCCTCAGCCCGGCGTCGAGCGCTTCAAAGGCCGCGACGCCCTATGCCCTTCGCAGGCTGGTCTGCTCCAGCCCATCCACCGGGATGTTCCGCCCGTTGATCCAACTGGCGCGTGGTGAGGCGAGGAAGGCGACAACCTGCGCTACTTCCTCCGGCTTTCCCAGTCGCCCCATAGGGTAGACCTCTGCCAGATACGCGTCAAAGAACTCGGGGCGTGCCTGCCGGATGCGGTCCCAGCCGCTGTCAGGCCATATGGTCGATCCGGGAGACACGGTGTTGACGCGTATGTTCTCATGCACCAGGTCGAGCGCCAGCCGCTCGGTCAGGTAAACGATCGTGGCTTTGGATGCGCTGTAGTGCGTCGCCACCTGCACCTTGGGGTGCCAGCCCGCGCTGGAACCGATATTGACGATGGCACCTCCGCCGCTTCGCCGCATATGCGGCACGACCAGCCGGACCAGACGAATGACCTGAAAGATGTTTGTCTCGAACGTCCACCGCCAGTCTTCATCCGTGGATTCCAGCAGGCTGCTGGTGCGAAAGCCTCCCGCGTTGTTGACCAGAATGTCTATGCTCCCTAACTCCGCGCTGGTCCGGTCGACAAGCCGCGCGGCGTCTGCCGGATCGGTGACATCAGCCTGAACGGCAACCACCGGCACCCCCCGGTCGCGCAGCTCATCAGCGGCCACCTCCAGAGCGTCGGAATCTCGCCCGCAAATCCCTAGAGGGCAGCCCTCACTGGCAAGCACCCGAGCGGTGTGCAGTCCAATTCCCCGGCTGGCGCCAGTGATCAACGCCACTTTGTCACTGAGATTCAGGTCCATAACAGTCTACTCACCTCTTACCGATGTCCGCGACAATACCCTGCCTGACCCCACTTGGCGGTGGAATCAGAGATCTAGTCAGTCAAGAACTCCTGACGCGGCGGGCTGAAGATCTCATAAGTGACCGTGTCTTCCAACATCGTACCTCCATGGGGCACGTTGGAAGGAACATGCACCACGTCACCGGGACGCAAGATCCGCCGATCGCCGGCTGACTCAAACTCAATGACTCCCGAGACGATAATGAGTATCTGCTCGTGAGGATGGTTGTGCTGGGCGACAACGGCCCCCTTGGCCAGATGGAACTGCGTTACCATCGCCTTTTCCCCACTGATCACGCGTCGCCCAATCTGAGGGGTCACCTCGAACTGGGGTACATCGTCCCATCTGTAAAAGTTGGCTACTGCCATGCTGCTGCTCCTTCTCGCGCTGTCCGGTCGAGTAACTTGTTTCGTCCCACGTGAAACCCGATCGTCCTCGTACGGGTCTCTGTCACTTCAGATCCCACACGGAGTTAGCTGCGGGCCCCTTGCCGCCACACCTATCCACGTCAAGGCACATCACGCAGCCGGCTTCCAGCTCCGTCACGTACAGAGAGCCGTTCCAGAATGCCAGATTGGTGGGAAGGAGCCCACCGGTGGGCAGCTCAGCCAAGAGGCTGCCTGCCGGGTCCAACACGGCCACCACCCCCTTGCCGAAGTGGGCTGCGTATAGGTTCCCCTCCACATCCATTGCCAGGCCAACCGGTCCGATGCCACCACACAGATCAGCAAAGATCTCTTGGGACCTGGCGTGTCCGCGCTCATCCAACGTGAAGCGATGAATCCTGCTAGCGAACGTCTCGGCCAGGTACAAACACTCACCGTCGGCCGAGATGCACAGCTTGGTGGGAAAGGCCAAACCCTCGGCGAAGATCTCCGT
>SDBU01006455.1_pt1 | contig 13773 bp, 15 predicted proteins | sample 2277071 | NCBI WGS metagenome assembly SDBU01 (sample SAMN10397929, study PRJNA504765) | marine sediment metagenome | isolation source: marine sediment core GS08_GC12, 126 cmbsf | place: Arctic Ocean: Gakkel Ridge, Loki's castle | collected 2008
AGGCGAGGGCCCGATTCTCGACCGCGCGAAAGGCATCCGGCGCGTCGCAGGAAGAACGGCAGGACCTAAGGAAGCTACAAGCGGAGTTGGACATACCGGACGATGTCATGCGGTCCCTGCCCGGCGGCAGTGGGGATTATGTCAGCGACTTTGGCGAAATAAGTTGTATCCATCTGCTCAAATAGCAATGTCTGTCGCTGGTTTCGCGGTATGTTGCGAATTTGCTGGATGACTTTTTCCCTGTCATCCTTTTTCTTGGTGCCTGTGGCATCACAGTAAGAGACCAGTAATCTTTGATCCTCTCCAGTAGCTGCCAGAAGCGACTGCGCTATTATTCCGTGCAATTCCGGCCAGAATTGACCGTGAGCGAACAGGTCTATTTTCTGTTGTATTTCCCGCTGGAGCGTTTCGATATCACGGTCGACCTGTTTGAACCAGAGAATATTTTGATCAATTCTGCCCATTTTATTGCCAGCCTCGGTGGGGTGAATTTCTAACTTTTTCGGTTTCGTCGGAGCGATTATAGTCGTCGGCAAGTCGTTTAGTGGTCCCCTGTTCGGGAGTAGAAGCCTCAAAGATTTGACAGTCGCTAATAGCTTTGAGGCGGTGAATAGAATTGGGTTTGATGGTATAGCCAGTGAGTGGCAACATGTCTTGAGTGGTGAGGGAATTTTGATCAGGACCCAGGCTGATTTGGGCTTGGCCGTTTATTAAGGTTAGGGTTTCGGTTTTTTGATCGTGGGATTGAAGAGAAAGTTGTTGGTTGGCTTTGATGGTAAGAATTTTGGCGGTATAGGGAAGGTTGGGAGGGGTTAGGATTATTTCTGTTCCCCAGGGTTTTTTAATGGTGTTGGACATTGGTTAAATGATAGCAGAAAAACCGGGTTTGAGGGGGGCTGACAGAGGCAGAATTTGTAATTAGCAGTCTAAAATTTGAGTGCCAATAGGAGTTTGAAAGCAAATTTAACCTAATCTTCCTGTATATTTTTGTACTAAAATAGTATAAAGGATATCAGATAGAATAGAATGATGTATTTTGATAGCGAATTTAGGTGGTGAGGAGATTGATGATAATTCTTTCTAAAGCTATTTCTTTGGGGGTGGTAAGTTGTCCGGATTTGTTTTGGTAGTCTAACTCAATAAGTTGGAGATAGGTTTTTAAAAGAATTTTTTTAGGGAGACGATTGTAACCCCCCATTTGTTTTCTGATGTTGTTTTTTAAGAGGTAGAGAAATAGATCGTAAAGGTTTTGGTCGATAACTTTTTGATAGAGGGAGAGAAAACCTTTGAGGTTTTTGGGTTTGACGGCATTAAGACAATTCCAAAGATTATTGGGTAGGGTGAAAAATTGGATTTTGGCAGTAGGAAAGATTTTTAGTTGAATGGCAGTTAGTTTTTTGCCTTGCCAGAGGATGATGTTGGCTATTTTGTCACTTTTATTTATCAGTTCGATTATTTTGTTTCTGGCTTTGGTAATAGAGAAAAAGTTGTCAATAAGAAGGGTTTTTTGGGCAAGGAAAAGGGAGGTGCCTTGAAGGAAGTTATTTATGAGTTCTAAATTGGCTTGTTTATAGTTAATTCGAAGGGTATCTGATTGGCCAAGGGAATTTATTAGGCTATTTAGAGCGGTACGGCTGTCTTTTTGATGGTCACCATGAAGGATATGAATCATAGTATATTTTACCGTTTTTGGGAGATATGGGTTTTACGTGTTAGATTTGGTAAAATTACTCTGTTTTTGGTTGACATTTTGGCCCCATCGTCTAGCGGTTAGGACGTCAGGTTTTCATCCTGATAACCGGGGTTCGATTCCCCGTGGGGTCACCGCTGTTTTTTGTTTGAAAGATGAAGGATATTTTAATCAAAATTATAGGATCTAGTTTGGGAGACAGAACGATTTTCGAATTAGCTTAATTGAAAAGGAAGAAGAAAGGAGGAAATTAGAAAGAGAGCTTTTAGAGTCTTTTAATCAAAAATGAATAAAAATCAAATCTTTACTTTCGCTTGCAGAACCCTAGCCTTTATACGGACGACAATACCACCGTCAACAAGCCGCCTAGTCCTGAGCTTTTCCAATAACCCAACCCTGTGAATCGTTGATTGAGACCCTTGATACCGTCCACCCTCTTGAGAATCCCCACATCTCAGACTACGATGCTTACTTCTTTCTCCATTCATATGATGCAGTCTATCACACTTTGTTCCTCACTCCAGCCATTTTCCCCCCTCCATTGATGCCTTACATCCATCTCCGGTCGCCACTATTGCCTGTTTAAATTGGAGATAAAGATTACCCATCTCCTTCATAAGTGGTTCGATTTTTACCCCCCGTAGGGTCACACGGCAGTTTCGAGGTTGTTTTGTCTGTCGGATTAACGATATTTTTCTTTTTTTGTAGGAGTTTACGGTAGCCCACAGAATAAAACTTTGATAGGATTAGTATATGGTTGAGGATATTAAAGCAACTCGTCGAGAGGCAGATCACTCAAATAAGGAAAGGTTGTTTTCGTCACAATTGTCTGCAAGGAAGCAAATTGAAGAATTGATTAAGACAAACGATGTGGTTGTTTTGACGGGTTTGACGGGTGTTGGTAAGACCACATGTCTTAAAGGAGTTGATGCCAATGTATTGGATTGTGATTCACGAGAAGGTGAAAGATTTATTGGTGGAAAAAGTCTTGCTGATGAAGAATTTGATTCGGAGAAACCGGTAGTTTTAATCAGTAACCCTGGTAGTGATGAATTTGCTTCTGAAGGAACTCCAAGGGTGGCAATAAAAACAGCGCCTATTGAGGAAATAGAGGGAATAGTTGATGATGTTGCTAAAGAAAAAGATGTTTCTTTGTCTCCCGAAGAAAGACGGACAATTAGTGAATATTCATTAGGTATCCAATGCTTGTTCCTATGTTAATTGATCTACGGGAGGAACCAGCTTCTATGTCATTGTTTACTGCTAGGCATATTCTTGGAAATCTTCGTTTTGAGATCAGAAATAGAGTTGGTCGCGATTCAGAACAATTGTCTCGGACTTTTGACCCGTATCTAAGTTCTTCTATGTCCGAAGATTTGGTTTCCACGATTATTGCCGAAGCGAAACCAGGACGTGCTGAAAGTTTGGCTAGTGTAACGTTGAGTATGATGGGTGCGGAGTGGAAGAGAGCTTTTCCTCCAGAAGAAGATGAACTGCCACCTCTTTTAGTTGCTCCTAAAAGTCGAGAGATATATGATGCTATATTTATTGGCGGTAGAGAACATGGTACCGAGTTTTATCCAGGAATTCCAGTGGAAAGTAACGCTTTTCAAATTATAGTTCCCTCGCTAACTTCGGATCAATTAGATCTGATTCAGAGATGTTTTAAGATTACGGATGAAGATTGTAAAGGTTTTAGATCAGAGTGGGCGTCGCATGTGGATGAGGCAGGTGTGCCTAATATTTTTGATAATCCTGTTGTTCTTCGGGGTGGGAGAATGGAACTAGCGCCGATAGGTCTTCGAAAGTATTGTTTATCGATTGCGAAAAAAGATACAGTTCAAAAATACATGGAACAAAGAACACAGTTTTCTGGATCTTGGAAAAGTATGAAATCAGTTCACGACTCATCTGATTTACGAATTTTTGTATCTCAAACAGATTATCCCGGAGATGGTTTGTCTTTAGCTGTATTGGCTTCTGAACAAGGAGAGGGAGAACATATGTTAGCTTTTTTCGCTACAGACCATAAAGGAGGAATAGGAAATTGTATTAGGAGAGGTTTGCCGTTAGAAACTTTGCTTCAACAAACAAGGGTACCTTACTTGGTTAAAATGGGAGATGTGGTTTTTAGATTCAATCCGGAAAAAGGAGATTTAGAAGAAGTTGTTCAGACTGAGGATCGAGTTGAGGCTTATAATAGAGTAGCTAAAGAATATGGTTACCGTACGGCTGAGAGGTATCTTGGTTTTTTTTATAGAGATTAATTGACTTGTGACTTGATAGCTCAGACGGGTTGGCAAGAGGAAGATAATTAACGGGAGATACTGATGTTTGGGCATTTTTTTAGTTGATCTCTAATTATTTGAGTAGTGATTAAGTATGCTGTGTTTCTTCTATTTTAAGTTGGGTATAGATATAGCTCATCTCTCTCATAAAAGGTTCGATTTTTACCCCCCGTAGGGTCACACGGAAATTTGAAAGTCGTTCTATATGTTGAGTAAGAGCATCCCATAAAAGATACTTCTAGGTAGTTTTTTGATATAATTCCAACACTACTAAATTAAACAAATACAGGTAAATAACAGCCTACTTTTTGTTTAATTGAGGTAGTTTTTTCCTTGCACCTTAATAAATTACGGAAAATTAAGCTTTCATCATGTGGGTAGCACTTTGGACATTATAAGTTAATGTTTGTGGTGCTACCTATTTGGGATAGCATGTGTTCAGTATATCTGCGTAAGAGGAGATGAGCGAGATGTCAGCAGCAATTTTGTTCAAAGGTGAGAAGATTGGTATGAATGTAAATGCCTGGGGGTTGCGGGAGAGAATGATTGTCCAACCAGGTGTTGCAGTCATGCATCGGGAAATGGGAGTCTTTGTCTGGCTCTTTAGAGAGGGCGATCCAGACAAGCTCGTTGTGGCGAAGTTTTGGGGTTTAGTTATGCCTCAAGACCTGATTGCTTGTTGGCGGGCCATGCTCATCCTTCAAGGGGTGAAAAACCTTAGCGAGGATGACCTTCGCAATGCTTACTGTGCGGGTCAGCGCGAGTCGTACGGTGACTGTGCTGGGATTATTGCCAAGATCGGTCGTGGTGTTTATGATGCTGTCATGACACATCCCATCCCTGACGAGGTGGTCAATTACATCATCAGATTCAAGAAAAGAGGAACTCATTTCGGGGATAGAAGTTACTATGTTGTCCTTTGGCCCATAACCCAGGAAGTGGAAGCAGGTACATTTCGATGGCGCGATGATTTCGCCTGCATCGGTGTGAAACATCCATGGCAAGCGGAAGATCGCAGAGGGGCAGAAAGGCGAGTTATCGAGCGGTATGATCGCTACATCACTGACTATGCGAGAAAATACGGTTATTTTCGCAAAGGTTTGATTATGCAGAATGTTGAACGCGTCATCGTCGATATGGTCGAGAGGGGTGTCGAAGCCAGATACGGCCAAGATATTGTTCTCGGTCTTGCGATTATGCGCGCACGTGGGAGTATTACTGTTCTCACGTCAACATTCATGAGCTTTGGTGATGAAAACATAATCAGGTACCCACGTTCGGTTCAGGAGAGCCTATACGGAGCAGTGAGATGGTTAAGGTCTGAGTTCAGAACAGGTTTCCTCAGTCTTAAGCCGGAGCGATCTCAACAGGAGTACATGGAGATAATGGAGGAGATTGACAGAGCTGAAAAGCGGGAAAATATGCCCATCACTCATCCGCTATAACATCACAAAATATACAAACCTCTTTAAGGGCGCGCAAGCGACGGTTGACCCCGTTATCAGTCATTTTTCGTAAACAAAGCGTCTCACAGGGTTGGGATAACAGAACGTTCCTAGGCGGAACTACCATACATTATCCCATCCCAATAGACGCTACTAAACCTCTACGATTTATTATTCGTACTGATGAGTCCAAAAGGACGAAAGGTTATAGAAGTTTGGAGGCTGTTCCACTTTGAGTTAAGTTTTAGTTTTAGCTTAGACAGAAGTATGGGTTGAGGTTTTTTGTCTAAAGTTGATATAAAGGTTGTTAATTTCTTTCATAAATGGTTTGATTTTTACCCCCCGTAGGGTCACTGTATGTAGAAAATTTTAGGTAGTAACTTTTAGAGAAATTCCAGCTAAGATCCAAAATATCAGCTCTTCTGATATTGATGTAATGTTTGTTTGTGAATGTAGAATATATAGGAAAAAGGTTGCCAAAAGATATTTTGAATAAACACTTTTAAAGAAATATAGATTACGACCCACTTTATACAGCAGTCCGAGATAAAAGATAAATCCTACTAATCCCGTTGTTACTAACATTTCTAGTATATTAGAATGTGCTTTATCAACATAAGCATCGTTATGTATTTTTATTGGCCAGTCAATGGATTCAAAGGCATAATCAAAATTCGCCCAACCCCAGCCAAATATGGGCCTTTTTTTAAAAGCAAGTAACCCTTTTACGAATATTCTTTCGCGACTTTCTGCAACCAACCTATCATTTTCGAATGTTTGTTGATAGTTTTTTATAAAGGAGATTGTTGCTATTAAAATAATGAAGGTGGCAATTAACCAAGCTTTAAGATTTCTATCTTTATTTAAAACTATATAGGAAACGTATAAAATTGATCCAAGAATGCCTGCCCATGATTGTGTTAGAAATATGGCAATAATTTGGAATACGAAGGCTATTTTAAAAAGGCGATTTTTTTTATTTTTATAAAGATGTAAGGTGAAAGGTAGGGTAACTAGCAAGTAACCTGATAAAAAGTTTGGATTGCCAAAGTTTATTCCGATGGCTCCATCCCAACTGGTGATGAAAGGTTTGGTAAAAAAACTTAGTAAGTAATTGGTTATAACCCAGATGTTAAGAATGAGATTGGTATAAGCTATTACTTTGAAAATATTTCCCAGCCAATTCTTTTTAAAATATAGAAGTAAGAAAAATAAAAGTATATAAAAATGAGTTAAGGTAAAAAGTCCATCAGCTCTATAATAATTTCCAATAACACTTTTGTGAAAATTCATACCTGAAATACTACTAATTATGGTGGTGAGCAAGAAGGCTATTGATAAGTAGACTAATTTTTTGTCATATTTGGTTCTCTTTAAGGTAAATGAAAAAAACAAGCTTATAATCCCTATTATTTCTATGACACGGTTGATAAACCATACTTTTGGAATTTCAAAACTGATCTCAGAAAAAGGCCAAAATATGTATATGTTGGTGGTTAGCAAGAATAAAAGTAAGTATTGTGGAATAAGCCTATAGTACTTGACATTCATATAATATGTGGTGTATAATGTTCGAACTTATTAATAAATATAACAAAAAAATGAAAATTAATTTTTTAAGAAAATACGAAGATTCGTTAAAAGTGAACGCTGTTGTTTTGGCTCTACTTTTCATGTTACTAATATTATCACCTATGGTTGTCTTGGCTGCAAAAGGTGGGCAAGGTGATAGAGGAAAAAAGTCTCATGTTGTTACACCACCTGGAAAGTTGAAAGAACCTGTTACCCCTCCAGGTAAAGTAAAAAACAAAAATAAGTAATTTTGCTGTCCTTACTTTTATGATGAATCCCGAATTTATAGGTAATATGGGTTTAACACCCAGGGATGTTTTTAGTGTAAAAAGTTTGACTTTAGATGATGTGAGGCCAGAAGACTATTCTGGCCGTGCGGCTAGGTTGCCAAAGAGAAGTTCGGAGATGAAATATTTGTGGAAAATCAAAACAGGTACAAGACCGGGAACATTTCTGGCACTTTCTTTACTTTGTACAGAGATGTTGGGGGAACCTGAGTTATTAACGCCACACTATAATGATTTGTTAACTTTCATGGTTGATAGTGGTATTGATCTGCGTCGACGATCAAAAAGGGCTAGAAGATTTATTTCTACAGGTTTAGTTGGTGACATCGCTGAGGAAGTGGGTCTGGATATTCAATTTACTAGGATGGTATTTAGGGGGTTAAGGGCTAGTGGTGTAGTGGTGGCAGATTTAGGTCAAAAGGCCAGATTGTTGTTAAAGGATCAAGTAGAGCAATTTATTGAAGACTATCAAACTTTGCCACCATCAGCCCAGAAGGTAAAACCAGAATGGACGGGAGATTGTCGTAAATGGTACAACGACCTTGCTACCTGTGGGAGAAGAATGATGGGTGGTTTTTTTGCCTTATGAATTGCCATACTGGCAGCAGGTTTTAGTTGAGACGAAAGATCGGGCATTGCCTTTTTCTCGTCGAGTACTAGAATATTATGCTGATGCTAGAGTTGTTAATTTAACTAATATAAAAACTGGGTTGGTGACTCGTACTAGGAATGATTTTCAGATACCAGTTGACAGGAAGGTTTTTGAGAGAACATTGTCTTTATTAAGTGCAGATTTTCCGGTAAAGTAGTTTTTATTTAATTTTTCGTTGTGGACTAAAGTAAATACATTGGGTAATTTTGGCTTCTATTCTTTTTTGGGTGGGCTAAGTTTATAGTTATATCCGATGTGTTCATTATCTTTGATACCCAGAGGTAACTCTTCGGGTAAATAAGTCCTTGTTTCACATTTAACTACAATTCTTTTTTCTCCCTTAGTAAGTCGACCTACTAACTCCTTGGTCATATTTGATGGCATTCCGATTTTGGAAAGTACTTCGCTTGCCATTTGCCATTGTTCTTCAGCTGCTGTTTGATTAGAATCCCTTCGGATTAATTGTTCTCCCAACTCTATTCGACCCATGGTGGCATAAAACATTTGATAAAAATGACCATCGTGAACAATTGAGGGTGTGCCGGGGTCAAATGTGATGTCGCAGAGACGATCCTGGCTTGGTCTTAATGTAACTTCTACAGACATGGTGAATTATATAATGAAGGTGTAATCCAAGCAGGGGTCTCTTGTCTAAATTGGAGATAAAGACCATTCATTTCTTTTATAAATGGTTCGATTTTTACCCCCCGTAGGGTCACAAATCAAGATTAATTTCCAGAAATATCAGAAGTAATTGAAGTCACCTCAGGTTGTCCTTGCCGGATCCAAACGGTGGCGATGCCGTCTTGAGTATTAGGATTGTTATTGAGTTGATCCATAATTGCCCTTGCAAGAAACTGGATCTCTTCTGGAGACATTTTTTCTCCTTCAGCCATTGATAAATCAACATCAGCAGCAATATCGGTTTCAGCTGCTAAACATTCTAGGGTATCAATCTCTATCATAACTTTTTCAGGTAAGTGAATTACCTCTCTAATCAAGTCAGATAAGTTATTTTCGGCTGTCTCAAATACTCCTCTTGTTTCAAGAGGTTGTCGTTCTCCTGTAGACGGACCAATGGTAGTAGCGCTGATCGCTTGAGGTGACAAGGCAAGTGATATCCTTAATCCTTCGACTCTTCTGCCAACCTCATTTAAGGAATTCGGTGGTGAAGGAATTTTTTCTTCCTCATTTGTCTCATCTTCTGGATTACGCAAGACAAAAGCAGTATCTTTCCATGCTTGCATTTCCACCGTATCTATTCCCAACCCTCTAAAGATTCCTAAAACTTTTTCTCCAGTAGATCGAACCATTTCTTGCGATGGGTAAAAAGGTCCTTTTCCGTATTCGTCTGGTCCAATGGTATAGGCGATTATTGCGGTTTTAGAATTACCCCTATCTTTCACAACTCGGTATTCACGATCATCTTTATCAGGTATTTTAAGCCCTTCAATTACAACATCAAGAGCCTTATTGCTGGCCTCAGTAAAGGCTAATGTTTCTTGATCATTTAGAGGATTTTCACTTATGGCTATTGGTGTCATTTCTCGAATTATACCAAGCCTTGAATAAAAATTTTTCTTCTGATGAAACTAGATTTGATAAAAATAGGTTAATCTATACTGATGAGTCCGAGGGGACGAAAACGCATGATTTCTGTCTAAATTGGGCATAAAGATTTCCCATCTCTCTCATAAATGGTTCGATTTTTGCCCCCGTAGGGTCACATAGTAGGGGGGTGAGGTTTTATTATTAAGGTAGATTTGATAGAATTTTTTGTGGCTGAAATATCGATAGCTCCAGAGGTATCTAGGGTTTCGGAAGTGGATAGAGAAGAAACATCGCCTTATAAGGGAAGACTTTTGGCCGATCTGGCCAGATTAAGAAAAAGGAATCATCAGGGAACAGAAGAGTTGATGAGGGATTCTGAAAGGCTGCCTTTTGCAAATGCTTTAAAGAAGGTGCATCGGACAGTTTTTAATGGGGCTTCGGAGGTGGGGTTAGATGAGGAGAGGTGGCCGGTTGGAAATTGGAGGAGAAATGAGGTTAAGTGTGGAGAATATTTTCCTCCGGAGTCTGGCGATGTGGGTGAGTTAATTGAAGCGGGACAGCTTATGTTTGAAGATTTAAAGAATGATAAGCGTTTTAAAAGTGATCCGAAGTATGTTAATAGGGTGGCCTCAATGGAATGCCTTTATGCATTAATGGTTCATCCCTTTTTTGATGGAAATGGAGAAACGGCAAAGAAAATTTGGTCTTTGACCAGGATTGAAGCTGGAAGTAAGAGAACAAGGTTGCCTTCCTCGGAAGAATATAAAGCGTGGCTAAATGGGTTGCTTAAGGAAAAGGGTTTGGCTAAGTTTATTGATATGGTTTCTGGAATAACGGTTGATGTTACCTCTGCTAGACTATCGGAAGAAGTGACAAAAATAGCTCAGGCAAAAGCTTTTATAAAAAAAATTACTGATCATCCGGGGGAAGTTGAGCAATATGCGAAAGGCGGTAAAAGGTTTTTAAGGAGAAAAAAGAAGGTGATGAGCAACAGTCCAGAAGGTGATTTAATTTCGTTTTTTCAAGCTTCACAAGTAATCGCAAGGGTGTTTGATCAGGTGTCAAGAAGATAGGCCAGGATATTTATGGTTTATTTTGTTTATCAGCTTTGATTTTGCCTCTGATAGGGATATAATGGCCGAATGCCCAAAGTAAGAGATATAAAAAATGTTGCAATGATTGCCCATGTAGATCATGGTAAGACTACTTTGGTGGATGCCATGTTGAAACAAACCCATACTTTTAGGGAAAACCAGGAGGAAATGAGTCAAGAGAGGATTATGGATAGTAATGATTTGGAAAGAGAGAAAGGGATTACCATTTTGTCTAAAAACACTTCAATATTTTATAAAGATATAAAGATTAATATCATTGATACTCCGGGTCATGCTGATTTTGGTGGTGAGGTGGAGAGAGTGATGAATATGGCTGACGGGGCATTACTAATAGTAGATGCGGCTGAGGGGCCGATGCCGCAGACTAAATTTGTATTAAAAAAAGCTTTTGAAGCAGAACTTAAGATAATTGTAGTAGTTAATAAGATTGATCGAAAAGATGCTGATGTACCCAGAGTGGTGGCTGAAATTGAAGATATGTTTTTGGATTTGGCTGTAAGTGAAGAAAGTCTGGATTTTCCTGTAATTTATGCTGTGGGTAGGGAAGGTGAGTCTTTTGAGTCGATGGCTGATTTTGGTAAGAAAGCAGGAGATATCAATCCCCTATTGGAGTCAATTATAAAAGATGTGCCCAGCTCGATAAAAGATATTGAAAAACCTTTTGCTATGGTGGTGTCGTCTTTTGAAAGAAATGAGTATTTGGGGAAATTAGCTGTGGGAAGAATTAAGAGTGGAAAAGTAAAAAAGGGATCGGTAGTGAAATTGATTGGAATGAATGGAGAGATGGAAGGTAAATTTAAGGTAGAAAAAATGTATATAAATGAAGGTTTGGAAAAAGTGGAGACTGAGGGGGCTGGTAGTGGGGAAATAGTTTATTTGGCTGGAATTGATAATCTAAAAATTGGCCAAACTATTGCTGATAATGAAGTGGAAAAGGCACTGAATCCAATTAAGGTGGGAGAACCTACAATTAAGGCTAGTTTTGGGGCTAATAGTAGTGTGTTTTCCAGTCGGGAAGCTAAGTTTTTGACCAGTCGACAATTGATTGAAAAATTGAGAGAAGAAGCGGAGACTGATTTGGGTTTGAAATTGGAAGAAAACGAAAATGATCCCAGTAGGATTATGGTGGCTGGAAGAGGGGAACTGCATTTGGCTATATTAATTGAGCGGCTAAGGAGACAGGGATATGCTATGGAGGTAGGAAAACCAGAGGTAATATTGAAGGAAATTGACGGAGTGGTTTGTGAACCTTGGGAAGAAATGACAGTTTTAATTCCTAAGGATTTCGTGGGAGTGGTAAGTGCCGAAGTAGGCAAAAGAAGGGGTCAATTTTTGGATATGAGTGAAGGTAAACAGGGAAATACTAAACTGATTTATAAGATAAGCGAACAGAATGCTTTAGGGTTGCGAAGTAGCTTGATGAGTCAAACTAAAGGACAGGCTTTACTAAGTTTTACTTTCTTGGGGTTTGAGCCAAGACAAGAAAAACAGCAAAGTGGTAGAAATGGGGTGATGGTGGCATCTGAGTCGGGTAAGGCCTTGCCATATGGTCTTAATTTGGCCCAAAAAAGAGGGATTACTTTTGTTGACCCTAGAGAGGAAATTTATGAAGGTCAAATTGTGGGCATGAGGCCATTGGCTGGAGATTTGGTGATAAATCCTTGTCGGGGTAAACAGCTAACCAATATGAGAGCGTCAGGGACTGATGAGGCGGTTACTCTGTCTCTGTCGGTAAAGTATAGCTTGGAGGAGGCTTTGGATTTTATAGAAAATGATGAAATGATAGATGTGACACCGAAAGCGATCAGACTAAGAAAGAAACTGTTGAGTAAATTAGAGCGGGTGAGGAATAAGAGAAAAGGCGGTAAATAATGACGTTTGGTGATTTGTTTTTCCGAGAGGGTTGATAAGATTCCACATTTTGGGGGTAATTAATGCTTGGTTAATTATAGGGTGTTTGGTATTTTTTTGCCAGTTTTATTATTTTTAGGGAAAAATATAGGTGTGATAGAATGTTAAAACTGCCTTTGGTGATGAAAAGAACTATATTATTGTTGTTTTTGGTTTTGGGGCAGTATTTTGTTTTTGGTGAGGTGTCGGTGTTGGCTGTGGACGATCGTCCGACTTTTGATGGTAAGAGTTTTTATTGGGGTGATATGCATGCACATAGTGGATATTCTTCTGATGGAGTGGGGACGCCGGAAGAGGCTTATGATTCAGCCAGAAGAAATAAAAATGATTTTTTTGCTCTGACAGATCATGATGAAGCTTTTATTGAAAATCCTAATCTTTGTCTTGAAGGGGTTGACGTAGCTTTGGCAGGTACTTCTCTTTTTGAGTGTAAGCAGGGAAGTTTGGTCTATGTGGGGGTGGCAGAAAAGTGGAATCACATAAAACAGGTGGCAGGAGAAAAGAATGAAGATGGTAGCTTTGTGGCTTTTTATGGATATGAGTGGACTCATAGTGGGGGGCATGTAAATGTTTTTGAAGCGCCTACTTTTGTTAATTTGGGTTATGGGTTCGGAGGTCTTTATGAAGCTTTATTAAATCACCCTGACAGAACTAGTTACTTTTTGCAGTTTAATCACCCTTACCAGGGTTTTGATTTTAATGGGTTTAATTATAGTTCCCAAATTGCCCCTTATTTTTATATGATAGAGACGAATCAATTCTGGCCTCAGTATGCGGCAGCTCTTAAAAAGGGTTGGAGGGTGGGGGCGGTTGGTTATGGGGATGGCCATGTTAGTATTGGCTCTGGTTCGAGAAGATACGGAGTATTGGCTGATGCTTTAACCAAGGGATCTATAAGGGAGGGGATGAAACAGAGGAGTATTTTTGCTGTAACGGATGGTAGGGCAGGGACTAGTGGTGTTTATCCTTTGGCGGTGGCTTTAAAAATTAATGGAGTTTTAATGGGCGGCATGGCCAGTCATGGCGGCTCAGTTGACTATGAGATTTATGTTAAGGATTTTTTGAAAGACATTTCCGAGGTTAAGTTGTGGTATGGGGGGGAGTATGCTTCGGCTGATCGGTTTTTAGCGGCAGAGTTTGGCAACGTGGGTAGGGAAAAAACTATTCGGGAAACATTTAGCGACTTTGTTTTTGAAATGCCTGAAAGGGCTAAATTTGCTTATGTTGAGGTTTATCAAGGAGGAGTGCCGGTGGCTTGGACG
>SDBU01006456.1_pt1 | contig 13769 bp, 19 predicted proteins | sample 2277071 | NCBI WGS metagenome assembly SDBU01 (sample SAMN10397929, study PRJNA504765) | marine sediment metagenome | isolation source: marine sediment core GS08_GC12, 126 cmbsf | place: Arctic Ocean: Gakkel Ridge, Loki's castle | collected 2008
TAGGCATACACTTCACACCTACACTAATACCTACACATGAAACCTACACCACGTCCTGTAGGTATTAGGGGTCTTGACAAAGTGTAGATATTCTGCTTTAAGCGGTTAAGCATTGGCAGTAATCGCCGGGAATTACCAGTAGCGCGGACCTTTACTAACCTACTGTTATCCCGTTGTTTAACCGGTATACCCTATATGCGTGCCTGGTAAAGTAGATAGATATGCTCTCGGCATACGGGTGTATATGCTCTCGGCATACGGGTGTATATGGGTGTAGCGTATATTAAAACTTGTTATGCGGTATAAGGCGGTAGAAGGGAAAGGCAGATGCCACAATGACCTCATTATATGCTAGGCTCTTTAACATTTTATGGTCCTGTCTCTGTGATTTCACAGGCCCTCACTATGCTTCCTGAAATATAAATTATCCACGTCATTATCCAAGGTTAGTCCTATTTGAAGTAATTTATCGTCTCGCTTAATTTCAAACCCTTTTGACTTCTGAACCATTCTCAGTAGGGGAATGACTATATTATTACGTATATCATCGGCCAATCTTTCAACATTTCCACATATCCTACCCTTTTAATGTGTTATTATCCCTCTAGGAGGCGTAGTATGAAAGCAGGAGATAAAATCAGGATAATTAAAGGAGAGCACGAAGGTAAAAAAGGAGAGGCAATTGCGGAATGGATTGCCAAAGGCATTGGCACACTTGAAAATCGAGATTTCAGAGGCTGGTGGTTTGTTGAGTTTGAAGATGGTAGTCAGGATGTTATACAAGAACCTCTGATGGAAGTAATTGAATTTGAATAGGTTTCTAAACAAACATATGTTATGTGGTTCTGCGCTATGCTCTCATTAGGAGGTGGTAATATGTTGAGCAAAAACCGGAAAGAAGAATTAAAGAACGCAGTTATTGAAGCTAAAGAAACCGAAGAATACATGGTAGAACAAGAACAAGAATTAGGAAAGGGTAGTATAGACCAATCCTGGCATATTCTTTTGACATATCTAAGCACTGAAAACCTAGTCAAGCACTCTGAGAATTTGTTCAAGTCATCTGAGAATCTTAACAAGTGGACAAAAGTAATAGCTATTACTACGATTGCTCTTATTTTCTTCACAATTGCCCAAATTGTTTTGATAATTCTTCTACGACAATAACCTAATTCTATAAAAGTGAATATCAGATAGCAGGGAGCTATTCTTAAATAATTACGCGCTTTATTATCCGATACGTCCCCTGTAATTTCGATATAGCATATCACGCATAACGTGTAATTTGTTACGCGGTATGAAGCGGTAAAAGAGGAAGGCAGATGCTTTGTTAAAGGAGTTCTTTATCCCCTGGGCGTGAAGAATGTAGTTACTACAATCGAGAGGGAAGTGGCGGTAAGGGCAAGAAGCAGCAAGGTCTAATACTACTGCCTTATTTGAAGAGTGGAGCAATAATCAAACAGGAGAAGCACCCACCATACAAACTAGAACCGAGGGATGTTACTGTTTAACAGATTATCGTAATGAGGTAATGGCTCTACTCATTTCATAGAATATATGTAGTAAAATGTATTAAACATAACGGGATTCATTTAGGGTAATAGGAGATGCTATATTGGCAGAATTTGGGTCAGATGAATTAACCGGGACATTGTTTGATTTCTACATCAAGCAGGTAAACCTTCTAGAAGAATTATATAAGAACCTAGATTTCTACAATGCCCCTGGACGTATGTCAGGACTATATTTGCTATTCTTTAGTCTGCACTCGACTGGTTTGTCTATTGCTCATCTTGCAAAGGGGAAGTTTCTAAATGAATCGTTCATGTTGGCGAGGTCTCTACTAGAGAAGATAATAAATTATCTGTATCTGCTTTACTGTGATGAAGAGGAGTATCTAAATTACCTTGCATACTCAAAACAAAAACAGTTTAGAATGTTTAACCGAAGCATCAATGTAGGTGAATTGAAGGCAGAGATTAAGCGTTTAGATTCAACAGAATTACAAGAGAATGCTGAACTACAAGAAGCTCTAAATAAATTTACTAGTAAGTCTGGGAAGGAAATCTCAAGGTGGTCATCTCGGTCACTATCAGATAGATTAAGCGTTATCGAACCGAAAGTAGGTAAGGATATAGGTATATTAATGCTAAGTGTTTTAGGTATTCATGAGAATGCTTCAGAAGCTCTGCACGGAACACTATATGGGGTGGCATTTAACATTGGTCTTTGGTTTGGGAAAACCCCCTCTACACCTGACGAATTATCTAAATACTGGAACGAGCAATTCTCAATGCTTTTCCTTATGCTAGGCACGTGTATCCACACATTATTGAAAGTTATCCACAATGAAATACCAATAGATAATATCAAAGCTCAGTCATCAGAGAACGTTGGACACATAAGGCAATGGATTCCTTGGGAAAAACTAGGACAGAAGCATAAGCAATAGAGCAAAGGGAAGCACCGCACCTAATTGAGTGGATATGCAGGCGTGGTTTTGAACTATCTTTTGATGTATAATGAGACAAAATATAAGGTTACGCTTTAACGATGGTTAATAAAGTGAAATCACAAACTGAGTTGTCATTATTCCCAAAACCTAAAATAAGCGATTGCTTCTCTGTAGAATCTCGCATAATTTTACATCAAGGTGACTCCTATGACTTCTTGAAGACCATACCAAGCAATATTGCAATGCTAATAATTACTTCTCCGCCATATAACGTAGGGAAGGAATATGAAACTAGGACAAGTATGCAGGCATACTTGGAAAGTCAAGAACCTGTTATAGACCAGTTGGTAAGGATATTGAATGATAAGGGAAGCATCTGTTGGCAAGTGGGTAATTTTGTCGAAGATTCAGAAGTTTTTCCTTTGGATATATTCTACTACAACATATTCAAGAAAAAACAGCTAAAGCTAAGAAATAGAATAATTTGGCACTTTGGACACGGTTTGCACGCATCTAAAAGGTTTTCAGGAAGATACGAGACTGTATTGTGGTTTTCAAAGAGTGATGATTATGTCTTTAATTTGGATGACGTGAGAATTCCCGCAAAGTATCCAGGTAAGACACACTTCAAGGGGAAAAACAAAGGCAAACCTTCTGGCAATCCTCTTGGTAAGAATCCGTCAGATATTTGGGAACTTATAGCCAACGAGTGGGGAAGTGGACTTTGGAATATTCCAAACGTAAAAGCCAATCATCCCGAAAAAACCATCCATCCCTGTCAATTTCCAATTGAGCTAGTAGAACGATGCGTTTTAGCACTAACCAATGAGAACGATTGGATACTAGACTCGTATTGTGGTGTGGGTTCTGCTTTAATCGCTGGACTAATACACAATAGGAAAGTAATAGGTTGTGACAAAGAAGCAAATTACATTAGCGTAGCAAAAGAAAGGATAGCTGATTTCCTCAACGGGACATTGAAGAAACGACCACTCGGTAAACCTGTCTACGTTGCGACAGGACGAGAAAAAGTCGCACAGATACCTAATGAATGGAAATCGCAAATTAGTATAGACAAATGATTATTGCTGGTGAATATTCCTTTAACAATGGGAGAGAGTTTATCCACAAGAAGTATAAATACCTTCTTGATGAGATTGTTGAAGTCGTCTCCCTGGTTGATGCAGACCAACATAAGACAAAAAGTAGTAAAGAAAAGACTATGCCTGGGAGAATGTTATTCAGTCCACAATCGCTTAACAAAGCCTTCAAGCGGGAATTTGTTGCCAAGAATTGGCAGACAGTCAGGGTAAGCTGCAAATACCCCACCGATTATTATACTCAGGACTATACTCCTAAAAGACTCAATGCTGGTGCATTTAGAGAAATGGATTTTGTGAAGGAACAATTAGGAGTTGAGGTGCAGTTCGGTAAGTATGCTTTTATGGTATACAACGTTTGTGCGAAGATGACGATATTTAACAAAATGGGCTATATTGATGCTGGTTTAGAGATAGTCCCTATCAAGCAGTTTGCAGACGAGATGTCAACAGGAGTCTCGTATTTTGAGCAATTTGTTTGGGACTTGGAGGCGAGAGGGGTTTCAGACATTGACATACCTGTGCTTATTCTTGGAATAGATACCACCAGGCAAACTAATGAATCCTCATTGCCCTTGTTCAAGGTCTAGATTATATCCGAGTTAACAAAGTCACCGATTCCCTAAAACATATTAAACAAGACACAATTGTGCATTGACACCCACTATTGTGGGGGATAGAATTCCATTACAATGAAGGCAGAATTCACGTATTACGAAGATTTCTTCCATGTTGCCATAGATTCTTTTAACGAGATTATTAAACTTGAGAAAGAGCACAAAGAACTACAATCCAGTTTAAGTGATTCAGCAAAAGCTTCTAATGACTTAACCGATAAGCTAGCAGAAAAAAATGATAGAATCGGGTGCCTGGCTTTAATCGTAGTTATTTTTTGTGCAACATCCTTGGAAGCGTATATCAATGATTATGCTATTAGTCATTTATCTAAGAACTATCTAAAGTCGTATCTGGATAAGTTAGATTTATTCTCCAAGTGGATTGTAATACCTCGAATTATTAAAGGAGCACAGTTAGACGCAGGGTCCAGACCGCTGCAAGACCTATCGTGGCTTATAACTCTACGAAATAAAATTGTTCACTATAAATCACGTAAAATAGAGATTAAGGATATTAAAGAGACTGATTTTTTATGGGGAGATGACGCTAAGAGAGCGATAGAGACTGTAAAAAATCTAGTAAAGGAACTCAAGAAAGTAGATGATGATATTTACATTGATTGGACAACAAAGAAATATGAAAAATATCCATTCTTTGATTGAGCAATAATTGGAGATACATTAATCATTAGGCGTGCGGAATGTAGTTACTACAATTGACAAACAATTAGCAGTGGCTATGGTCTAGGGTAAAAACAGACCATTTCCATAGGTAGACCCTTAGAATCAATCTCGGGCTTCTCAGGAATGGTCAAAAGCCCTCGGCTTTCCTTGGATGCTGTGACTGCCGCTACTAAGGCGTCAAGAATATCATCTCTAGCTACCTCTTTACGAAGGTATCTCTGTTCAGCATAATTAAATAATTCTTCAGTATGTGGATAAACGGAAGCCAATAATTTTTCCCTTTCTTGAATACCCCCTCCCTTCTTTTTAGAATACTCCATTGGTCTATTACCGGATAAAGCCCAAAAACATATCTCCGGGTGTGTTTCTCGAATGTTTAACATAGCAGATTTATTTTCACCAAGAAACACATCTACCTCTCTAATTTTAGGGATTATCCCCCAAACCTGCCTTGATATTTTTCTATCCGTCTCTTTTTTATTGACTTCTTTTGCTTCCTCATATGATTTTGCGTAAATGGCGGCACGGCAAGGAGCAATAAACACACTATTATGTCTTTTGGGACGAAGGAAATCACGAGCCCCTTGGTCACGCAAACGCCTAATGCTACTCTTTTCTCGTAAACCAATGGGTATATCAATCAAGATTAACTTAGCATGGTTATAGTGATTCCAGAAGGTGAATATGTCTGAAGAAATATCTACCTTCCAGTCAGTTCCCTCTCCCAACACTACTGAAAACCATCCTGCCTTACAAGCATCCACGCCGATATAGACCATTAGCTACCTCTTCATTATTCGAGTTAATTAGAGTATACCCATCCTTTGTTAACTTTATTACCTCTCAGTAGCATATTACCACTTTCTATGGAGGTGGTAACTTACCCCAACCTTCTCTGTAACCACCTTTATTCAAATCAGAATATGTAATGCCTTGTCTAGTTTTCCAGGTTTTTATAAGATTTTTTGAAATAATCTCTTTTCCGGAAGTGATGTAGTATTCAGGAGGCTTATCATTTATGTTCTGTAAATACACAAATATGTAATATACATCCTGTTTAACTGCACTCTTAGCTATCGGCCAATTACCTTTTCCTCGACCACCCTTTGCGTCAACCTTAATAATTCCCTCTTTGGTGTCAACGTAAATATCAACCGATTTAGCATTTCCCATCGTTATAGAAACTGGATAGCCCCGCCTTGAAAGCTCACCAGCAACTAAAAACTCTCCAGCTAGATGTGATGTATTCTTACTTGTCATTTTTTCTACCTATTGTTGTCTTGCTGCACAAGCTGGGCAAGATTCCCTGAATCGACAAGGCTTGCACTTACGGCTATTCCCCGCTGGTTCAGGATTCTCAATGCCACCGAGTATCGCCCGAATCCTGTCAACCGTCGTTCTGACCAGCATCGTATGGTCCGTCAGAAACTCTTCCAGCCAAACGATGTCACCGGTATCCTCTTGACGCAAAGCTCCGAATAGCGGTAGATTCGGTTGATACATTTCCTGAAAAGCCTGGCAGTAGCCCCAGACTTGGACCTTATTAGTGAAGTATGGCTGTGCACTCGGCTTATCATCAATGATAATGATTCTGGCTGGCTCAAATACGACTTCATCTATGCGTCCGTATAGAGCCGTCCCTTTAACATAGAGGTCCCTTGATATGAGAGAGATTGCCTCTGACTGTGCTTTTGTAGAAGCCTCGTTAACCGTAAGGTCCAGCTCGGCTTTCTTCTCATGCTCTTCATCAAGTATGGCGTGTTTCTCGGCACCTGCCAGCATTTTCACCGTGGGCGGTGCCTCTAATCCCTGAACCTTCTCCAAATAGATTTGAAGCTCGCAGTAGGCATGAGTATGCAGCCAGTGGACTGGGATGAGGCCATCTGTCAGACGGTCGCTCACCTCACCTGACTGCTCTCTCTGTCGAGCCTGTCGAAATCTGCCTGTCTCACTCGCCAAATTTACTATGTAGCTCCTCTGTAGATTTGCTGCCGCACTAGAGGTGTTTATTTACTTCAAATAACCGCAAACAAATAGTATCCCTCGACCAATGTTCTGTCAATGTAACGGCAAACATCAAATCTTATTGGTTCCCTGTGGCCCAATCATCTGTCAGAACCACCAGAATCGATTTATAGGTACTCTATGACTCGGGACTCAACGTCTGGGGCACCACAAGTAACCCTTGGGCGTGCTGTTTTAAGATTTGCTCTTTCATATATCTACACTAAGCGAGCGATTGTTTCCTTGCCAAACTTTTCTGGTAGTTGAAATCTATCGCTTCTTTCAATAAGCCAGCCCGTTGGGCGGCTACCCTTTCCTCTTTGAAGAAGCTCTATTTGTATCATCGTTGTGTCTCCAGCCTTGAATAACTTATGTTCTTCTTTCGTTGTATCATCACGACAAACAAATATATTTACCCTACGATGGCTGTTTCCGTTGACCCCTATTGCTCTATCGGTGAGCATATTACCTTCTTCATCAAGTAGGTCACAAAGTTTACCAATACCTGTCCAAGTTTCTTCCTCAGAGCCATATCGATGAGTTACCTGCATAGCGATGCTTATGCTATCAATCCATATAGGAACGTCGCCAGAATTAACAAGCGAAACTTGCCATTTGACTCCTTGGTATTTAATGTCATCCTGCTTAAAACTTCCTGTCTCCGGTGGGCCTACAGGATAAACTTCAAGAACTGGTGAATATCGACTTCTTGTAATACTCTTGGAGAGCTTGTAGGTTAACCAAGCAAAAGCAGCCAGTGCCGCTCCTGTTAGAGAGGTTACTACCAGTGTGGCAATTTCTAACCCTGATGCACTGCTCATTTTATTGTCTCTTTCAATTATACCATTTCAAGCTATTTAACACTTAGGAATTATAATTCATGCTGCCATTTTAGAAATGAAGGTTTCACCTACGGCAGTAAGTTTAGCTATTAGGTCCTTTAGTAGCTAATAGTCCTCTTTATACTTCCCAAAATATAAAATATACGGGTAAGTATACGGATAGATATATGCTCAGTATATGGGTAAATATATGCTCAAAATATACCAAGGGTCCCGTATATTTTTGGCACACGTGTATAGCGTATATCGTATATTAGAATTTGTTATGCGATATGAAGCGGTGGAAGAGAAAGACAGATGCTTTGTGAAAAGAGCTCTTTATCTCTTGGGTGTGAGGAATATAGTTACGACCTTGGAAAAGCAGGTGGTGTTACGTTAAAATTAAGCTATATTCTGCCTTGAGCTTTTAGTTCAACTTTAACCAATATTCTGATTGCTTCAACATCTTCCTCGCAGGTTAGGTTTAGAGCAGTAGTTAGTAACTCCTCAGTTTCCCTTTTATATTGTGGTGTTATAGGGACTGCAATTCCTTGTTTCACGGGATATACCGCATACTGAACTCGTTGTTCTGAATTTATCCACTTTGGTTGGAGGGCACATTTTATAAGGAAATTCAAGGCATCCTCTTTTGTTTCTATTTTCATAGGCTCCCCACATATAGCTATAAATCTGTATATTAGCTTATCGTATTAGCCCCATCGTTATAAAGTCATATTTTTTTACTTCCATGACTCGCATATCTTACAAGTCCCCAAAAAACTCTTTCTCTGACTCAATAAGTTAAGGTTATTTAACATGTCTCTAGATATTATTTGTTTGATTTCTGGTGCAGACAGCCTCCGCCAGTCCGTTATTATCTCAAACTCTGGAAACTCAGCATAAATGTGAGGTAGAAGGTATTTGGCGTTAGTCTTATTAACCCTATTTAGCGGTGTTTGTTCTTTGCTATCGATTACACCTGATGTGTAAATATACCCAGACATTACGTCACCAAAAATATAGCCACCTTTATCAGTCACTAGTCTGAAGTTTCTGGCTAGTCCGTTGGATGCCTCGGCCAGACTGTTCCAATGTTGTTGCAGTTGTGAACTAAATATGAAGTCTTTATTTTTCTGTATATAGTCGTGTCGGAAGTTTCGAAGAATATCCTTACTGCTTATCTGTCTCGCCTTCTTCTTTAGTTCGGGTGTTATGTCTTCTAAATCAGCTAAGAATTCTACAGCAACGCTCTTTATTGCTTCATCCTCACACACTACGGCTGCTTCTTCGTATGGCAAATCCTCGAACCAATGCTCTATAGCACCTACCTTATGCTTAGCATAGTGAAGTATACCAGCTACGCCTTCCTGACTTGCCACTATCTTCTTAGTAATTCGCGGCGCTTCATGTGAACCAACTGTGCGTAGCACTAAGCTAGCCAAGCATTCATCAAGTTTGTATGGAGGTTCCATATAATGGTCCTCCCCCCAATTGTTTTTCGTGGAACTTAAGAGAACTAAAAGTATACCAAAAATATACTAGATGAGCACTGATTATACTCCCGGTTCGTATTATAGTGAATAAAGTGGATGTAAACAATACCAGTGAATCTATTAATCGAATTGTTAGTAAAAGAAAAGATGATGGTAAAACGGAAACAATCAAAAGAATTAAAGGTAAACACAGTCTTTACCCCTGTTCAAGATTGGGATGCTCGTCTAAAGAGAGTTCTGGAGATGCTGATTAAGCGTTCATACGACAAGGATATAGACAACAAAGAAGGTGGTAGTGAGAATGCCTAAAGGAGACAAGAAAATACTAAAGGCTGACCCTGTAAACGGCACAACCCCAATAGCAAATTTACTGCTGGAGGCAGTGGCGATAGCCAAGTTGAGCGGTAAAGAGAAAGGTGCAATCCTTTATCTCTGGCGACGGACTTATGGCTGGAAGGATAAATGGAATGGCAAGAGAATAAAAGAAAGAATCATACCTCTTTCCGAGTGGCAGAAGGTGCTTATGACAAACGACACAAATGCATCCACTATCATCTCAAAGTTGGTCAAAAAGAATATATTTAAGCGTGAATTTCTTGGTCCAGGCAAAGGCTACATATACAGAATGAACACTGAAATCCAATCTTGGAATAGCAATATTATTGATATGAAAAGCTTGCAGAGTTTAATAAACTTTAGCAAAACTTATAAGAGTTCTAAAAAACAAGAACTCTCCTTGATAAAAAAGAATAACCCTCCTTTATCAAATTCCATAACACCATTAGCCTTAAATACAGCTTCCTTAAAGAAAGATGTAAAAAAAGATATAAAGAAAGGGGGCCAAGATGGAACAAATTGGGGGCATACTGAAACAAGTATCGAACAACTTAAGATATCCGCCGACAAAACCATTCCACTTGACTGAAACGGTTTATAATTGCCCTATTTGCCATGACGCAGGTTTTGGTCATCCATTAAAAGAAAATGGGGAACCTGATTATACTAGAACAGTATCATGTAAATGCCGTGAAGCTGGAAAGTTAGCAAATAGAAATATAAGGCTACTAAAATTATGTAACTTGCCGTTCGGAACGGAGAACTGGACATTAGATAGTTTTAAGACAAACACAAAGTGGCAGAGTTTAGCTGAGGCCAAGCGGGCCGCCATGGATTTTGTCGCAGATAATGGTAAGGCCAAATGGTTAATATATATGGGCAAGCGAGATACAGGTAAGACGCACTTAGCCATCGGAATCTGTAGGCAATGGTTAAGTGAGGGAAAACTGGCTAAGTATATTTTGGTTCCTCAAATGCTTGACGATTTGAGGGAAGGGTATAACCAAGATAAGCGGAGAGAAATTTACTACCATAGAGAGAGAGGCATCGGTTTGCCTGGTGATTGGGGTGAATTGCCTTACGAAGCCAAAATGCGGACCCTCAAGGATATAGACCTCTTAGTGCTAGATGACTTGGGTGCCCAAGTCCCGACACCATGGGCGATGGAGAAGATAATGATGATTATCGACCATCGATGTGTCAATGGCCTGTCGTTGGTGGTGACGACTAATAAACCGCTCACTAATCTACCCGGGGATGATGAGGGAAGGGTAGGCAGTCGGCTTCTTAGATTCCCGGAGTCCAAAATAATTACTCTGGATACCGCTGAATATAGAACGTGGAAAAGAAAGGAGGAACAAAGTGCTTGAATTAGCTCAGTCGTAAATGACTTGCCATCATTTTACCCTAGACGGTGAGGAAATAGAGAATACGGTGGTTGTCGGTCCGATAAGGATATTCGAGGACTTAAAGGGCAGTGGGATTAAAGCGTATAGTCTAGTTATCGGATGTAATATGTTCCACTACTGCGAGGACTATAATTGTGGCTACTCGTGGGTCTCAAGACGGGAGCGAAAGAAAACAGGGAAGGTGGCAAAATGCAAAGAATCGCTAGTAGGCTACGGGAAGGTGTCTGTATTCATATGAACTGTGATGATTACAGGCAATTGTTGAATGAGAGAAGAATTACCTAAATTGGTGCAATTATTTGAGAAAAAGGAGCAAATATTCCTGATATCGAAAAATAACTACAATTACAGGCTATAGCTAATTAGGTGCACCTAAAAGACTATATAAATAGTCTCCCGAAGCTATAAAACATAGCTAGACAGCGTAAGGACCAGAATTCGGCAGATATTATATTTGGTAAGCGAATTCACTGCGTGTGTATTACCCGGAAATGGAATGAATGGAATTGATAATTATCATAATGAATAATAAGGTGGTCCTAGCCAACTCATGCAAGTAAATCGGCATTGGGAATAATATTTATGGGTAGATTGGAACCAAAACAGTTACTTTATCTTCTAAATGCCCATATTGACAAAGCAGGATGTATATGATATACTTGATGAATAAAGCAACTTCAGAAATGGAATAAGGAGGTGAAGAAGTGCAACTGGGCGACAAGGTGCTCATCAAGGAATGCCACAAAGCTCCAGAGCTGGTGGACCAAGAGGCGGTAATCATGGCTGTAGCTGACCAAGAGTTAGCCAAATACCCCGTAACCGTCAAGCTGACCTCTGGAGAGCACGAAGGCAAGTTCTGTGGCTTTCGAGAGGATGAGCTAGAGTTAATTCCTGGAATACCAAAGGCGTTCCTAGAGGAGTAAATCCTCTCCGAGTCTGGTGGGACCTCGGTTACTAAAGCCCACCACATTTAATATGTAAAAAGGGAAGTAAGATATGGATAAAATGTTAAGAAACACAAGTGAGCAACTATGGCGTGGAGTAAAGTCCCAGGCTGCCTTGGAGGGTATGAGCATGACGAGGTGGGTTGAGAAGGTCCTCGCTGAAAAACTAGAAAGAGAAGACCTGCTAACCAAGAAACGAGATGGGAGACGGAAGGTATGAAAGTTGCACTATATGCTCGGGTCAGCACAGAAGAGCAAGCACATAACTATAGTATTCAAAACCAGGTTGAGGCTTTGCTCAAGTATTGTGAACGACATGACTATCAGGCTTATAAACAATATATAGACCCAGGATGGTCAGGGACTATTCTTGATAGACCTGCTCTATCGGAGTTGCTTAACGATGCTAGAGCTAAGTTGTTCGATATGGTGTTGGTGTATAAACTTGACAGACTGTTTCGTAGTAACCGTCATATGTATAATACTATGGCTGAATTTGAGGAACTGGGTATTGCTTTTGCCTCGGTAACTGAACCTTTTGACACCACGACTACAATGGGTAAGGCTTATCTCGGGATGGCTTCTACATTTGCCGAGTGGGAAAGAAACACTTTTATAGAAAGAAGTAAAGCGGGACTAAGAAAGGCTGTAGAACAGGGTGTGTTTTCTGGTGGTATTGTTGCCTATGGCTATCAGTTGAACCCTGATACAAAACGACTTGAAGTTCAGGATGAAGAGGCGAAGATTGTAAAGGACATATTTTATTGGCTAATAAACGAGAAAATGACTTGTTATTCTATAGCTCCTCGCTTAAATGCTCTTGGCATCCCAACAAGATATACAAAAGACCAGCGTGGCATACGGAATAAGAAAACGGCTGGAATCTGGCGTCCCGGTAGAGTTTATAACATGCTAAGAAATCCAGCCTATAAGGGAGAATGGCTATATGGTCGAAGAGGCAAAACAAAACAGCTGATTAAGGGGAAATCCCCCACTATTGTTGACGTCCAGACCTTTGATTCGGCACAGGTAAGGCTGAAAGAGAATAATAAATGGGCTGATAGAACACACCGTAGACCATACTTATTACGAGGTCTCGTCAAATGCGGTATTTGTGGACATGCCTACACTGGCTACTATACCCGGAGAGCTAACAAAACCGAAGACCGTTACTACCGCTGCAACCGAAACGGCAATAGGGGTAATCTCCTATCTGAGAGGTGTTATGCCCCTCAAATTAGAGCTGATGTAGTCGAGGGGCTAGTCTGGCAGCAGATTTGTGAGTTTGTGCAGCATCCAGAAGTAGTAGATGAAATCTTAAAAGATAAATTTGATGCATGCCGTCAAGCGGAATATATAGCCGAGGTAGCACAAACACGCTACAGGCTCGATGAGCTAAAACAGGCAGAAGGAAGACTACTAGTTAAATATGCTGACCCCAAGAATGACTTTTCGGAAGAGGCATTAGAAGCAGCACTTGCTGAAATTAAAGGGAGCCAAAATATTGTGCGGGCTAGAATAAGTGAGTTGAGGGAGACTATTGCGAGTGATGAGGAACAGAGACGAAAAATCTGCGATGTTAACAGTATTCTATCTACGCTTAAGCAAAGGGTCAAAGATGTCACCCCTGAAATAAAACGAGAAATATTTGAGCTTCTACTTAAAGAAATTCGAGTGGGAAAAGCTGAAGATGGCACTACTACCCTAAACATAGTATACTTCTTCAGTAAGGATTTGATAGAGGCTGATGCAAATACTCAACTACATTCTTCACGCATGTCCCTGTGGCTACTATGGCGACTCTTTTAGACAGTGCACCTGTCCGCTCAGTCTGGTTTCACGCTATCAGAGGCGTATCAGTGGACCATTCATTGACCGGGTTGATATATTTGTTGAGGTGCCTCAT
>SDBU01006457.1_pt1 | contig 13768 bp, 10 predicted proteins | sample 2277071 | NCBI WGS metagenome assembly SDBU01 (sample SAMN10397929, study PRJNA504765) | marine sediment metagenome | isolation source: marine sediment core GS08_GC12, 126 cmbsf | place: Arctic Ocean: Gakkel Ridge, Loki's castle | collected 2008
GCCCAGAACCGCTGGTACCAGTATCTTGCTTGCTTTTGTTCGCTCATTTCTTCTTTCCCTCCGTTTCTTTTCCCTTATCCCCGGCATTTATTCTCAGCGCGTAACTATGGCGTAACCAGCCACGGCAAGATAAAAGCCTCCGATCACGACTGAGCCAGTGAAAGCACCGAGCAGTAGGAAGGCACGGAAAGACCCGGGTTCATCAGAGAGAAGCAGGGCGATAGGATGCTTAACAATCAAGGCGGTGATACCGAGCCCCACGAGAGCAAGCCCGAAGACTATCATTAGGAGCCCTGCTACGATTCTCATTTTGTGCCTGTCCATAGTCTCTCCGTGCTCCTGTGCGGCCATCAACCGTCACCTGCATCAGGCTTGTCGGCGGGTTGTGACCGTTCTGAATCCTTCAACATCAGCAGAAGCCCACCAGCTACTATAACGATGACGACGATCTGGATGAAGATTCGCAATCACCGTTTATCATCCTCGGTTCTTTGTTTATTGTTTTTGGTTAAAGCAAACTCCACTCCGACAGAGTAGACGGGAAACGCGAGATCATCGAGTTCCCACGACCCTCGCGCCCGCTCAGGATAAAGATCTATTTCTGAACCCGCCAATCATTCAAATCAGAGAAGAACCAGGGCGGTTACTTCGAGAGAAGAAAGCCGACGTTAGAGTGTTCTCTCTCGTAGGCCATGTGCCTGAGTTTGTCAAATGCAGCGCCGCCTGCCTCTCTGGTTACCCAGTCATCCATCGCAATCCGCAGATCGCGCGTCAGATCCGCCTTTTTCTCGGAAATATCCTGAACCTGATCAGGGTCTTTCCTCAGGTCGAAAAGCTCGTAATCATTTATGTGGTCGCGTTCCTTCCGAAAAAGCGTATGAACCAGCGCATACTCGTCTCTGACATACATTCTCTGGATCGCGACAAATGCCGACTCGGTCACGATCTCTTCGCGGAAACCATCTTGTTTCCCTTGCAAAAGATCAGTCATGGACTTCCCACACAGCGTACTCTCGGTCTTGATGCCTGCAAGCTCGCATAGCGTGGGCAGAATGTCAACGTGCTGTGTATATGTTGCCGCGCGTCCCTTTTTCACACCCGGACCAAAGATTATCAGGGGAACCTGACTTATGTTTCGGTAACAGCTAAAGTGGTCCCAAAAACCGTACTCACCGAATGCCTCTCCATGATCACTCGTGATGACAAAGAGGATTTCGTCGTTGTTTATGCCGAGCTTGGCGGAACCCTCAAACAACCTCCTTATGCCGTCGTCAACGTAGCGTATGTTGGCATCATAGAGTGCCAGGTTCTTCTCGGGTTCATAGGGATCATTCATGCGTTTGTGCTTTTCCTGATAGGCTTTCTCGAGTTCAGGGTTGTCGTTGATATACCTCATGTTTGGAGCGCGATCACGATACTCGTCCGGCGAGAACAGCTTCCTGTATTCCTTCCTGGACCTCTCAAGGTAGGGAACATGAGGGTCCCAGTAATGCACGAACAAGAAGAAGTCCTTCTTGCCAAACTCCCTGAGCCATCGGAGGGCCTCTTCAGTCACCTCCTCCGCCGTGCCTCCCTGGAACCTGTTGCCCGGCTTGTGGATATCAATGAACCCTCTGTGCAGCCATGGGTATATGAGCGACAGGTTAGATATCATTCCAGTGCGATGTCCTTCTTTGTAGAAGTGCTCCGCCAGGGATGGGGTAGAACATGTGAACTCTCGTTCGTACTGATTGAATGTGTATATCCCGTTCTTGATCGCTCTTGTTCCGAAGAACATGGATGTATACGAGGGCGGCGTCGGAACATCTGTGGCATAATGCTTTTCAAAAACGACTCCCTTCTCTGCTAACGAATCCATGAACGGGCTCACGGGGTTTTTGGTGTAATTGTGACCGTAGCAACCAAGGTGGTCGGATCGCAAAGTGTCAATTGAGATGAGAATTACCTTCATGTCCTGTCCTCCATTCTTTTTCAAGAAACGCCGGGGATCAGGCGCGGTTGTCTGCCTTTGCCTGCATCCGGTTTGTTGGGCCAAGCCCATTATTAATTGCTATTTCGCACGCCTGGGAGAAACACTTCCCCCGTCTTCTCAGACTATCTTATCGCTTTAATCAGATTTCCATTGTCGAAGAACTGCTTGTAGTACGGTGCGGGCTGGAACACATCGCCGGTCTCGCTGAGATATTCCTGGACTTCACCCTCCAGCTCCTCCCTCAACTCCCTGTGCTTTGGATCCGCCGAGAGGTCCTCATTCTGATACGGATCATTAAGATTATCGAAGAGGAAGAACTCCGGCTCGTCCTTATACACTTTGCCCTTTCGCGGACCGTAATCCTTCCAAAGCTCAACAAGTGATCTCGCGTAGGTATAGCGTTTGGTTCGGATTCCCCTGTACTCCCACCCGCTGCGAAATCCCTCGTAACCCGTGTAACTTGCGAGGATTGCGCCTTTGGGCTCCGGACCCGATTTCCCAAGTGCGAAGTGCGAGAGATCCATGCCCTGAACGCCGGCAGGAATATCGACCGACATCAGGCCAAGCAGCGTCGGCAGGAAGTCGACAGAACTAATACAAGCATCCGAGACTGTACCGGAGGGAACCTGCGCCGGCCACCGTACCACGAACGGGATGCGTACTGATTCGTCATAGTAAATCATCTTTCCGCGCATGCCGTGGCTTCCGAGCATCTCGCCGTGGTCGGATGAAAAGACAACAATAGTGTTGTCGGCTAATCCAGAATTCTCAAGCGCTGTCACGATCCGCGCGAGACAGTCGTCCACCCAGCAGGTCATAGCATAGTAAGTTGCGACGGCAAGGTCACTCGCCCGATTGCCTTCCACATTCGGTCTCCGATTCAGCTTGCGGGGCGTATACTTGATAGGCTTCTGCCAGGATGCCCAGGGTCTCAGCTGTTTCTCGTTGAGCTCGCTGCGTGGAATCTCTTCGACCTTGCCATAGGGTTCGAGATATTTCGGAGGCATGTTCCACACAGCATACGGAGGATGCGGGGGACCCCAGGACACGAAAAGACAGAACGGCCCGTCGGTACTCTGCCGTTCGATGAATTCTATCGCGCGCGTGGTCTCGTGGTCTGTCTGGTAACCCTCGGTTTGGATCGGTTCCGGAGCATCCTCGAAGTAACGGTTCTTGTTGTGCCGATGATTAAAGGCGAATGATGACCAGTAATCGAATCCGTGACGACCTGCCCCGGGCGGCTCATAATCCACTCCTCGCGCGCCCGAAAGGTGCCACTTGCCAATGTAGCCCGTAGTATAGCCCTGTTCCTTCAGAATCTCGCCAAAGGTCCGCTCCTCGTCGGGCAATCGGATAAAATTGGTGATGGCGCCATTACTATGAGGATAGCGACCGGTGAGCATACATGCCCGATACGGCGTGCAGACCGGAGTGTTTGAAACAGCGTTGGTGAAATTGACACCTTCCTTGACAAAGCTATCGAGCGCAGGCGTGTTGACCTGAGTCTCGCCCCAAAAGCCTGTTGTATGTACCCGGAGCTGATCGGCAAAGATATACAGCAGGTTTGGTTTTGTTGTTGGCACGGCTCTCCTCTCGTTCGTTTGCAGCGTCGAACAGCTCGTCGACAGCATTCCGGCAGCGGTTGCCCCGGCCACGAGCTTGATGAATTCCCTTCTGTCCATTTCGTTCAGCCTTGTCTCTTCGAGAACAGCCTTCTCGCGTTGTCCTTGCTTCATTCCTCAGCCTTCATTCTGCCCATCCATGAAACAGCAACATCGAGCAAGTATTCCGAAGCCTATCGCACCAGAAGTGATGGATCTGCCTCAAGAACAGGCAGTGTGTCGCTTAATAACGGGTGCAAACCGCACATGCATTCTTCGCCAACATTGCTCCACGGCAAGCCGCCTTCTCGGCTATTTCTTCTTTATCTCTTCTTCTACCTCTTCTGCTCCTTCATCATAGAACTTCTGTTCGTCAGGAGCGAGTTCCTTAAGCAGCCGCAAGAACTCGCCTGCGTGCACCCGCTCTTCATCTGCGATGTCTACAAGGACATCTTTCGCCAACTTGTTGTCTGTCGATTCGGCAAGCTGCATATAGAGCTGAATGGCTTCATACTCGGCCGCAACCATGAAGCGTATTGCGCGGATCAGCTCTTCGTGTGTTATCTTCTTCTCCTTCGCTAATCCTGAAAAAGGTGTTCCGAACTCCGGCATGGCAACCTCCTTTCCTCTCTATCATTTCACCTCTACAACTGCAGTTGCATCAAAAGGATTCGTCCTCATCGCAAGCGAAAACAGATAAGGATAATTATCCTTCAGATGCTTCATATAGTCCAGCCACTCCGAGATCAAGAGATGATACACCCTCTTCATATCGCCTGCGAGATGTTGGTAATCAGTCTTCGGCAATTCTGTCAGTTTTCGCCTGTGAACGAGTTCCTCGGTCAGGTGGAATACTGCCCAAAGCAGATTTGTGAACGATTCGTGCTCCAACAGATTAGGGTTTCCCAGAAGATTCAGCAGAAATTGCCTTTTCTTCTTCAAGAAACTCTTAACATCCTCCAAATCGCCTCTTCTTGCGTCAATGCCATACCTATGATTCTTGACACTCTTCGACATCTTCAGGAACTCCTTCTCAGACCAGTCGTTGGTCACCACCAACTTTTCCGTGATCTTGAAAGCCTCCGCATCAAAAGCGGAAAAGGTGTTCAGTAATTCGGTTCCCACCTCACTGAAAAAGGCTCCTATCACCATATTCAGTTTATTAAGCATCGTCTTCTTTTCTCTGTGGTGCAGCAGTTGATGCAAAACCAGAGTCACGAGTAGGACCTCAAAAAAAACGAACGCGATGTCCCCGATCAGATATATAAGAATATGGTGCACATCCCTGAAAATGAAGTAATGAATGAGGTAAACAGCTGCAGAAAGGACGATCAAGATCAGACCCAAAATAACTTGCCAACTAAAGAGCCGTTTCATTGTAACTCTCTCCCTCTATCCGGAAAAACCAACTGCCCGATTACGATATGCTGTGACGCAAATGCCATCAGAATCGCATTCTCCGAAGTCAATAACCACTTCTCGACTTCTTACATAAGTCGCCTCTTGAGGACATGATTCTGAAAGATAGAATGCGAAAATCAAAACAAGAACGATAGCACAAGTGACTGCCGGCATCAAAGAGAAGTGAGAACTATCAAGAGCGAAATAGGGGAGGCAAAAACCGAAAGTGTCGTCACATAAGCCGCACCTGTACAAAATCAAGCCCTAATAGAATTTCTCTCAGCATCCTGTGTTTGGAGTGAACAGTGAAACCCAAAAAGCGTTGGGGACCCCATTTGGAAGAAGTGCTAATATAAAGATGCGATGAGGGTGAGAGATAACGAAGAAAAAGAGCAAGGAAGAAGTATGAGTATGCAGGGCAGTACGCGCCGGGACTTCCTGAAAGTGGTCGGTCTCGGTGCAGCATCCCTGGCTTTGCCGAGATGGTTACATGCGGGAAAACCCGCGAAGGACAGGCCCAATATCTTATTCTGCATCTCAGACGATCAGTCATGGTTACATACCTCGGTTTCCGGAACTGAGGCAGTAAGAACGCCCAGCTTCGACCGCATTGCCGAGGAAGGGATTCGATTCAGCAACGCCTATTGCGCTGCCCCGTCATGTACACCCTCACGAAGCGCGATCCTCACCGGCCAGGACATATGGCGGCTGGAACAAGAAGGCATGCTATTTGGGGCATTGCCCGACAAGTTCAAGGTTTATCCCCTCATGTTGGAGCAAGCTGGTTATACCATCGGGTCGACAGGCAAGGGATGGGCCCCGGGAAACCTCAAGGCGGGCGGATGGGAGTGCAACCCGGTGGGGAAGGAGTACAACAGCATCCATTGCGAATCACCTCCGGGCACAAGCAATAACGACTATGCGGCGAACTTCAGGGCCTTTCTGAAAGACCGAGAAACGGGCAAACCCTTCTGCTTCTGGTATGGATCCTATGAGCCTCATCGCGGTTACAGAAGGGGTGCAGGACTTAAATCCGGCAAGAAAATCGAAGAGGTCGAAGTTCCGGCTTTTCTGCCCGATACCCCTGAAGTCCGAAATGATCTCCTCGATTACTTGACCGAGATTGAGTGGCACGATAGGCAACTCGGTCGGATGATCGAGATGCTCGAGAACGTCGGCGAGTTGGACAACACAATCATCGTCGCCACTTCCGACAATGGTATGCCCTTTCCTCGCGCCAAGGCCACCTTGTACGATCATGGCGTACATGTGCCCCTGGCTGTCCGGTGGGGCGCTCAAGGCAAGGCTGGTCGAGTCGTAGATGATTTTGTCAGCCTGACCGACATGGCGCCCACGTTTCTCGAAATAGCGGGACTCGAGATGCCAGCAAGGATGACAGGACGCAGCTTCAAGGACGTATTGCTGTCCGAGAAGTCCGGCCGCATAGACCCCACGCGCGACCACGCTATCACAGCACGCGAACGTCATACAGTATGTCGCAAAGGCGACGTGGGCTATCCGGCACGAGCGATCAGGACAGATGATTTCCTTTATATTCACAACTACGAACCCAGCCGCTGGCCCGCAGGGGATCCGGAGCTCAAATCGGCACATGGATACATATATGGCGACATCGATCCCAACCCTACAAAGCGTTATCTGGTCGAGCACAAGGAAGACGAGAATGTCGCCGATTTGTTTCAGCTTGCTTTTGGAAAGCGGCCCCCCGAGGAGCTCTACGATGTTAAGAAAGACCCCGATCAGGTACGCAATCTTGCGGATATTTCCGACTTCGCCAGGATCAAGAAGGAACTGCGGCAGCAGCTCGACGATTATCTCTGCAACACGGAAGATCCCCGCTCAGAAGGCAAGAGCCCATGGGACACGTATCCGTATTATCTTGGGAATCCCGACGGCATCGTGCCATATGGTGAGTACATGAAAAGGAGAGAGAAGGAAAAGCAAGCACTATGATTGCCTCCTTGGCATTCAGACACAACAGGAGAATCGCCAGGATCAGGACTGGATACGCAATCTAACTCTGTGCTCTCCAGACTCCGAGTTTCACCGAAGATATACAGAAAAGGATAACAGTCATGAACACCGCTTTTCTCAAATGCGCAGCCATCGCAGCGCTGGCGCTTTCGTTTTCCACATTTGCCGTGGGACCCGACCTTGTCAATTACAACCTCAATACTATGCGCGGATATGGCAAGTGTGAAATTGAACTCGAAAATGCCCCAATAGAATTCCTCCACGAGACTTTCGATCGTAACCATCGCAGCGGATTTGCCGTGAGGAGCGACGGCAAATGCACGATCAAGGCTCATCTATCGGATCCGATCGATATCCACGCCGTAGAAATCTCATTCTTCATGGGAAGGGATCTCGGTGGCGTGGACTGGGAATTGCACGAACTCGACGAGAGCGGACGCAGTGCAAGATTAGTCCTGAGTCATCGCACCACAGTTATCCAGAAGCCTGACAAGGTCATTCTAAAAAAACCTGTCCGGCTCAAGGACTTCTCGTTCGAATTCACCAAGCTTCTTGCCGATCTGACACCGGCTCCAAAAGGTAAGATGGAATTCCGCATTGGCGAGATCGAAATCCTCGTGCCCGACAAGCCGGTAATGTACGTCGCCACGCCGAACGAGAAGTGGCTCTTCGGACCCGGTTTCTATCCTTTCGAAGCCGGCGCTGGTCGCGAGATCGAGTGGACCGGCTGGACAATCACAACCTCCGGCAAGCGGAAGCGAACGGTCGAGGGGGTCAGATTCTCATCGAGCAATCCGGATGTTGCGGAGATGGACGACGCTCTGATGAAAACACTCAGACCCGGAAAGACAATCATAACAGCCGAGCATCCCGACGGTATGAGCCACGAAGTGCCGGTTACCGTCCTCGCGAAGGGACAGGCAGGCATTGATCTCGATGTCATTCGCATGACCAGGCTTGTCCTTGACGAGAAAACAGGCGAATACGAAATTCTCTCGCGCCGAGGCAGGAAACAGTATCCCGTCCCGGGGGACAGGGTCCGCTATCGTGCTGAGGTGATAAACCTTGGACAGGACACGACAGAAGACATCACGGCAACCTGGACTATCGACGGGCAGTTCACTAAATACGATAAGCTCCCTTCGCTCGAACCCGCCGGCCCTCTTGTCGGAAACGGTGATTACCTGACACCGGAAAGGATTAACGAACTCATGGTGCATAAGAACCGTGCGCTTTTCGAGTTGGATACTATCTGGCGCGAAGAAAGGCAGTATGTGGAAATCACAGTTCGGGGGAAAGTCGAGGAAGGCGAGCGCGGCGAGATAAATCTCGACAACAACAAAATGGTCATCGCCTCGGACTCCCTGTGTTTCGCTTACTACACCATCGAGCTCGGTTATCATCGCTTCACGAACGCCCAGCAGGAAGGTCTTAAGGCTGGTGGTGTCCCCGGTGAGAGACAGAAAGAAGTCGCGGAAAACTGGGGCAAACGGGCGGAATTCTGGCGTGTTGAACCGGGCATTCTTTCCTCATCGATCTACGATTACATTTACCGCACATGCCGTGCATGGGACGACCAGTGTAAGATAAGCAAGTATCCGCTCACGCCCGACGGCATTACGACGCGGTTCAGATCCAAGGTGGTCATCATCCGCGATCCCGCAAGCGCGAGGCAGGCCTGGGGCCAGGGCGGCGGTCGAGCCGTCTGGAACGACGAGGAAACCGATGTCGCATGGGGATGGGTAGCCGATGCCACATTCCCGTGGGATAATTGCATGAATGCTGAATATGTCCGCAAGAACTACATCAATTGCGGGTTCATGTTTTTCGATGCACCGATGCTGCACGAGGGAAGCCATGCACACGGCCTCGTAGACCTCTACATATGCCCGATGAAGAACAACGAGGTCTCGTGGCGTGATGCGGACGGGAATCGCCTCTGGCCTGACGACAGAGGGGGAATTTACAGCATGCGGAGCCGGTGGACACGCTACGGCCCTCTCGTAGGGAAAGGCGTGATGATGGACGGCAGTTACATTGGCGGCTTCTCCGAGCATTCGGCTTATACCATGGAGCGCATGGCGACAAAACGCGGGCGATATATACCGTGCAACAACTGCTCAGGGAACGCTTCCTTCGGCGATTCGTTCAACGAAGTTGCACAGGAAAACATCATCGAGCTGTGGACCATCGACGGCAAACCCATCGTCGGAGCGAAGGTCGAGGTGGCCAAACGGGTCGATAAAACCGGGTTCACACACGATGTGCCGGACATAATCGGAGCGACCAACGAAAAAGGCCAGTTCAACATGGGGAACAATCCCGTCGATTGGCCTGAGAATACCGCGCCGGTTTCGAGACGTATACCGTTCGCGACTGCCTATTACCAGCTCCATCACCGTGGTGCTACCGGCAGCGACCATGCTGCCATAAGAATAACAACCAAAGACGGCAAGCGCTTCTACAAGTTCGTGAATTCCTTCGACCTGAATCTCGCATACTGGTACAAGTATGGTCTCGAACCTGACGGCTGGCCGATCGCGTCTCCATTGCCATACAGCAAAGTGGTCATTGCGTACACGATCGACCCAAAGCTGTCGGAACAAGACGCGGTCAAGATGGAACACTCAGGCGAAGTGCCGACGTTCGGATACGAGCCGCCGTTCGAGGGCGAATACAGGCCGGAGTATCTGAAAATGCAATCATGGAGAAAGAGACGCGACTAATCCCTCGACGTTGTATCAGCCGGTAAGCTTGGTCGTTGGGTGCATGCCATGATTCGGAACATGCGGTTACGAGAAACGTCATGCACTGCAGCGGATCAGGACGACCGCCGCCGAAACTTCAGGACGCCGAGCAAACTGCCCAGACCGAGAAGGACGATACCTCCCGGTTCCGGAATAATTTCATAGGTATAGGTAACCCGAGTTTCAACGGTGAGCACGGGGTTCTGCACCTCCATCTGCCACCGGTCAGGGGCTGTCCCGACAAACTGCAGATCGTTCACCATCAGATTGACATCAACAGTGAAGGTGACTACGTCCAGTCCGGGGGTGGCATACAGGGCTATGGAAGGATTGAAGGAACCCGCGAGAACATTGGTATACCACAAAGGCCCTCCGAAGTCCGTACCGTCCGGCGGGGTTTCGTCCCAGAGCTCCCCATCACCGTTGTCCTCTGAGAGAGATACTACCGGACTTGTGACTGTTTTGTTGCCAAAGCCGGCGACTCCCGGGCCCGACTCGGTCCACGTACGGATGATGCGGCTGTTTACTTCAGCACTCTTGTAGGGATCATCATTATCAGCGCGAGTGTCGCAGTATCCGTTGTGAAACAACTCGACCAATACGTCAGTGAGGATTCGGTAACCCCCCATCGTATTGAATGAGGGAAGGACAACATCCTTATCCGGCCCCGTGTCGCTCGTGAATATGACGAAGCAGGAGTGTGTCGCCATCGCGCCTGAAGCACAGCAAAACGGGAAAAACGAGATACTGACGATCACGACGAGCCAAAGGGGCAATGCTATGTTGTGATACCTAATCATTGTACTGAAAGATTACATAATAGACGACAAATCCTAATTTGTCGCCAAGCTTGAATCGCCCTATACATAATAATTATGCGTTTTTTCAAGCGTGGCCAAAATATTACTATTCTAACTTGGGTTTGTCAAGGGAAATAATATACTTTATAATGGGTCAGTTACGGGTGAATGTCCCGTATCGCCGGTGTCTCGTCCCGAGGACGAGATAGCGAGGCCGCCGTATGTAACAGAGGTATGACGAGACTTCCCTGTTCGTAGTAGTCCGGCAACTGCCGGATTTATGCGCGTTCTTTCCAGGATAACGGCCTTTGCAGGCCTACTACGGACGCACTAATCCCACAGATAAGGGGAATGTCCTGTCGTGCGGGTGTCTCCCCGCGTTGCAGAGGAAGACAAGACGGCGTTTAACGGAGACGGCAGCAAAAATCTCCCAACCTGCGCAAACCCACCCGTAACTGACCCATTACTACTTTTTTTTACTTTCCCTCTTCCACTATCCCCTGAACATATAATATGTTTTATGTTTAGTCCTTTCCTGACAGCATCCACCTCTGTTGTTGCGATGGCAGTACCCACAGTTTTCGCTAACATTCACCTGTCCATGTGCTCCCAGCAATCTCCGAGTTACCGCGGACTCCCATGTTTCACCTCAAGAATTTGGACATGCGCTTCTTTCTTGAATAGCTTCCGACATCTCGGGGGCCATATATGTGCTTGACCCTCAGGCTCTGCACCTCTATCATGTAACAACCTGTTCAATTGACTGCTCAACAGCCTTAGGGAATCGCACTTTGAGCGAAATAGCTCCCGTTCAACTTCGACGAAAGTGAGGAACCGAATGAAAACAACGTTGTCTATAGTACTGCTTGTGTCCCTGGCAGCATGGTTGTTTGCCGACGAGATCATTCTAAAGAATGAGGACCTGACAAGCGGCAAGAAGGTCTCTGAAAACAACGAGGAAGCCGCTGAGACTGAAAAAAAACACAAGCTGCTCGAGGGCGAAATCTCCGCAGGCTTCAGCCAATCGACGGGGAACACAGAGAATGTCGAGTTCTCGCTGAGCTTCGACGCCAACAGGGAAATTGGCGATAATGAATTCGAGATCAAGGGTGACGGCTATTACTCATCTTCGGAAGATGAGATGAATGCGCAGAAATGGTACGCCATGACCCGATACGCCCGCAAGATCTGGAACAAGAAGTGGACCAACTTCTATAAGCTCGAGGCCGACCACGATAAGTTCTCGGGAATCGATTACAGGTGGATACCTTCTGCAGGCATAGGCTACTTATTCTGCGATACGCCTGAATGGAAATTGGCGGTCGATGGCGCCATCGGTCTGGAAAAAACGATATACAACGATGAAACCGAGGACACCGACGAGGCCGTATTCATTGGGACCATATCTCTTGAGAAGACATTCTCCGGCGGCTCGAATATCTCGCACGAAACATCCGTCTACCCATCACTTGAGGAGAAGGGGGAATACAGGATCCACTCCGAGTCCTCTTTTACAAACCCTGTCGGGAACGGTCTGTCACTGCGTCTCAGTCTTATTGTAGATTATGACTCCGAGCCACCGGAAGATCGCGAGAAAACCGACACGCGGGTCATGACATCACTCGTGTATGGGTTCTGACCAAGGGAAGACAGTCCTTACCCGCGATTTTCTCCTTCTGGATTGACGTAAGGCGCCGATCCGACCACGGAACTGTGACGGTGAAGCCCTGATCAGAGGGTAAGCTACACAAAGGAAATCACGAATTGTCAGCAGTTGACAAGTGGCGGAGAGGCAGGGATTCGAACCCTGGGTACCCGAAGGTACAACGGTTTTCGAGACCGCCATCTGAAAACCGTAAGCAGCACGGAAACAAGGGATTAGAAAAAGGCAAAACCTCCTTTTACAAACCAGCTTACAAAGAAAACTCAAAAAACACGGTAATCGATCCAGCGGGTCTATTCCGCATTGTCGCCCTAATCCCAATATTTAGTGAAAAATCCGGAAAAAGCCGTTGACAAGCTGTTCCAAGTATGCTATATTCCAACAGGGGATTCGAAAGAGTCAATCTCTTTGAGATCCGACCTATAGGTTTACACCCAAAAGGTAAGGGGGAATATCTATGAGGAAACTATTTATCATCGCGCTGGTGATGGCTTTACCTGCTGCCTGTGCGGCAACATCGTGGTATGACGACTTCGAGTCGTATGGCCTCGATAGTCTGCTCGCAGGCCAGGGCGGCTGGGCCGGCTGGGACGGTGGGGCCTGCGCCGCCATTGCTGGCGACGACCAGGCCATCGATTCTCAGGCGGCTGAGTTGTTCTTGTACGACGACCTGGTTCAGGAGTTCACCGGGATTGGGGGCGGAGGAAAAGCGAAGTTCGTCGCTTGGCAGTACCTGCCGGACGACAACCTTGGTGTTGAGGGAATGAATACGTTCTTCATTCTCATGAACAACTACAACTTCGCACCTGGTCCTAAGGGATGGAGCGTCCAACTCAACTTCGACCTCACGAACGGGCTCCTCCAGGATGACATGACCGCTGCTGTCGAGGACATGCCCATAGTCTTCAATCAGTGGGTGGAGATCATAATTGATATCGACTTTGATCTCAATACCTACGATGCCTACTATGATGGCAATGTCCTTTCCACGGGCACACAGTACATGAATCCGGCTGACGTGAATCACGAGCTTAGGCTTGCAGCGCTGGACCTTTGGGCGGACGCCGGCGTTCCGGTCTACTACGACAACTTGAGAGCGGTTCCGGAACCGAGCGTCTTCCTGCTGGTTGGTCTCGGGCTTCTGGCCCTGATTCGTCGGAAAAAGTAACACCGGCGCCAGACACAGTACAGATTTGATGCGGACCCTCGGGGACTCCGGAGGTCTGCGTCTTCCTTTTGCCTGCCAACCAAATGGCGCTAACGACGTTCAGTGTACCAATCAGCCCTCACCCTCCCCCGTCTTCACATCCAGAACCCTAATCCCATCTCAGAGCATGATCTTGCCAAACTCGGTTTCGTCTTCCTGGTCGAAAAAACCGCGGGAACCAAGGGAACAGGGTCCTTACCTGCAAGTGCCCGTACCGGATTGATGCAAAGCGCCGATCCGACCACGGAACCGTGACGGTGAAGCCCTGATCAGAGGGTAAGCTACGCAAAGGAAATCACGAATTGTCAGCAGTTGACAAGTGGCGGAGAGGCAGGGATTCGAACCCTGGGTACCCGAAGGTACAACGGTTTTCGAGACCGCC
>SDBU01006458.1_pt1 | contig 13768 bp, 14 predicted proteins | sample 2277071 | NCBI WGS metagenome assembly SDBU01 (sample SAMN10397929, study PRJNA504765) | marine sediment metagenome | isolation source: marine sediment core GS08_GC12, 126 cmbsf | place: Arctic Ocean: Gakkel Ridge, Loki's castle | collected 2008
TCGCGGATGGGTTCGCTCCCTTTCCGCGAGGCGGTAAACCACCTCGCTAAATCAAAGAAACCCCTCTAAAGAGGGCTATCTGAAGAAGACAGGCGGCTTGAACCCCGCCAACGGCGGGGTAGCCGTCTTTTTTTGACTTGGCGAATTCATTTACCTGTCCGTCCACTGACGGATGGATTCGCTTTTGGTCACCGGATGGGGATCAGATTGCTTTTACTCGCTGGATAATGTCACCCATAAGCCGCGTAGCTTTTTTGCGTCGGCTGAATTTGCATTGTTAGATCAGTAATAATCGATTCTATCTCTAAGTTCAGGGCCTCGCCATTCTGTGTTTGGCTTGTCCAAATAGGCTGAACCATATACCTCATAACCTTCAATATTGCTTGAAACATCTTCAATAAAATACTTTTTATAAAAATCAATTGATATTAGAAACCTTTTCCATTTGTTTGTGTCAAATTTTTCTTGATGTGGAATTTTTATTAAAATATTTTCATATCTATCCCTTGCAGAGGGATGCGAGCAAACTCCATATGGATTTTGCGGTGAGATAACATCCAGCACCGTTTCAAACAAATCAAGACTTCCAAACCATAATAACGCGGCTTCAATAAGATTTAGCTTCTGATCTTCATTTGAGCCGATCATCGAGATGGAATTCACATCAGCCTCGAACTCTTGCTCTTGCGATTGATTATATACAGTTACGGGCTTATATTCTTCTTCGTTTGGAAAGATTGCGTGAAAAATTGGTTTATCAGTTACATTTGACTCCGAAATATGAGCCAGAAGATAATGAGCATATTCATGACCAGCAATAAACAACATCTGGTCTGGAATAGTTGAATGCATAATTTCGGCAATATCTTCTGGAACTATTCCTCTTGGGTCCATAAGAAAGTCCAGTGCTTCCGTTTTAAGCATTACCCTTAGTGCAATGCGCATTGAGTTCACACGCACATGATCTGGCACTCTATGGCCAAAATCCATCAATGCTAAGTTCATAAACTTAAAAAAGAATCTTAAAGAATCGCAAATTGTGATTATAGGGCCAAATTCCGTAAGAAGAATTCTACCATTCGGGTCATTGCTAAAAATATTGCCTGCTGTAATTGACTCACATCTTTTTCTGTCTTCGTCTCCAATATTCTTTATGAACTTTACGAAATGTTCTTGGTTAAATGATTTTTCAAGAGACCAATTTTTTTCATCCATTAATGCCTTGTTTCTATAAACACGAAAAAGGCGCATATGATCAACGATCGTTTCCGCTCTAATCTTTAACAGATAGTCTTCTGCACTTTGAATGTTATAAAGCCTTTCAATCTCTTCTTTATTACAAACAGGTCGAAAGGCAAATTTTGCAAATTCAGTTTTATTCATTTTAATGATCTAACGACCAAGCTCACCTGCCACTATGGAGCGCAGCGGAATAGCGGTCAGGTGCAGCGGGGGTTAGCTGGCTTTTGACTACTTTATTCTTATAGCAATAGCCATTAGATTTTTTTCTCCAGTTCCTACTGCCCTCTCCTCTTTAATGATTATAATGGCATTAGCCCCCTTGGACGCAGCTTTCTTTTGCATCACTTCAATCAAGTGTGTCCATTCGTGTATCGGCAGTATCACACTACTTGACGATGATACAATTCCAATTTCCTCGTATTCTATGTCCTCTGGTGGCGAAAGGAATACTTTTATTGGACCGTTGTAAGGGGGATAAGTATTTCCCGTAACAACGAACTTGGAAGTGGCACAACCTTGAACTAGCAATATTGCCACGGCAATGACCGGGATTAAAAAGCTGAATGTTTGTCCAATTTTACGCATCTTACACCTCCTTTTATTGTGCAATGTATGACTCACTTAATGTCTAGGTTTGCTGGTTTTGCTTATTACCGCAGTTTCGCCTAACTCCCGAGAATATGATATTATGCTGATCACCAAGTCGATGTTACATAGCAAGGCCCGAGGTATAAAGCATATTACGACCTATGTTCAGTGGATCAAAAGGTTCATCCTGTTCCACACATTCAAAACCCCAGTTCGGCGAAGCGAGGTCAACTTGAACCGCTTGTTCTGCTCAGACTCTGTCCTGCCAGTACCCTGGACGACGATGGAGGTCAGCGACGGCGATGATTCGCAACATGTCAGACTTGACTTGGTAGATTACCCCGTAAGGAAACCGATTGACCAAGCATCGTCGAGTGTGCTTGGACATGGACATCCAGGCCCGGGGGTATGCGATGATGCGAGCAATTGTGGCGTACACTTCTTCCGCGAATTCTATTCCAAGGCCGGGTTGACACTCTTTCTTAATAGTCCACAACCTTGTCGAATTCCGCATCGGCGTCCGGGTGAAAGTAGAATCTCAACGGCGGTGCTTTTGGCTGAGCTTTGCGAATACCTCCTCGCCGGGAATGAGTTCCACTTCGCCCCGATCGATCTGGGCAACCCGTCGCTCAGCCTCTTCCGCCCACACACGGTCGATCTCCGACCGAGTTGGAAGATTAAGGCTGGCGAGCAACTTCTCGACCAAACTTATCCGTGCATCAGCTGGCAGAGAGAGAACTTCGTCCATAACTTTGTCCGAAACCGTCGCCATATCCTACCTCCTTACAACAGATATTCAACCACAGAATGGGCTGAAAAGTAATCCCTTATGAGCAGAACTAGCATTTATGAAGAAAAACCAAATACCCCGAGAATATGATAATCTGCTCACCACCAAGCCGATATTAAATACCCCGGCCCGAGATATCAAAAAAAATACTGTAATCAGCCTCCGCGCCCTCTGCGCTCTCTGCAGTAGACCTCTTCCAGCGACCTCAACCATCAACAACTGACCACGGACAACTGACAATTGACCTACCCCCTTATCAGGTACAGGTATACAAGCTGCCCCGGCTGATAGTGGCGCGCACCCGGCCTGTGAAGATCGACCCCAGCATGGGTGTATTCCGGGAGCGGGAATGTATATCTTTCTCGGTAAAGGTCCAGGTCTCATCGGGCCGCAACACCACCAGCTCGGCCGGTGAGCCCGGCTGCAGGGGAGTAAGCTCCAGTCCCAGCGCGCGGGCCGGGCCGACAGTGAGCAGATCGATCAATTTTTCGATGGTCAATCCCGCCGGGCCCAACACGGTGTGCGCCAAGGCAAAGGCCGACTCCAGGCCGATCATCCCGAAGGGAGCCCGGATCATATCCTGCTCCTTCTCTTCAACGGTATGGGGGGCATGATCGGTGGCGATGCAGTCGAGGGTACCGTCCATCAACCCCTGGACGACGGCCTGGCGGTCAGCCTCGGTTCGCAGGGGCGGCGCTACCTTGGCATTGGTGTCGAACTGCCGCAGGGCGTCCTCCGTCAGGCCCAGGTGATGGGGCGTGGCCTCGGCGGTGATCACCACTCCGGCCTCCTTGAAACGCCGTACCAGGTCCACCGTCAGGGCAGCGCTGACGTGGGGCACATGCAGCCGGCCGCCGGTCTCCTGGGCGATGAGCAGGTCCCGGTGTACCATGGCAGCTTCGGCCTGAACCGGGTTGCCCGGCAGGCCCAGCCGGGTGGAAAGGGCACTCTCATTCATCACCCCGCCGTCACGGAGAGAGAGGTCCTCGGCGTGGTTAATGATCGGGGTGCCGGTATCCTTATTATATAGCAGCGCTCTTCGAAGAACCTGACCGTCGGCTATGGGGGTGCCGTCATCTGAAAAGGCCACCGCCCCGGCGGCCTGCATTTCCAGAAGTTCCGCCAACTCCCGCCCCTCCCGGCCCCGGCTGATAGCACCGATGACATATAAGGTGATAGGTAGCCGCTCGGCCTTTTCCAGCAGCGAGCGTACCATCTCCGGCGAGTCGATAGCCGGCAGTGTGTTGGGCATCACCGCCACCCGGGTAAAACCGCCGGCCAGGGCGGCCTGGGAACCACTTTCAAGCGATTCCTGGTCCTCCCGGCCGGGCTCCCGGAAATGGGCATGGATATCGATGAAGCCGTGGGTTACCAGCGCGCCGCGGGCATCCAACCGTTCCACTTTCGCAGCCCCAAGTTTTTCAGGCTCGATCAACCGGCCGTTTTTCACCGCCAGCTCGCCCCGGCTGGTGTTCCCAGTGGCGGGATCGTAAATCGTGGCTCCCTCGATCAGGAGCACTTTCGGGAGCGGGGAAATTCGGCCCATCAGGCCTCCTCCGGGGATTCACGGGCCCCCAACAGGTGAAACAGCACACTCATCCGTACCGCCACGCCGTTAAGCACCTGGTCTAAGATTATGGCCTGGTCTCCGTCGGCCACATCGCTGTCGATTTCGACCCCCCGGTTCATGGGCCCGGGGTGCAGAATCACAATCTCCTTTTTGTGCCGGGCCAACCGCTCGACAGTGATGCCGAACTGGCGGCGGTACTCCCGCACGGAGGGGATAATTCCCGCGCCCATCCGCTCGCGTTGGATGCGCAGCACATTCACCGCATCCGCCCACTCCAGCACGGCATCCACATCATGATTGACCGTTACCCCCAACTCCTCGATGAATGGCGGAATCAGGTGTCCCGGACCACAGACGGTTACTTGGGCGCCCATGGTGTTGAGGCCAAAAATGTTGGAGAGCGCCACCCGGCTATGGGCGATGTCGCCGATGATCCCGATTTTCAGCCCCTTTATCCGGCCGAATTTCTCCTGGATGGACATCATATCCAGCAGGCCCTGGGTAGGATGTTCGTGGGTGCCGTCCCCGGCGTTGATCACCACCGCCTCAACGAAACGGCTGAGCTGCAACGCCGCACCGGGCGCCGGGTGGCGCATCACCACCGCATCCATCTTCATGGCATGGATGTTCCGGACCGTATCCTTTAGGCCTTCACCTTTACTCAGGCTGGAGGCCGTCGCGGAGAAATTGACCACATCCGCGCTCAGGCGCTTTTCGGCCAACTCGAAGGAGATGCGGGTTCGAGTGGAACTCTCGAAAAACAGGTTGACCACGTTGATACCGGTGAGTATGGGGACCTTCTTGATGGGCCGGTCCAGCACGTCCCGGAAGTAAAAACCGGTCTCCAGCAGGATCTGAATGTCTGAGCGGGGGACCCCCTCCAGACCGATCAAATTGGTTAAAGAGATGGGTGTTTTTCTCATTCGCCGTAGTCCAGCAGCAGCACTTCGTCCTGGCCGTCCACCTCGGTCACATGCACATGGATGTGTTCGTTACTCAAGGTGGGATGATTGCGTCCCAGGTAGTCGGCCCGGATGGGCAGTTCCCGATGGCCCCGATCCACCAGCACCGCCAGCTCGATAGCCGCCGGACGGCCGAAGTCCATAATACTGTTCATCGCCGCCCGTACAGTCCGCCCGGTATAGAGCACATCGTCAACCAGGACAATGTGTAGATTGTCGACACCAAAAGGTATGTTCGTCGGCCCGATTTCGGGGGAGGGTAAGTGGGTGCGAAAATCATCGCGGTAGAAGGTTACATCAACTGTACCGAATTTTACTTCATTACCTTTGATGTCGGCCATCAGGTCGGCGATCCGCTTGCCAATGAATTCACCCCTGGTGCGGATGCCAATGATCGCCAGCTGCTCCAGGTTCTCGTGTCGCTCCATGATCTCGTGGGCCAAGCGTGACAGGGTGCGCTCGAATTCACCGGCGTCCAGTAAGGTAGCTTTAACTTTTTTCACGGCCAGTCTCGGTCGGTAAAATAAAACCTCCTAGCGGAGGCTTTTTTCTGAAACGTAGTGCCCTCGGGGCACGGTTCACAGCGGTAATCGCGTTGCAGGGTCTCACTTCAAGGCGTCAATTTAGGGAGTCGTGAAGCCGGAGGACAGGACATTATCCGCGGCTGACCGGCAGAACCTTTTAACCAGGGCGCATTGAGGCGAGGGGAGACAATGCACGCGGCAGGCTGTAAATTCGGTAAGAATCCGGACGTGACGGAGATGGAATTGCTACAGAGTGGGCCCCCTGGTGAGCGGTGAGCGGTCCCCGATAATCGGGGTCATGGGCGGCAGCCAGGTACCTGAGGAAGTTGAAGCGCTGGCCCGGGAATTGGGCCGGGCGGTGGCCTTGGAAGGTTGGGTAGTGCTGAGTGGTGGTCGCAATGCCGGAGTGATGGCGGCAGTGTCGGCCGGGGCGGCCGAGGCCGGGGGAACGGTGGTGGGAATTCTTCCCGACCGGGACCTTGCTGCCGCCTCCCCACATTTGACCATACCGATCCGCACCGGCCTGGGTGACGCCCGGAACGTGATCAATATCCTGTCGAGCGATGTGGTGGTGGCCTTACCCGGTAGCGCCGGAACGCTATCCGAAATCGCCTTAGCCGTTAAAAACGGCAAGCCGCTATTCCTGTTGGGCTGGACGGGGCCGCCCCTGCCATCAGCCGGTGGCCCCGGTGTGAGCAGCTTCAGTCGGGTTTCAGAGGTGGTCGCTGAAATTCGGAACCTAATTAGGAAAGGCTTGAATCCCCTGGCGAAAACGCAAAAGTAAATAAGGATTACCATGGAAAAACTAGGTTACGCACTGATCGGTAGCGTGGTCCTGCTCTGGGTGGTGGGCATGATTGTGGGCCTGATCGTGGTACTGCCCTACGGTTTGGTGGGGCTGGTAGCGCTGGCCGGCGGGGGCCTGCTGCTGGTAAAGGTCCTCAAGGACCGGCTGACCAGCGAGGAAGACACTTACTACGATGAAAACATCCAACAATGAGGTGAGCATGCTACTTTCCACGCAAGATCACTTTGAAGACCGGGAAATCTCCGTTACATTGGGACTGGTTCGCGGGAATACAATTCGCGCCCGTCACGTCGGGAAGGACATCATGGCCGCGTTGCGGAACGTGGTGGGCGGCGAAGTCCTCGAGTACACCAAGATGATGGCCGAGGCCCGGGAGCAGGCCTTGGACCGCATGCTGGCCCGGGCGAAGGAGTTGGGCGCCGACGCGGTAGTGGCCATCAGGTTCACCAGCGCCAGCGTCATGGGGAACGCTGCGGAGATCGTGGCTTATGGCACGGCCGTCCAGCTGAAATAGCGCCTCGGCCCGGCACTGGTGCGGTGGCCGGCAGTTAAGCTGCACTTTGTGCTTGCCCCTCTATGACCGCCTGTCTAAAATAGACCAGTCATTGTTCGCCAGTAGCACCGGTGACGGCCAGGCCGGTGGCAAATAGCCGTAAACCAGGGGTAGTGGTATCCTAATCAACCGGCAATGTCACATGGGCTCAGGCAGCCTTCACCCGGGTAGTGAAACTTTAACAGGTAATTGGGAATCCACAGCGAAGGCAGATTTTTATATCAACCGGTTGGGACGCTAACCCTGGCCGGATAGAAATTACTAATTGTACCATTGAATCTCACTCTACGTAACGGTATAATTGTAGTAATAGTCGTGATGGCCGTCTCGGCGCTCTTCAGCCTCAGCCGCCGGTCCCGGGCTATCATTCAACCGCTGCCATTCAGCCATAATCTGCATATCTACGAAGTGGATCTGGAGTGCACCGACTGCCACCTACAGGTGGAGGATCATCAGCGGGCCACCCTGCCGGCCCTCGAGGTTTGCCAGGATTGCCACAGTGAGGAATTGACCGAAACGGCGCTGGAAGAGAAGCTTCTAGCCTATACCACATCCGACCAGGCGATTCCCTGGCAGCGGATCTATACAGTCCCGGACCATGTTTATTTCTCCCATCGCCGGCATGTGACATCGGGGAACCTGGATTGCCAGCTGTGCCATGGGGAGGTGGCCGAGATGACCGAACCGGCTAAATATCCGGTTGTCGAGGTCACTATGGACAATTGTATCGGGTGCCATAGCGAGCGCCAGATAACCAACGATTGCCTGGCTTGCCATCGATGAGTGACCGCAGCAAAAAACGGGGGCACAAGCTGATTTCCCGGCGGGATTTTCTGAAGCTGGGCGGCCTGGCGGCGGGTTCCGTAGCGGCGGGCCAGCTCCTGCTGCCGGAGCTGATGGCGGTACCCAACCGGCTGGTGGAGGACCTGAAACACGGGCCTGGTAAGGAGACCTGGATCAACACCGTTTGCGGCCAGTGCCCGGCCGGCTGCGGTCTCAAGATCCGCCGAATCGATGGTGTTCCGGTGTACGTACAGGGCAATCCCATTTTCCCCACCAACAAGGGCGGGGTGTGTCCCATGGCCCATACCTCCATGGAGGTGCTGTTTAATCCTGACCGAGTCAGAGGCCCTCTCCGTCACACCGGGAAGGTGGGAGCCGACCAGTGGGAAGAACTGGGATGGCAGGAAGCGTTGAGCGGCCTGAAGACCCGCCTTAAACGGCTGGTGGAGCGGGGCGAAGGACATCGCATCGCCCTGATCAACGGCGACAGTTCACCGTTAGTGGGCCGATTGGCTCGCCATTTCATGCAGGCGGTCGGTTCCCCCAACTACTTCGAGGACCAGCGCCTCGGGCTCAGCACGGTCGGCCCGGAACTGACCCAGGGCCAGGCACTGACACCGGCCCCCGATCTGTACAATACCCGTTATGTTATCAGTTTCGGCGCCAACTTCCTGGAGGAGGGCGCCAACCCGATCTACTATCAGAATCTGTTCGGCCAACTGCGCGCCTCCGACCGGGAGCATGATTTCACCCTGGTGCAGGTGGATTCGCGGCTGAACCTGACGGCCTCAAACGCTGACCGGTGGATACCTATCAGACCGGGCACTTATGGCGCCCTGGCACTGGGATTGGCATATATCCTGATTGCCGAACGCCAGTACGACGAGGACTTTATCTTTAAGCACACCACCGGCTTTTGGCCCTACCGGGATGCTGAGGGCCGGGAGCAACCGGGCTTTGAGGCTTTTCTGCGCGCTAATTACTATCCGGAGCAGGTCTCCCGCATTACCGGTGTAGCGACGAGTACCATCATCCAGTTGGGTGAGGAGCTGGGCGCTCTCAGGCCGGCACTGGCCCTGGCTGACGATGGCGCCCGGTACGCTACCAACGGCGGATTCACCCAGTGGGCGGTACACTCCTTAAACGCTCTACTGGGCAACTTCCAGAAGGAAGGCGGCCTGCAGTTTCACCTGGACACACTGGATTTTTCGTTCCCGGAGCCCCCGACCCCTACCAAGGCACCAGGCAGTATAGTGCCCTCCAAGGTCGGCTCCGGGACCGGGCCGCCGGCCCTATTTGGTGAGGTGAGCCTGCACCGTTTTGCCACCGAAGTGGCGGCGTCAGAACCGGGCCTTATCGATACCTTGTTGATCATCGACTCCAACCCGGTGTATCATGCCCGGGACCGGGAAACGCTGGTGCAGGCTCTACAGCATATCGACCAAGTGGTTTACCTGGGCCTGTTTGTGGACGAGACAGCGCTACATGCCGACCTGGTCCTGCCGGACCACAGCTATCTGGAGAAAACCGATCTGTCAGGCCCGACTGCCGGCCTGATGTTCGCCCACGTCGGCTTGCAGACCCCGGTAGTGGAAAAGCTTTTTGATACCCGCCAGTCCGGTGAAGTGCTGCTGGAACTTGGGAAGGCAGCGGCAGGTGGGCCAGCCTTCCCCTGGCCGAGCTATAAAGCATTGGTAACCAAGCAACTGCAGGCGGTCTTCGACTCGGGACAGGGGGCCGTGATCTCGGAAACCTCGGATGCGCAATGGCTGGCCTTTCTGAAAGATAGGGGCTGGCAGTCACAGCAGTATTCTTCCTTCCGCGCCTTCCGGAAGATCCTGACCAAAAAAGGTGGATGGTGGAATCCACTGGCGATACCCATGCGGCCGGCTGAGATGTACCGGACCCCTTCAAAAAAATTCGAATTCATATCATCAGTTATGGCCCGGAAACTGGAGGTGGCCAGCCGGGAGTCCGCCGGAAATACCGCCGAAGCGCGGGAAACTTTGTTACGCGCCAATCACATCACCGCCCGGGGAGAGGAATTGCTCCGGCCCCATTATGAGGCGCCTCATGCCGCCGGTATGGTTGAGGAATTCCCCCTGGTGCTGACGACTTCGGAGCTGTTGACCAATCGTGACGGGCGGGGCGCCACTCAGCCCTCATTGCTGGAAGTGATCGGCGTTCAGGTGAGCCGTTACTGGCAGACCTGGGTCGATGTTAATCCGGACACCGGGCGTCAGTATGGCCTGGTGGACCACGAACCGGCGTGGGTGGAGTCGACCAACGGCCGAATTAGAGCCCAAGTACGGTTCTACGAGGGTATTCACCCGGGTGTGGTGCATATCCCTCGCGGCCTGGGACATACTCACTATGGACGATTCGGTAATGGTATCGGCAGCAATACCGCGGACGTCATGGAGAACAATTTTGACGCCCTGACAGGGGCTCCGGCCCTGAACGGGACGCCGGTGAAGGTCTACCGGGCGGAGTCTGAGGTCTGATATGCCTAAGTGGGGCATGGTAATAGACCTGAACAAGTGTACCGGTTGCGGCAGCTGTATCACCGCCTGCCGATCGGAAAATAACATCCCCAATGCCGGGCAGGAAGCTACGCAGGAAGGCCGCACCTTCTTGTGGATGGACATGCTGGAAATGATTGAGGGAAAGTATCCGGATGTACACGTCCGGTACATTCCCCGGCCCTGTTTCCAGTGCCACAATCCTCCTTGTACCCGGGTCTGCCCGGTGCGGGCCACCTACCGCAACGATGAAGGGTTGGTGGCGCAGATCTACCACCGCTGTATCGGGTGCCGCTACTGTATGGTAGCCTGTCCGTACACGGTAAAATCGTTTAACTGGTTCGAGCCTGAGCGGCCGGAAGAATTCACCGCGATCCGCAATCCGGACGTGAGTCTGCGGATGAAGGGGGTGGTGGAAAAATGTTCCTTCTGCAGTCACCGGCTGATGAAAGCCCGGGATCAGGCCCGCTTCGAGGGGCGCAATCTACAGGAACAGGATTACCAACCGGCCTGTGCGGATAGTTGCCCCACCGGTGCTATTATATTCGGTGATTTTGATAATGAGGAACATGCCGTTCGCCGGCTGATACGATCCAACCGGGCGTACCGCATGCTGGAGGACCTGGGGACTGAGCCCAAAGTAGTTTATCTAGCGGCCGAAGATTAAGATGACAACCCCGGATATCCATAACGACCCCGATTACGTCCTGCTCGCTCCCATCGTGAACAGGAGCCGGGGCGATTATCTGCTGGGTGGCGGCCTGCTGCTGCTGTTTTTGGGTTGCATGTACCTGTACAGCACCCAGCTGACCCGCGGCTTAGGAGTCACCGGTCTAAATCAGCCAATTTCGTGGGGCTTCTACATAGTCAATTTCGTGTTTTTCATCGGCATCAGTCACGCCGGCACGCTAATATCGGCTATCCTGCGGCTGTCCAAGGCGGAATGGCGGCGCCCCATCACCCGAATGGCGGAGGTGATCACGGCCATCGTGTTGGCCATCGGCGGATTGCACCCTATTCTCGACCTGGGTCGGCCGGATCGGATGCTGAACCTGATCTACTACGGCCGGCTGCAATCCCCCCTGTTGTGGGACGTCACCGCCATCACCTGCTATTTCACCGCCAGCACTGTATACCTGTTCCTGCCCATGATCCCCGACATCGCCCGGCTACGGGATCTGGGAGTGCGGCCCCGGTGGCTTTATACGTTTTTGTCGTGGGGCTGGACCGGCACAAAACGCCAGCATGAAATCCTGGAGCGGGCTATAGGTATTCTGATGGTGCTGGTGATCCCCATCGCCATATCGGTGCACACGGTGATCTCCTTTATCTTTTCCATGACCCTGCAGCCGGGCTGGCACAGCACTATATTCGGGCCCTATTTCGTAGTGGGGGCCATATTCTCCGGAATTGCGGCCTTGCTGATCGTCATGTTGGTATTCCGTAAGGCCTTCCACCTGGAAAACTACTTAAAGGAGATCCACTTCAAATATCTGTCCACCCTGCTACTGATCATGTCGCTGCTGTGGTTCTATTTCACCTTTTCGGAATACTTGACCGGCGTGTTCGGCAACGAGCCCCACGAAATGGCCATCATTATGAACAAATTCACCGGCAGTTACGCGCCCTTTTTCTGGGGGATGGTGATATTGAATTTCGTGGTCCCCGTCGTGATTCTGTCTTTCCGGCGTCTGCGTACCTTGACCGGTATTGCCATCGCCTCGGTGGCAGTGGTGATTGGGATGTGGCTGGAACGGCTTAATATCGTGGTGCCCACGCTGTCCGATCCGCGGTTGCCCTATCCCCACCAAGTATACATTCCTTCCCTGGTGGAATGGGCCTTATTCGTCGCCGGCCTGTCATTGTTCGCCTTGGCCTTTCTGGTATTCTCCAAGCTATTCCCGGTGATCTCCATCTGGGAAATCGAAGAAGGCCGTAAAGAAGGCATGGAGCGCGTGATTGAACGGATCGCCAGTTATCAGCCCGATATTGTTCCAACGACCGGAGCGGCGGAATGACCCGCAAGCGCGTGACCCCCGTATATATTCTTGGCATGCAGGTAGCCAGTATCTCCATGATCTGGATCTTTGTCGCCGCGGTCACGGTCTGGATTATCAATTTGATCGTGACTTCCATAGAGCTTAACGACGCCCCGAACGCTTCGGTAGGTATCAGCATTGTTGTGATTCCCATATTTTTCACTTTGGCCAGTGTTCTGACCTACGTTTTCGTCGGGCTGCGGCGCCACCGCACCATGCCCGGCAGTACTGATGGGGGAGGCGAAAAATGAGCCGTTTCCAATCTAACCGGTCCGGCCCGGCTCGCGGGGCGGTATACCTGCTATTATTGGCATCTATCCCACTGCTCGGCCTCACATTACTAGCTAAGCAGCGGAGCGAAAAGGATGTCCACACCAATCCAATGGCCGGGCGAATGGTATTCGAGGAAAAGGGTTGTACCGACTGCCATTCCATCGACGGTTACGGCAGCAACGTCGGTCCGGATCTGGGACGATCCCGGTTTTTCGGCAGTTTCTACGACCTGACCGCCCGACTATGGAATCACGCCCCACAGATGGCTATCCGGTCCGGCTACCTGGCCAAGGACTGGCCCACTATGACCACCGATGAGCTGGATCTGCTGACCAGCTATTTGTTCTACCTGCGTTACCTGGGTGAGCCGGGCAGCATCGCCAGAGGCAAAGCGCTGATCCGGGATAAAGGTTGCCTGAACTGCCATTCCATCGGGTCTGAGGGTAACAGCGAGGGCATTGCCCTGGATCAACTTCAGGAATACGCCTCGCCGCTATACATCGCGCAATCGATCTGGAATCATGGGCCGGCGATGCTGAAACAGATAGAAGCCCTGGGCCTGGAGCGCCCCACGTTTGCAGACGAAGATATCACTCACATCAGCGCTTACTTGCGGGAATTCAGCCGGGGTACCTCGACCCGCCGGCATTACATGTCACCCGGGAATCCTCAAGCTGGGGCGCTGTTATTCCGCACCAACGGCTGCACTAATTGCCATGCCGGCGAACCGGGGGCGGAGTCAGTGGGTACGCCGCTCAGCGATATGAACCTCCACCGCAGCGTCACCGCCATCGCCGGTACTATGTGGAACCACGGGCCGATGATGTGGTCCGCCATGGAGGATGCCGGCATCCAGTGGCCTACTTTCAAGGGGTCAGAAATGGCCGATCTGATCGCCCACCTCTACTTTTTCGATTACCAGGGGCAACCCGGCGACCCGGCTGAGGGCCGGCTGGTATTCGAGCAAAAAGGCTGTGCCGGTTGTCACGGCCAAGGCGAAGATCTGGAACTGGGGCCGGACCATCCCCTGTCCCACCCGCTGGAACTGGTGACCACCATGTGGAACCACGTCCCCCATATGCGGGAAGTGACCCTTTCCCGGAACATCCCCTGG
>SDBU01006459.1_pt1 | contig 13767 bp, 32 predicted proteins | sample 2277071 | NCBI WGS metagenome assembly SDBU01 (sample SAMN10397929, study PRJNA504765) | marine sediment metagenome | isolation source: marine sediment core GS08_GC12, 126 cmbsf | place: Arctic Ocean: Gakkel Ridge, Loki's castle | collected 2008
ATGCAAGTAGCGTGCCTCTTATCAATAAGGCACATAACCCTCGCTATCGCCACAACCGAGGTCAAGCAATTTGGCGTCAGGGTTGCGCTCAAAGAGGGAAAGAACCGCTCTTTGCCGCTCAAGCCATGCCTGCTTTCCTATGCGATTCCAGACTTTTGGAATAATAGACAATATACTTTTCCAAACACGAGGTGCTGATTAAATCAGCTATTTTAGCGAACTAGTTCCAACAAGGCCAAAGCCCGCTCACCTCCTATATAATCCTTCTGCGCCGCTACCTCTTCAGGCACAACTATCCAATTTCCCTGCTCTAGGGTATAGTAAATCTCCCCCTCGATCTTCCACTGAGAAAATAACCTTCGTAATCCAGTTTTATCGTATACCCTGTGCAGAGGTTTAACCAGTTGTCCTCTCCCGTAAGGCACTGTGAGCAGGAAGGTGCCACCGGGGACAAGAACCCTGGCTATCTCCCTTACCGCCTCTATATCCCCTTCAGGGTCCGCCTCGGTAGCGCCATATCTTCCCTTGAGTCCTATGTGCTCAATTGTAGAAACGGCACATACACAGTCAAAGAAGTTATCGGGGAAGGGTGCATTCCTTATGTCTCCCTGGGTGAAATGAAAGTTTGGGTGCTGGAACTTGAATTGGCGGTTATCTATGCCGTGTACCTTCCAGCCCAGTGAAGCTAATGTCAGGGGGACCATATTACTGCTGTCGGTGCAGCCAACATCCAACACCTTCCCCTTCCGCATTACCAGCTTCCCTTTCGTCCAGACGTCGGAGGTGCCGTAGAGGTCGGTTAGTTCGGATTCCGGGGTGGCGGGGATGTCGGCGGCGTCTTTCCAGGTAAAGCCTTTATTACTACGTTTGCTATTTTTTATTTTGTCACAAGTTTTGCATCGGTTGCTGATTCCCGATTTTAGTTGAGTATCCTTGCTGAATTCTGTGAGAGGTTTTTCTAGGTGGCATACCCTACAGGGTTTGGAATCTGTAGATTTATTCATTTTTCTCTTCAAAGAGCATAATACATAATAGAGAATAAACTGCTAAATCTCTTAAGGTATCTATCACTGATTCATCACTAACTTTAAGCTTTTCAGTTTTCGCAAATTGACATAATCTAGCAAACTTATCACTTATTCTGACTAAGCAACCTTTCCAAGCTGGTATTCCCATTTTTTCTGTCAGATAAAAATTAGACAATCGGTTATCATCACCAGAATAATCATGACCTTTGCGGTTATGTAGTTTTTCTAACTCATTTAACAAATTTTTAAATTGCTCTTGGTGAGCCTGGAGTGCTTTCATCTATTTCTCTCCCTTATCAAACACAATTTCCCTCATATCTTCCAGATGATATTTAGTAGCTTCGAGAAGTCCTTCTATTTTTGAGGTAGATTCCGGCTTGATTCCTTGTTTTTCGATGGCATTTAATAATGCTTTTAGAAATCTAGATTGTAGATGAAAGGGAATAGATAAAGTCGGTTTAACATCCATATCCCCACCTTTATCTATCTTCTCATATACAAGTTTAACCGGCTTCGCCACCTTAAAATCTTGATGATCCCGATATCCAAAATAAATTCCGAGGCTCTCTGTGATTGGATTAATTTCAATTTTAACTAAATATTCATGTTCTAACATTTTGATTCTCCTTTATTTAGCTGCAATTATCTTCCCTTGTCCCCCCGGATCCCCCGGCGTCCAAATCTTCTTTTCCGCCTTCACCATTCCATCCCTGCTAACCTGACCCTTCACCTTCTTAATCACAATCTTGAGGTCGTCGCCTGACCACCCAGTTCTTACCTCTATTTCAGTATTCTTGAAAAATGTAGATATAGCACTACGAGGTTTACCAAACATCTTAGTGATGATATGTTGGATGACTACCTGAGAGAGTGCTTGCATAGTAATCATATATTTTTTCCTTTACTCCTATAATGTTCTTTCTGCTTCTAGTCCAGCTTTGGCTATTTGACAATATTTTTTGCTCGTATCAAATCCTATATAATACCTTTTCAAGTGAACACAAGCTATAGCGGTAGTCCCTGAGCCGATACAGTTATCCAATACTATATCACCTTTGTTGGTGTAAGTTTTGATTAGGTATTCAAAAAGGGCAGCGGGCTTCTGGGTGGGATGTAATTTATCTTTTTGATTAGCATTTGAAAAATATTGATAACTCTTTGGATAATATTCATCGTTTATATTAACTCGTCCTTTAATGTTCTTCATAGCACCACCCCAGTTTTGGTCTTCTTTATTACCATACATTTTCGGTTGTTTATTTCTCGTTTTTCCTTTGGTCACTTGGGGGTTGAAAACGAAATTATTGATTGCCTTACTTTCTTGATTATATAAATACCTTAACTCTTTATAAGACCTTAAATTCATATCATAAACAGTCATTATTTTATTATATGTTTCTTCTGTCGGTATGCTCCATTGACTACTATCCCATCTAAAACAATGGTCAGCACGTTGACCTATTTTCGCTATAATCTGCTTCTTTGATAATCCTATTCTTCGATAAATGTCTCCGAAATACTGTCGCAATTCCAAATAATTACTTTTGTCATTTTGAACATCTGAAAAATCTTTATAAAATACCAGTATGTTCTCGTGATATTTCATTGGTTGTTTTTTGCATAACAAAGGATTTGCCCCTATTGCCTTTCCCCATATCCATTCGTACCTAAACATTTTAACATTACTCATAACTAAAGCACTGGTAAATGGTTGACTTGCAGTTAAAACTATTGCACTATTATTTTTTATAATCCTTTTATATTGTTCCCATAGAGGTTCAAAAGGTATTATCGTATCCCATTTACAAGCGGTTGTTCCATAAGGCAAGTCACAAAGTATCATATCAATGCTTTTATCGGGTAAAATACACATACCTTTCTTACCTATACAATCCTCATTGTAGATTATGTTGGTCTTCATTTACCTCACTTCCCCAAAAGGTCATCAGGACGCCACCGCCGGGCTTGCCGAATATCTTGGTGATGAGGTGCTGGAGGAGGACTCGGGAGAGGAGCTGCATGGTGATCATTGAAGTTTCCTTTCAAGAAGTTGAGTTAATTTAAAATTAATACCATCTAATCTTCGCATAATTCGAGCAAATCCCTCTTGGTATGACCAGCTTTTTGTTATACTTCTATAATGTCTTAGCGGCTGCATACCAGTAGCATGCCATATTTTAATTTCTTCATCTGTTTTACTGCATAAATCATTTATCATAATTCATACTCCTTTTTAATCGGTTCCATGAATCGTAAATGCTACTGGTTTTGTATTTTTCGTTAGATATATTATTCTTGGATTCTTATCTAAATCTTTTGCCGATACACAATTATCATATTTAAAAATTGTTTCCCGTGCTTCTTCTACATCATGGGCTACTGCTATCGCCATTCCGCAATAATAAGCACACAAAACTCCTTCCCATACATATAATTTTAATGTCTTATCTCTCATAATTTATTCTCCTTTTTCAATTTATTCCATTCATTCCAAAATCCTTTAATAAACCAAAAAATACTAATAGCAACTACCCACATAGAGCAAGCTAATAGAATAGCAATTATAATTCTATAACCCAAATTATCTATCTTCCAACTTTTCATTATAATCCAACCAATCGTTGGAATAATAACCCACAAACATATTATAACCAAAAGACGCCATATTAATTTCTTATTATTGATCATTCTCTCCCTCCTCCCAAACCTCCCCGCAGGCATTACAGTAATACCAACCGTCCGAGTCCTTAAAAATATTGTCGGAGTCGCAGACGGGGCAAGCGTCGGGGTGGTCTTCCTTTTTATCTATGAGTGTATCTGGCATTTTATTTGACATCCATCCAGGACTGCAATTCTGAATTAGCGCACTCTTCCTTGATAGCCTTCCAAGTCACACAAGCAGCATACATAGGTGATATTGGAGTAGCTATAGCACCAATCATCCTTACTATGGCCGGCTGCTCGGCGATAAACTCATTCATTATGGCATTCATCATCTGCAAGGCTTTCTGTTTGTCCTCGGCTCCCCGGCTTATTTGGTTTAATGTCTCATCTTTGACTTCAGGTATTTTTAGCATTATTTGTCCTTCCTCCTATTAACGTAATCCTGATTCCAGTACGGCGACTTGCAAAGAGGGCATACCCGGACCACCGGCTTGCGGGGCGTCCAGGAGTGGCCGCAACGGCGGCAGGTGAGGGTGGGGAGGCGGATTGGCTTGGTCATTCTTTGTCCTCCAATTTTCCTTCGTAAATCTTATAAACAAATTTATTAACCTTGTCTTCAAACCAATGAGGGTCTTCATAATAACCCCAAGGATTTATCCAAGCAGAAAAACCTACCATAATTATTGGACTATCTTCTATTTCTTTTATTTTCCATATCTCAAATCTCTTAAATTGATGACTTTTCTGAGCGGATATTAACTTCTGTAATATCTCTTGCGATAGTGGCTTATACCAAAAAGATGTTTCTCCTACCTCATCTCTCTTATTTCCTAGATAATATCTAGAAATGGAATAATCTTTAATACGCATATCAAAAAATAGGTCAAATGGTTCTCTAGGTTTCGCTTCCCTTTCTTTCCACCATTTCTGTTCTTCTTTTATCTTCTTACATTCCTCTTCCCAATCAATCATCCTTTTTGTATATCTCTCTTTTTCTTTCTTCCGATTTTCAGCTGTTACCTTTTCTTTCCACTGTTCAATGTTAATCTTATCATAATGACTAACTTTCTCTGTATATAGTCCTATCTCAGTTTCTGCTTCTTCTGCTAATTTTCTTAGTTCTTTTGTATTCATTTTGGGTCTCCTACTAATTCAGGGTTATCAATCATATTGCCCACAATTTTTTTCCAATTAAATCTAAAGTCAAGCCTATCTAAAATTTTACCTACCTTACTTCGTACAACTTGTAAAAACATTTTCACTTCATTATCCCACTCTACAATTAACAGAATACCTTTTGCATTTATTCAATATATCCTTTACCGCCACAATTACTACAAGGATCGTGATGGTCAGTAGTTGAACCTTCTCCGTGACAGATAGAGCATGGTTTGATTACTCCCCTTATTGCCTCAGGATAAAGTTCATGCAGTTCTGTTCCTACCATATCATTCAGCATCAATGCTCCTAACTTTTTGCTACGAGTAACCCTAAATGTTTCATCTGGAGCATCCTTCAAACTATTTATTACAGTAACAAAATCATCTACCTCAACTTCAAAGTGTTGCTGATATGCTTCTTTCTCTTTATACAACTTACTTACAGCATCGTTAATACTCATCCCACACTCATTACAGACTACAGAATTGTCATTATCTATACTCATGAATATTCCACAACATTCTTCATCTCCTATTTCTGAATGGCATGGCATATATGGAGATAGTGTACAAAGACCACTATCAAGAGCATATAAAGCCTCTTTATTCCCCTGTAGAGCCTTTCTTATACTTTCTGCTGCATCTTCGCTAATTATAAATCTTCTCATTTATTCTTCTCCTTTTCGTCTAGATATTCCCTAAGTTCTTCGTCCTCTACTTCTACAAAACCATGCGTAGGCATTGCTTTCGGCCAACATAGGGCGTAGACTCCCACATAATTAACCTTTACTCCTTTCCTCATTTCAGCTTCGCTGACTCGTTTATAAAATTCCATCATTTACCCCATCCAATATCTTTTGATGCTCTTACTGTATCAGCTACTTTCGCTTTCTCTGCCATTACTTTTGAAAAGTAATCTCCAGATTCTCCTTGAAACATTGGCGCGCCCACTGGGGCAAATCTCCACTGACTCAACATAGATTCATAACTCATTTCGTTAATCTCTTTTTTAAGATCTTCTGTAAGTTTCATTTTTTTCTCCTTCAACTTTATGCCACATCCCGAACTTTATGCCACATCCAACCCTTGCCATTGCAAATCTGACAAGTAACTGCTTTTCCCCTAATATATTGTTTACCAGAGCCAAGCCGGGGGCCACAATAACTAGAAGAACCACCACAGAATTCACATCCCGTTGCTATACCCTGTTTATATGGCTTAAATCGATAACAATCAACACCTTCTGTCCATTTAGTGCCAACAGTAAGTTCGCTACGCTTTTTTTGCCACCCCTCGCAATAATCTCTAATAAGAAGAAGACAATCTTCGCATACACAATGAGAATACAATTTTGGCACAAATAATCTTTTTAATTTTCCAAACATTTCCTCTCTCCTTTGATACAATCTTCGCCTGACAAAAGATATCGCCTAAATGGCCTACCTATGGACATCATCTATAAATCTTCTTGTTGATTACCCTGCCAACCCCCTTGTTGCGAATTCTTTTTGCCACCTTAACCGGACTACCCGACTTGAGGGCGGAGACGTCGCCGAGAAGGCGGGCCAGGGTGTAGAGGATGGGGCGTGCTTTCATTTTGATTTCTCCTTTAATTTATCATTAATCATAATGTTCATCTTTATTGATAATAAGCTCTTATAAGGGCTTATTTAGAGTTGTTATTTACCTAATTGCATAAACTTTATAAATTTTTCCTTAAAACCCCCACTACAATTTTTACATATTTGCTGACTAACAATTATGGTTTTACATATATACATTGTAACTTCTAGTTTTGAAAGTTCAATTTCCTTAAATTCTTTTCCACAAAAGTCACAGTAATTTTTAGTTATCTTCATTATCATTACCTCCATTATTATTCTTTTTCTCCCTCTTCTCTTCATTTCTTTCACACCAACATAAAGATTCTTCCAGTTGTCCGCATATTGGACAAAATGATATTCTCTCGTAATCATAATCAGAATCTAGTGGCATCATTACCTCCATAAAAAGTTATCTTACTGTGGAGAAAAACTTACTTCGTTTTTCCCTACGCATACTCATATATCATACTAGCAGAAAATAGAGAGATGTCAAGGCTTCCGAAGTTCCCAGGATCCGTCCTTTCCCCGGAGGAGATACCTATAGAACCGGCAGTCGCCGGGAGAAGGTTCTATGTGACGCCTCCTTACCAAGCAATCGGTAGCCTGACATACCCCGTCCCTGGGAGAAAAACTTACTCCGTTTTTCCCTCCGATGAACTTGTGGTCGTGGCAATCGGAAGCGACGAGGGATTCGGTGGAGGATGTCGTAGGAAATCGAAGAGTGGGAAGCATGTGGGAACTCCTTTTTTATGAGGGAAAAGAATTCTATCCGTCCCGTGGGGGAGGAGCATATTTCCCTTTATTCATCAATGTTTCAATTTTGAGCAAATTTACCTTTTTAGGGGGTATAACCTGTGGAAATTCTAGAGGCTACCTAAACTCCCCGCCTGCCCGGATCTTCTTTCAATGGGGGGTACCCACCGGCCCCTTCCTCCCTCGCCGCCTTTCCGGATTCCTTTCGGGATGGAAGCGGAGAGAGTTCGGCTTGCTAGGTCTTTGCTACCACACATCCATTGCCTGCCTGTGTAGCTTGCTTTGCTTGTTAGTTTAGTTGAGTTGTGAAGCTGTATTAGTATAAATATCTAAACGCTGACTCACAAAGCCTTTAATAGATTTAAGTTCCGATAATAGTTATTATGTAACCCAAATTATTATTGCCTACCTTGCCATCCGATCTAGGAAAAGATAAAGGGGTCTCGCCGGGAAATCGATTCACATCCATATTCAGGTTTCCTCCCTTCCCCCTCTCTCCCACCATCAACCTCTCCGTCTTCCCTATCCTCCTTCTTATCCTTCCCCTTCCCATTCCCTTCTCTTACCACCCTATCCCCTTATCCCTTCCATCCCACCTTCCTTTATTCCCCCCTACACAATCCATCCCCACCATCCCACCTTCTCTACTATCCGCAGTCTAAGTATGATTGATATTATTATAATCCCGATAGCCATTAGTACAATTAGTATCCAGTATATCTTCCTTCTCCACTTACCAAACCTTATTCCTCTTCCTCCGGTTTATAGTCCTTATCCAGTATCTCTATCTTCCTTATGGTGGAGATAGAGCACCATATATATTTATTCCTCCCGGCTTTTAAAATTAACCAGCCCCCTTTTATTCCCCAGAACGTTCCCTCTACCCAGGCATTCTCTCTTGCCCCCCAGGTATTCCAGTTGGTCGGTATGTCCTGCCATACCTTAATCCTCAATCCTATAAGTTCTTCTAGGTCGTTATCCTGTGCGACTGCCTGCACACACCCCACCATCCCGACAATCATTAACCCTACCAATAGTATGCTCGTTGTCTTCCTCATTTCTTTCTTCCCCTTTCCACCCTACCCCTCCCGGCTTTCGATTTCCGGCTGGTAAAGGCATAGGGGGGTATTTTTTATCAAGCTATCCAACCCTTTACCGCAGCAATAATTACAACTCCCATTGCAATGGCTCCAATTATAATAGTCCATCTGATTGCTTTTGCTGTATCTCTATCTATTTTGTCTGACTCCTTTAAAAGATTTTCTAATTTACCTTCCAATGAAGCAATCTCACAGTCACAACCTTTAATCTCCTCTAACTTCTCTTCCTCCATCCTGTCAAGTTCTTTTATAGCTTTCTCTCTTGCCTCGTCGGTTTCCCCCTCTTTCTTAAAGTTTTCTCTCACTAGTCTTAATTTCTCATCGAGACTTATATTCTTTTCAAACTCCTTCTCATATCCCCTTATTACTTTATTAACCCCTTTACTATTCTCCATTTTATTTCTTCTCCTTCTCATCCGGATTCCCTTCCCAGTATACGACATCCCTTTCCGGCATTACTCCACCGCCCATAGTTTCAATAATCGAAATATGCAAGTCTTCACAGATAAGTCTCATTACATCATCCTTGCTTAAAACTATCTTCATTGCTTTATCTCCTTCCCTAATTCTATTACTGCTCGATAAACTGCCTCTTGGCGGGATTTGCCCCAATTGCATATAAAATAGTCGGACTCATTTCTTCTATATAACAAACATTGAACACCAGGCTTATCTTTCCAGTATGGTCTATTTGTTACCAACCAATACCCCGCCTTCTCCAACACCTCCTCGATTACTTCCCAGCCGAGGATGGGGATTATTTCTTCTTTAGGTAGTTTTTCTGGAGTCCACCCACAAGTTCCCCAAAGATGTCTACTAGAAGTTTTATCTTCCTGCAAGAAACTATAAATTAGATTCGTTCTTCTATCAAAATATAGTTCAAACCTCTTCGGCTGCCACTTCCAACCCAACCCCTCCAGCACCTTATTAACTGGTGCTGCTAATTCCTTAACTGCGTTTGCTTGTTCGTAGTTCATTATATCTCCTTCCTTACCCCACCCCGTACAACTCATTTTGACAATCCTCACAGACGCCCGTCCGCCGCCATACCCTAGCCGCCTCATAATTACTGAACCTTTTGGTATTTACCTTGCGATCACAGGTGGCGCAGAGGATCTCTTTTATCTTCTTATTTCTTTTCTTCATTTCTCTTCTTCATTTTCTTCTTATTCCGCGATAAATCTTACATCGTGAGTAGCCAACACCAGTAAATCTCTCATGTAAACTGTTACAAACAAGACTATTTCTTTGATATCCTTTACAATTATTAGAAAATCTGCATTTATTACATGGAAATATTCCCTTAAACCATTCAGCTATTTTCTTAAGTATATTCATTTTATCTTCTCCTCCATTTCTTCATCTTCCTGCATACTCCGGTATCTTCCGCAATACGACTTTCCTTCTTCATTCGGAAATCTCGCATAGATATTATTACAGACGAGACCTTCTTCTTGGTAAAGCTTGCACCCACCGGCGAACCTGCACCGATTAACCTCAAACATCTTCTTGACCTCTTTAACTACGCTTTTTATTGCTTGCATTACTTTCATTTTATCTCCCTCTTAACTGTCGCCTCTAACCAGGCGTTTATTGTCAACCAAGTCCTTGCTTTAGAATGTAATGTCATTTTAGGAAGATTGCTTACTATCCATTTATCAAAATCATTCCCCTGCAACCGCCCGGCCACAATCCAGTCGCACCACATTTCCTTCACGAACTCTTCCGGCATCTCAGCCGCCCTCATCTTCCCGGAGTCCAGAATCAATACCCAGTGCTGCCAGTGGTGACCGTTCCTCCGGTGATGGCGGAGGCGGACTAGGTCAAATGCAGGATCGGAGTATGCCTCCTTTCGATAACCCTGCCCGGGTTGAGCTAGAAAGTATTTGGCGGACAGGCGGAATGCGGAAGGGAAGAAGCAGGAGAGGTCGTGGAGGAGGCCGCGCCAGGGGATGCCCATTTTGCAGCATTCTAGGAATACATACCATTTATGCTTGATTAGGTATAGGAGGTATTTCACTCTCTTTTTTTCTCCTTATTCATTAAACATTTCATCTTGGCAATTTTGACAAAGGCCAGAAATCTTATATTCTTTCTTGCTCAATCCATCTCGAAACTCATCCTCCTTAATTTTCTTACCACAAAAAGGACAAGTTCCACCTTCAAATGCTTTTACTTCTTTCTTAAATCCAACCTGTTTCATTATATCTTTATTCATAACATTATCCTCCTCTTTCCTCACAATCTTCCAGATGCTTTCAGAAATGCGTATACTAATAATCCTCCAAGAAACATCCATCCACAGGGTTCAAATATAATTTTAAAATAATCACTTTTTTTCATCTTCTTATCCTCCTTATCGTGGAATAGTAGTTACTCTAATTTTTGTAGTAGAGTATTTAATAGCCACTTTAGGATCAGTTCCTACTAGCAATATATTTCCACAAAACTGCTCAAGGTGGTACGGTTTGTTTCTACGTAAATAAATAAACGTAGCTACTTCTTTTTTCTTCATAACATTATCCCCTTTCATCCTTCCACAACGGCCACGACGTCAGAGGTCGTCCCAAGAGATCCCTCCGGGGGCCCAGGATCACCCGGGGGCGGTCGCTTGTAGTGGTTATTTTGGTTCCACGCACATAATATCTTATCGAATCGCATGCGTGGTCGTTCTTCTTGATAGGATGATTATCCTTATCCGTCTTATAATGACTCATTTCCCATATTGTCATTTTGCATTTACGACTAATAAATAGGCTTGGATCTCCCCTCATTGGAGCTATTTTGCTTTTAACTAAGTTAATATCATCAATAGTGGATGACTGTCCGCGTGCATTAACCCCCGCCGTTCTCCATTGTCCGATTGGCTCTTGACCGGAAGGATCGCAATAGGCAGTTGCACCCTGAGCATATTTCCACCATTTCGTTCCCTTGCATAATTCAATAGTCTCTTGAGTAGTGCAGTTAGGTTGATAGAATTCATCTACTATAACATCTCCTCTTTTTGGTATCTGTTGCCAGACTAAAACTACATTCGGGTCAATTCCTCCGAAATCCATAGATAGAACAAGAGGAAGGTTGTCATTAAAATCGCAGTCGATAACGTGAACATCCTCATTAAATTTGGAATAGACGAATTGCTTGCGGCTCGGCTTCTCGCAAAGCCATTCGGAGTCAAAACTCTCCTCATCTAAAACTTTTAGCTTATTTACCAAATCATCAATAGTATAATAGCCAGTAGCGTTCTTCATTTGCTTACCCGGGCAGATCCCGGAAATAGGACAGGTTGAGCATTTATAATCCCGACAGGACTCCAGTACCTCCCAGATGCACCAGACATACAAGGACAATCCCATCTTTTTATGATCTTCGATTACCTGCTCCATCAGCCCACCGGCGACGTGCCGGGTGGAGAGGATCAAGGTCGAAGCTTTATTATCTCCTTTGGATTGCGGCTGAGACAAGGAAGCTTCAAAAATCTTTGGCTCCATTACGTCTATTTCGTCCAGAATCAGATTCTCCTGATGCGGACCCCTAACCGACTTATCGGAGGCAGTAAGAATCTCTACCGCTACTCCATTTTTAAGCTTTGTTTTTTTCTGCTGGACTTCTCCATTCAGTTGTTGAGGACCCAACCCCGATATCTTCCAGCAATCGGCGAATGCTTGATAAGACTTATCGGATTGATCTACCGAGCCTCCCAACAGCCGGGTGGAGGATTGCGGGAAGATACTGCGTAGGAAGGTGAGGATGCCGGCACTGAAACTCTTGCTTCCGCTCCGATTGGCCAAGCCTACCGCATTATGCACCTTAGCCAGAAACATGTCGGAGAGGAGGCGGAAAGGGGGTAGGTGAGTCGGGTTGTTGCAGAGGCGGGAGTTGGGAATGCGGACACCCAAAACTTCTCTAAGAAACATTATTAACTGGCTGGTTGTTTTTATGCCACTTTTAATCATCATTTCTGATGTTAGTCTACTATTTATCGGATTTATCTGCATCAACTATCTTACCTAGCTTAAATAAATTTTGTAAATATTTGATTTGTTCTTCCGGACTCTTCGTGCTTCCCTCGTTGACAAGCATATTAAACTGTATCTGCAATTGGTTTAGCTGATTAAGATTGCCGACGCCGCCCTTGGTGAAGGCCCGGGCCTGGCCGAGTTCCTGGGCGATGCGGTTTTTGAGTCTGATTGCTACTCCCTCAAGGTTGGTAATAGCGTCAATATCAGGAGCATCGTTACTCTCTGCTGAATATATTAAAGAGTTTATAAGTTTCAGTTGATAGATATCGTCATTTATCCTGACCTCCTGGGTGGCAAAGCTCTCTTCCATTGAATAAGGCAAGTGTAGCTTACGTTCCTCGGGAGTCATATCTTTCCATTTATTGGTATAGAAGGCCATATGATTTTTTTTGAATTCGCTAGTTTTGGTGCCCCATTCTTTATTGACCTTATCCACGATTACGCATTTTCTGGTGCCGAGTGCTAAGTGTTGATAAATAAAAGCTTTTTGATATAAAGCTAATTTCAATTCGTTTCTCCTTTTCTTGACAATAGGGTCAAGCCTTTTGAACTATTTCTGTTTATTATTTTTCTCTACATAAATATTATATTCCCTTCTTTATGAGTTACGAAATTATCTAATAACATTTTCTTCCATTCATCGGCAGTTGCTTTGAAGCTAGCAAAAGTTGTAGCGTGTTTTTCTGCCCATTTACATAATTCATCTAAACTTTTAAATACTGGACTATCAGGTGAGCCCTCTGAAGTTGTTTCCCAAAGCTGATAAGCTTCACCAATGGGAGGCTCTATTAATTTCCATTCCTCAGCTAACTTCTCATATTTATCGTCAGCCCAATATTCGCCTTTCCCTTTACAAAGTCTACAATGCCCCCAAAAACCCAATTTTTTTGCTTTAGCCTTCACACAAGTCCAACGATTTGAACTATCATGTCCCATACCTCTCTTAGACCATTCGTTTACTTCCTTAGCTGTAGGAATATAACCATTATTAAACGGAAGCCAATTATTATGTCCTTCTTTTACTCTCTTTTTAACTATTTCTTTTTGCTCTGGAGTCCTGGGTATTCTTGTAAAATCCCAAAGCCGATTCGCATCTATTAAAGCTTGGACATCTTCTTGTTCTAAATGTTTTGACCAACCATCTGCCCCATCAGTTCTCAAATGAGTATACCAATCATCAGAAAGTTTTTTTGTTTTGGGATTATATCCGCTTCCCTCGCAAAGTTTACAATCAATAGATCGATATGGTGACAGATATCCCTTCCAAATTATACCACTAGGCCAATCGAAATCTAATGGTACTCTTTTAAGTTCTCTGCTCATTTCTTCTCTCCTTCTGAATCTATTATTTTACCCAAATCCACCGTCGCCTCCCTCCCCTGCCTCCGAAACGCCAGCCGCTCCCGACACCGGGCGCACCGGATTAAGATTTCTAC
>SDBU01006460.1_pt1 | contig 13765 bp, 11 predicted proteins | sample 2277071 | NCBI WGS metagenome assembly SDBU01 (sample SAMN10397929, study PRJNA504765) | marine sediment metagenome | isolation source: marine sediment core GS08_GC12, 126 cmbsf | place: Arctic Ocean: Gakkel Ridge, Loki's castle | collected 2008
AGTCCCAGCTGGATCGGGTTGGTGCCGCCGGTAATCGAAGAGGGCCGACCGGCTCCCTTGTAGGTCTGTACCAGCGCTTCCTGGAAATTGACCCGACTGCGTTTGTAGCCGATGGTGTTGAGGTTGGCGATGTTGTTCGCAATCACGTTCATCTTGATCTGGTGGTTCCTCAAACCGGAAACACCTGAAAACAGTGATGCCATCATGGTTTGGTTCCTCCTGCATGGTTGCAGGGCCTCTCCATCACAATGGAGTCCAGCCCGGAGCATATTGTTGTTTGTAGTTTCATTCTAATTCTCAAAGAATCACCGCCGAGTCGATTGACGTAACCACTCCCTGATGTAACTGGTCGCGATCAAAGGCGGTGATGATTGTTCGATTCTCCACCGACACGACCAAAGCCATGTCGTCGGCCAGCACCAGGGTCTCACGGGAGCCCTTCTGTGCGGCCTTGTCTATAGCCTCGGCGATACGACCCAGTTGTGCTTCAGACAGTTCGATACCCCGTGAGAACATCCGCTGGTGAGCATGACGGGAAACACTGAGTTGATGTGAGGCGGCTATTTCGCGTGAGAACATCTCCTTAAACGACGATGATTTCCCCGACCGCTGCAAATCAGCCGGCTTACCTCGTTGCGCCAGTTCTACCAGGTTGACCGGTTGCTCCCGGCAATCGATTCTCATTTGTTGCACGGTACTCATCTTCCTGTTTGTCCCGGCCGGTATCGTTCTTGTGAGGCAACGTCAACCATCATCTGAGAATATCCCTTTCTCACCGATAGCGGTGACATCTCCCAGCGGAATCTCCACTCCCTGAACTCTCAGATAGGCCAGACCCTCACGATAAACGACGGCTTCCACGGTTCCTGACAGCTTCAATTGCGGCGTGAAGACTTGTCCGGACCCGTCGATGGCTGAGATCTCGATCGTGTAATTGCCGTCCGCGACACGGTTACCCAACTCATCTTTCCCGTCCCACGTGAGTGTGTGGGCACCGGGAGCAACGTCTTGTTCCGTGAAGGTAGCCACCACCTGGCCGCCGGCATCCTTGATGGTCAGAGTGACTTCGCCGGCATAGTCCGACGTGGTGTATGATAAGCGGGGTGTATTATCACCTTGAATGTAGACGTTGCTGAATGAAGCCTGGATATCCTTGCCCACGAAACCGGCCGCCATGGCATTATTCAAGGACTGCATTTGCAGATAGTCGAGCTTATTGGCTTCGTTGATGGCGTCGGCAATGTTGTTCATCTGTTCCAAACTGGAGAACTGGGCCAGTTGCGCCACGAAGGCTTCATCATCCATCGGCTTCAGCGGATCCTGGTTCTGCAGTTTAGTCACCAGCAACATCAGAAAATCATCCTTGCCCAGCGTCCTCAACCCGCCCGTGGGCGGGGGGGCTTCGGCAGTACTTGTCTGAACCGGCAGTATGGATTCCATAACATTATTCTCCTATGCTAACAGATTAACGCCACTACTTCCCACGTACGAAGCCGGTGGCGGCATTGGCGCCGTTGTTGCCGACGATTCTGAAGTGCCGAGGACATCGTTAAGGCTGAAGCGGTCTGCCCGGCTGGACCGGTTTTGGAAGTTCCGGTGTCGCTGTAACAGCTCATCACGAGTGTTTTCACCACCGACGGTCACCTCAATATGGTCAACTTCTATTTTTGCCAGTGACAATTGCTCAACGAGACGATCAAGCGATGCCTCCACCACCGCCTTGACCATGTAACTACTGACAACCACCCGCGCGCGCAAACGACCGTCCATCATCGACAATGTCAGCTTGGCCGGACCCAGGTTATCAGGGTGAATGCGCAATGTTGCAGCCAGGCCATGGGTCTGCAATGTCGAATGAATGTTCTCCGGCAATGTGAACCGCACCGGCTGGATATCGTGCCTTTCCGAACCACGAGCGGCAGGTGTCGTCAGCGGTTCCGTAATAGTAGCGACGTCCTGCTTCTCCATACCGGTAGCTGCCTGGTTCCATTCCGTTCCGGATTTCCCACCACCAGCCGTCGATTCGTCAAGCAATGGATTTCGGGACCCATTATCGACGGACATCAGCCGCACAGCGTCGGCAGAAGTTACCGGACGTATCGACAATTCAGTATCATTCATGGTAACCGCTCTGGCAGCGGTTCCGTCTTCCTTCGTTCCCTGAGATGTTTCCTTTACTCTCATAAGGCGCTGGTGGGCCGGAATTAGCCGGGGAAGGAAACTCTGGATGATCGGCATTTGATTTTCGGGGTCGGGCACCGCCGCCTTCGGAGTCGATTCACCGGCGACAGCAGACAGCCGGCTGTCATTGGCGGATGAGATTTCAATCTCAGTCAGATTAAGACGGGAAACAAACGAATCCAGTTGAGGTTGACCTGTTGCCGCCCGGTTTTCCTGAACGATAATATCTTTCGCAGATTGCCCCACACGTGCAAAAACAAGGGGGTTCTCAAGATGGCGCAACTCTGAAACAACAATCGGTTTCTCCACAACGCCAATGTCCGACTCACTTTCGACAGCGACCAACGGCATCTGCGGGTGCGCGGCCATCAGGGGTTTGACGGTCTCTATGGTGAATTCGGTTGGAATCGGCACTTTCCCGGGTGAGCTCATTAAATCCTCATTCGACACCTCCCGAACCAGGCCGGGTACCGGCATGGGAATCCGACGGTGCGACAAGGAAAGATTCTCCCCCAATTGGCTCTCAACAAGCCCGACCGGCAACTGAACTTCCTGATCCGGGCCCGGAGTTGCACCCGCGGGTATATCAACAATGTTGCCATTGGACCCTACAGTAGACCCGACAGTCGTTACCAAACCAGCCAGCACCTCATCAAAGAACACATCGGTAACCGATTCGACCGCAGTCGACGACGACGGCAATCCGGTAAGATTGTTACCGCCGAGCAGCAGGTCGAATATGTTTTGGCCGGGATTGAGCATTTACTTCTCGGCAATCGTTATCATCCGTTTGGAAAGTTTGGCTCCCCGTCGGGGGGGCAGCAATTGCAACACCGCCGAAGCATTCTTGATTTTCATGCGCGGCAGGATAGAAACCACCGTTTCGTCATCGAGATTAGCCATCACTTTCGCCACCGAACGGGCATCCATGCCGTCATACAGCTTGGCTAAACCGGCGATTCGCGACGACTCGGCCTGCTCGATACGCAATATCTTCTGGGTGACCTGCAAATCCAGTCGTTGAAGTTCCTTTTCGCGAGAACTCAGATCTGCCTCCCTGGCCGCCAGGGCGGTCTTTTCCTGCTTCAGCCAGTTGACGGCTTCAATTGAGTCTTCAGCCGACATGACCATCTCTTCGCCTTCAACTTCACTTGGATCGGGCTCGTAGTCGAGCACGGCCAGGTTTTCCATAATCTTGTCAAGTACGTCCTGGCTGAATTCTTCGGTCTGGAAGTTATCGTCTGATTCGGGTTCCTGCGGGTGTTCCGACGGCTCGGCGGCGGTCATTTCTTCTGAATCGTCCTGGTCGACCTGTGCCGATGGTTCCTCGCCACCCATTAACAGCAGGGTGCCGAATGCTATCGCCACTACCAATACCAACCCGGCAGTACCGAAGATGATATACTTGATAAGGCTGCTTTTGCCGGATGAGGTTTTGCTCTCTTCTGGCTTGGCGGCGTCAGCAGCTTCTTTGTTCTTTGCTTCGTCAGTCACGCATAAACTCCACGCAATACTATTTTCCCATCGCACTGCTAAGCAACGTCCGTGCCATTTCCGTTCAGCGCAGTGTATATCGTTGTGTGAGTGTGGGTTGGCGTTACCGGTGCCTTCCTGCACAATTAGCCGCACGATTGACAACCAGAATTATTTTCCAATGGATTCGGGAAAAATGTGTACGTCACATGAAATAAGGCTGTCCCCAAAGGAAATCATTCTGACGCGCGTAGAGTGGGGGACTTGTCTCCCGCCAAAAAAATGGCTTGCCACTGACTTGTCACTGGCGATGCCACCGGCGGACATAAAGCCCGCCGCTACGCAGGTTTACCGAATGATGTTTTCTTGCGCGGTCAGGAATCCTGAGTTTGTCCCATAAGTATGTTTCACAAGGCCGCGAATGTCGTCACCCTGAGCGGAGTCGAAAGGCGAGTGGCATCGCCACACTTTACTTTAGCGTTATGGATGTGAGACTGAAGTTGGGAGACTCGTAAATCAGCCGAAAGCTGCCATGCTTCGACTCCGCTCAGCATAACCACTCTGGCGTCCGCAACGGCACTTATGGACCTTTTGGGACAGCCTCTCCTTTCCTGACCGTACCAATTGTAGTCCGGTACATCGGCGTTCCGAGTGAGTCCGGCGTCAGACGGACAAATGAGAAACCCGACATCTCTCTGGTGGGTTGGATGACGGATTCAGCTTAACGCCCAAACGGAAAATATTTATTAGAATCGCTATAACAGTCAGAAAAGAACCTCTCCCTCAAGGTAACCTTCGTGGGCAGATATGATTTTGATCCTGACAATTTTCCGACCGGGATTGATTCCTTCCGGCAGCTTCAGGCGCAAGTAGTTGTCGGATATCGCCCAGTAGAAACCTTCGCCCTGCTGCTTGTGTTCAGAGATGAACTCCAGCACCCGGCCGACCTGGCACCGGTGGGAGTCAAACCGGGCTCGGTTAGAAATGCCGGTCAGCACCTTGTTGCGCTGACGGATGATTTCGGGTTTGACCTTCTCCCCCATTTCGGCCGCAGCCGTTCCGGGACGATCGGAATAACTGAAAACATGCAGATAGTCAATCGATCCGGACCGGCACAAGTCAACCGTCTGTTGAAAATCCTGCTCGGTTTCACCGGGAAAACCGACGATAACATCAGCCCCGATAATAGTATTGGGCACCGCCGCTTTGATCTGGTTAACCCGCTCCACAAACGCCTGCGGGCTGTAGGGTCGACGCATCAGCTTGAGAATGCGTTCGGAACCGGACTGAAGCGGCAGGTGGAAATGACGGCAAACGCGGCCACCGGAGGCAGCGTAGGTATCGAGCAGCTCATCGGTCACCGTCTGGGGTTCAATCGACGACAACCGCAACCGGTAAAGGGAAGTTGCATCAAGGATTAACCGGCACAAATCAGCCAGATTCTCTATCGCCGGGTTGGCGTCACTATCCCGGTAGTAGCCCATATTGACGCCGGTAAGGACCACCTCCTGATAGCCGCTATGGACCAGCCGGTTGATCTCGTCGATGATTTCCCCCGCCGGACGGTTGACCAGATCGCCGCGGACAATAGTTACGATACAGAATGAGCAGTGCTGGTTGCAGCCATCAGAAATTTTGATCCAGGCCCGGTTACGTTCATGGAAATCAGTAAGCTCTCCAGTAAGCCGGTGGTCGGCCCGGCCGTTAAACAGTTCGGGAAACCGGCGAGTCAGGATTTCGCTGATGGCTTCTTTCTCGCTGTTATTGATGATAAGGTCAACCTGCTCCATACCGGCAATTCGGTCCGGCTCATGTTCCACGTAGCAGCCGACCACCACGATTCGAGCTTCCGGGTTGGCCCGTGCCGCCCGCCTGATAAGGTAGCGGCAGTCGGAATCAGCCCGGTGGGTTACGGTACAGGTATTAATAATGTAGAGATCGGCCGCTTCGCCTTTTTGAGCGCGCCGGAACCCGTACGGCCGCAGTTGCGCCGCCATCCGCTCAGTCTCGTACTGATTGAGCCGACAACCGACCGTCTGGAATGATACGATTCTGGCAGACTGTCCATCCATTAACTATAGTATACATCAAAGTGTGAGGAAAATCATATCCCGAGTGACCACTAAATCGGCCTTTCTGAGCTACCAGCTCTACAGCCTGCGGTCAATAACAAATATTATCCCGGCCACTCACTCCAACACCCGGAAACTCTCCACACGATCGAGGCGGAAAGTCCGCTCGGCACGGGACCGTTCACACCAGGCGATGATATAGTATTGCGAGCCGAGCGCATAGACTTGACGGGGCCGAACGACACGCTTGTGAGCGGGCTTCGAGGCTGACTGATATATGATTTCCACCCGCAATTCTTCTTTCAAGGCTCGCTGCAATTCAGCAAACTCCGGCGGCAGTTCCCGGCATTCACCGGGCCATTCGGCCATCGTGGACGTCGTGAGATGAGACCTCAGGTCGTCCAGGCTGTCTATGGACCCCAGTTGCGGGGTAGCCCGGAGGAACAGAAGCCGCACCAGGTCGGCATCCTGCAGAGCCCGGTGCTGCTGTGTCTGCGCAATCCCGAATCGGCCGGCCAGCGACAACAGTGAATATGACTCCAAACCGGGATAGAAGCGGCGGAAAATGTCTACCGTATCCAACACCAGGTTTTCTCCGAACTCCAGTCCGGTTCGGCCCAGTTCGCAGGCAACAAATGAGATGTCGAACGGTGCATTGTGGGCGATCAGGATCGAATCATCACCACAGAACTCCCGGAATTGCTTCAGGACCAGGTCAGCCGGCGGCGCCCCGGCAACCATCTGGTCGGTGATACCGTGAATCTCGATAACCTCCTCCGGGATTGGCCGTTCCGGATCGATCAGCGACTGGAAAGTGCTGACCTGGTCTTCCCCCGGACGGAAGCGGACCGCCGCCAGTTCCACAATGCGATTGCTGGGCGCCCAGAGACCGGTCGTTTCGGTGTCGAACGCCACAAACTGCTGTCGGCAAAGAAACCGACTGATTCCCGTCAGGTCCGTCATACCGGAATATGAACGGCACACAGGGGGTTGACAATTGGTTTCTTAGGACTATCTTTTCCGGCGGAGGTCACCAAATGACTCGATTTTGCTGGATTTATAAACAGCGTTCTATATCCCTCAAGCCGATCACGACGATTCCGGCCCGTTATCGCCCTTCCACGGCCTCCGGTCTTCTTGACGAATGAGCAACCGACCGAGAGCCGGACACCCGGCGCTGCCCACTACGTGCAATAAATCCTGACAGTTAGAACAAAATTGAAACGGGAGATATGAAAATATGACTATCAAAGAAGTTTTCTTAACCGGCAATGATCTGACAATTGATCAGGTTGACGCCGTCTGTCGCGCCTTGGCAGCGGTAAATCTCACGGCCGAAACCCGGCAGGCCATAAAAGCCAACCGGGGTGTTATTGAGCGCAAGGTAGCGGCGAACGTGCCCATCTATGGTGTAACGACCGGTATCGGTGAATTTTCACGAATACAGGTGTCACCTGAACAGGGCGAGGAATTACAACGACGGATAGTTTATTCACACGCGGCGGCGGTTGGTGATCCGATTGAAGAATGCGATGTACGCGCAGCAATGCTTTTAAGAGCCAATGTCCTGTCCAAAGGCTACTCCGGTGTACGCCTGGAACTGGTCGAGACGCTGGTACAGATGCTGAACAAGAAGGTGCATCCGGTGATTTACAAAAAAGGCTCGCTGGGCACTTCGGGCGACCTGGCGCCGCTGTCGCAAATGGCCGAAGTGGTCATGGGCGAGGGTCGGGCGGACTATCAGGGTCAGAGAATGACCGGCGCCGAGGCGATGAAAGCCGCCGGGATCGAACCGCTGAGGCTTTCCTACAAGGAAGGTCTGGGGTTGATCAACGGCACCCAAGCCTTTACCGGAGTCGGCGCTCTGGCAGTGCATGACGCTACCCTGCTTGCCAAAAATGCCCAGATCGCAGCGGCCATGACTTTTGATTGCATCGGATCCAACCCTTCGTGTTTCGATCCCCGAGTGCACCGGATCAAGAATCATCGCGGCCCGATAGTGGTTGCCGAGAACGTCCGGCGGCTTGTCGACGGTTCTCAGACAATTCCCGATAACCGCGGCAAGGTGCAGGATGCCTATTCCCTGCGCTGTATCCCGCAGATCCAGGGACCGTCGCTGGACGCCCTCCAGTACGTCCGACGCACTCATCTCGATGAGATCAACGGCGTTGCCGACAACCCGCTCTTCTTCACCGAAGACGATGAATACCTGGCGGCCGGGAATTTCCACGGTCAGGGGGTGGCGATGGCGCAGGATTTCCTGTGCATTGCCGTTTCGGAGTTTGCCTCCCTGGCTGAGCGCCACACCAACCGGCTGCTTAATCCGGTCCTCTCAGGACTGCCGGATTTCCTGGCGGAGGGCCAGGGACTCAATTCGGGCCTGATGGTGGCCCAGTATTCCTCGGCGGCACTGGTGTCCGAAAACAAGATATTGTCACACCCGGCCGTGGTTGACAGCATACCGGTTTCCGCCGACCAGGAGGACCATGTCTGTATGGGCTCGATTGCAGCTCGCAAGCTGACCGAGATAGTCCGTAACACGGAGATCGTGGTGGCCATTCAACTTATGTCGGCGGCTCAGGCGCTCGACTTCAAGCGCCCGTTGAAGGCCGGTAGCGGCAGTGAAGCAGCTTATTCCGTAATCCGTTCTAAGCTTGAACGCCTGGTGGATGATCGCCCGCTCTACCCGGACATTGACATCGTGACCGGTTTGGTACGTGATGGTTCGATTGTCGAAGCAGTGGAAAAGGCGGTGGGAGAACTGAACCTGTAGGGCTTGTTGAAAAAGTCCTGGTCTCGTCATTGCGAGCGACAGCGTGGCAATCTCGGATATTGAATGTCAACGAGATAGCCACGTCGCTTCGCTCCTCGCTATGACGTTTGTTAGGTTTATCAACACTCCCTGTAAGGTGCGATACCGTCCGGATGCGTTTTGATCGGCTCTTTACCGGGCTTTGGTTCCGGATTTCCGTTGTCGTGAGACCAAGCTGCGCAGGACCTTGAGATTCTCGATATCCTCCGCCAGGTCTTCGCCCTTGGGCGTCTCCAGAATCATCGGGATACTTTCCAGTCGCCGGTCGTTGACAATGTTTCTGAAACCATCGAGGCCGATAAAGCCCTCACCGATGTGCTCGTGGCGGTCGCGATGACTGCCGAATTCCTTCTTGCTGTCATTGAGATGGATGATCTTCAGGCGGTCCAGTCCGATGACCTTGTCGAAACGATCCATTGTGCGCTGATAGTCACCGGGATCTTTCAGAGGGTAACCGGCAGCGAAAATATGACAGGTGTCGAGACAGACTCCCATTTGCGCCTGGTTGTCAACACCGTCGATCATATGGGCCAACTGTTCGAATGAGTACCCCAGATTGGTCCCCTGGCCGGCCGTAGTCTCCAGCAGCAGACATACCTGGTTGTCGTTCAACTTATCAAACAGCCGGTTGATGTTCTCCGCTATCCGGCTTATACCCGGCTCCTCGCCCGAACCGACGTGGGAACCGGGGTGCAATACCAGGTTGGAGATTCGCAGGAGTCGGCACCGTTCCATCTCCTCCTGCAAGGATTTGAGGGACTTGTCGCCAAGAGTCTGGTCCGGCGTGGCGATATTGATCAGGTAGCTGGTATGGGATGTCGCCACCGTGACGCCGGTCGATTCGATTAGTTCAAAATAGGTGTCTACATCCTGCTGATTCAGACCGGCAGCTTGCCACTGATTGCTGGATTTGTTGAATATCTGGATTGTGTCGCAGGTGGCCTGTTGACCGCGTTCGATCGCCTTGTGCACCCCGCCTGCTATCGACTGATGGGCTCCAAACAGCATATCATCCCAGGTTCTTGAAGTGTCGGATCGTTACCGTACCAAGATAAATCAACGGCACGGCTAAGACAACCGGTGATTATATAGTAGTGATATGGGGATTCGCAGTGAAATCGATGGCTGTCGCATCAGCAGCGGCATCAAGGCGTGTCGAGAGCCTCAGCCTTTGAAAAGCAGAACCAGTGAACAAGCGGTAACCGTCACCGGCAATAACATGAAAAACGAATAAGGCATGAAAAAGCTGCCCAGAAAGGCCAGCGCTACCGCCGGCAATACCAGGTACCTGGCCGCGGCAAAGCCGATTTTGGCCAGCCGTGAGACCACCACCAGGATCAACACGGCTGCCACGATATAGGCAGCAATCAGGCCGTTGTCCCCGAAGTGCTCAATGATCACGGCCTTGACTGACCCGAAGACACCTGCGTATTGGTCTATTTGCTCAGAGACCTGCTCGGTGATTCGGCCGGCTTGATTTAACAGTGTCAATTTAGACATCTTCCAACTCATCAACCGGTTCGATGGTCAGGGATGATTCTCCCACCCGATCGAGACCGACCATCCGCCCGGTGAGAAAGTTTCTGGAGGTGATCCACTGGTGAGAGACCTCAAGAATCTCATCCTGATCCATCTCGGATTCCCAGTGCATGACTACCTGGTCAATGCTTCTTTCGTCGACGACCAGATCGTCCATAGTTAGAACAAACTTGACCTTCATACCTAACCGTCCCGTGGTGTCTCAAGTTGCAGTTCACTACTGTTCTATCCACGGAGATGCAAGCAGGGTGCCGTTGCGGGTAGGTTCTTGTGGCTGCTGGGTAACGTGTTATATGACTGGAACTTACGGGACGATGCCTGGGGCGGAACAGCCTGCCGCAGACATTAACCCGAAGAGATAGTATGGGGTTAAACCCACACCGTGGGGGGTATTACAATTACCGGCGACAAGTTATGCCGCCGGTAATTCGTACTACGGATTTCGATTCTTCGGTTTGAAACCCCCGGGGTAAGTCCCCGGTTCCGGATGGCCTTTTGACACCGGATGATAGATGAGTTTCCTCGTGGTGTCCGTATCAGGAGGGCTCCTGACGGGGTCTTTCCGTGACCCTCAAGCCGAACCGGAGCGGACAAGACCGCCCAGGTGCTTCAAGTCGTGAGCGTTGGTCTTACGCTTTCCTCGTTCAAGTGACCCGATCAGTCGGTTGCCCGATTCCTGACGGGTCGTCTCATTGCATAGGCAAACCCTCCTTCGTCAAAGTTCCACCCCCTGCCCAACGGGAAGGGATCGTCGGCATGGAACTCTGCTGTCCGACATAAAAACCGTCAATACATCCAATTGTAAGGAAGGGTACAAAGATAGATACTAAGTGCTCTCGAGGCGAGACCGGTGGGGGCCAGTCTCATTTTGAATATAGCCTGCCGGCACCGGTTTTGTCAAGCAAAAAGATGCTCGCACGACACTTTTTCGGCAGTTACGTCCGGCGGCGCTTGCACCCAACGGCATAAATAGTATATTGGCAGGCCTGCCGATGCAATGGCAGTTATGTCGACTGTAAATTATTACGTCACCCTATGGGAGGTGCTATGAGTTACCGCACTGAAACCGACTCTATGGGACAAATCCAGGTCCCAACTGACAGATATTACGGTGCCCAGACGGCCCGTTCCCTGAAAAACTTCCGTATCGGCAGCGAACGGATGCCGCGCGAATTGATCCGTGCTATGGGCATACTGAAAAAAGCAGCGGCGTTGGTAAACAAGGAACTGGGCACGCTGCCCCCGGAAAAAAGCGAGTTGATCGTGAAAGCCGCCGACGAAGTGATAGCAGGCAAGCTCGACGATCATTTTCCGCTGGTGGTCTGGCAGACCGGCTCCGGCACCCAGACTAATATGAACACCAACGAGGTCATTTCCAACCGCGCCATTGAGATGGCCGGCGGTGAAATGGGCTCAAAAAAGCCGGTCCATCCCAATGATGACGTCAACAAAGCCCAGTCATCCAACGACACTTTCCCCACCGCCATGCATATCGCCGCCGTGGAGGAAATCCATCGGCGACTGATCCCGATGATTACCCGGCTCAGAGATACGTTGCAGGAGAAGTCAAAAACGTTTGATAAGGTTATCAAAATCGGCCGCACCCACTTGATGGACGCAGTGCCGCTCACTCTCGGCCAGGAATTCTCCGGCTACGTGGCTGCCCTGACACTCGGCCTTGAGCGCATCAATGATACCCTCAAACGTCTCTATCCCCTGGCGCTGGGGGGAACTGCCGTCGGCACCGGCCTGAACACCCACCCGGAGTTTGCCGATAAGGCGGCCGCCACCATTGCTAAATTGACCGGCCGACCGTTCGTCTCCGCTCCCAACAAGTTCGAGGCTCTGGCATCTCATGATGCCATCGTCGAGACGTCGGGCATCATGAAGACCCTGGCCTGCTCCCTGATGAAGATCGCCAACGACATCCGCTGGCTGGCTTCCGGCCCCCGCTGCGGTCTGGGCGAACTGAGCCTGCCCGCCAACGAACCGGGATCATCGATCATGCCGGGCAAGGTCAACCCGACCCAGTCGGAGGCGATGACGATGGTTTGCACCCAGGTAATCGGCAACGACGTGGCCGTCAACGTGGGCGGCGCCTCGGGTAATTTCGAGTTGAACGTCTTTAAGCCGGTCATGATCTACAACCTGCTGCAATCTATTCGGCTTTTGGCCGACTCCTGTGAAATGTTTAATGAAAACTGCGCCGTCGGAATCGAACCGATTCAGGCCAACATTGACAAGCACCTGGCTAACTCCCTGATGCTGGTAACGGCCCTCAACCCGCACATCGGCTATGACAACTCCGCCAAGATCGCCAAGAAAGCCCATGTTGATGGCACCACGCTTAAAGAGGCGGGGGTGGCGCTGGGTATCCTGACCGAGGAGAAGTTCGACGAGGTCGTCCGTCCCGAAAAGATGACCGGACCGAAGGCGTAGGCCTTTAGAGAGGACTTCATCGAGGCGTCAGGTATTGCTGCCTGACGCCTTTTCTGTAGCTGTCCCGACAGTCTGCATAGTAAGCTGCGAAGCACTATCCCCTTGACAGACAGCGATTTTGTTGTTTATTGTGAAGTGTACAGGACGATATATGGTCATGCCAGATCGCTCGTCATAACACATCATAACAAGGATGACTTTCTATGTCTCTACGACAGTTTGTGATGCTTCTGACAATAATTGCCATATTTGGTTCGGCAGGTACAACCCGCGCTCAGCTATATGTTTTCAACGGTACCGAATCGCAGTTGACAACCGACTCAGCCGATCAGTTTGATCCCCACGTCTCATCGAAGCTGGTGGTGTATTCGGATCGACGTAATGCCGATGCTGATATCTACGCCTGGGATCTGTCGATGGGAACGGAAATCCTGATTTATTCCGGTAGCGGCGACCAGTTATTAAACGATGTCTGGGAATACTATGTTGTCTACACCGACTACGGCAGCGGCCAGGCCGATATCTACCTGTATAAAAGTGCCACTCTGCCACTGGTGCAACTGACCAGTCACCCGGCCAACCAACGACGACCGGCTATATATGGCCAGCATGTAGTCTACGAAGATGACCGTAACGGTAATTTCGATATTTACATGGTCGAGATCGGTACTCTTCTGGAAACTCAGATCACCACAGACTCCAGTCACCAGCGCAAGCCGGCCATAAACGGCAATATTATCATCTGGGAAGACTACCGTAACGGCAACGCCGATATCTATGCCTATGATATCAGCGGCGACAGCACCTGGCCTGTAACGACCAGCCCGGACCAGGATGTGGACCCTGACATCGATGGCGACTTCATAGTTTTCGGTTCCAACCGCAGTTCTGTTGGAGATGTGTACTGTTACCAGATAAGTGCCGGGACCACCTTTGCAATCACCTCCGGAACTGACTATGAGCGCAACCCGTCAGTATCAGGTGATTTCATCGCCTACGAAGGCTATGCCGGGGGGAATTCCAATGTTTACCTTTACAGCATTCCCTTGATGCTCACGGAGCAGGTCACACTCAACTCGGACGAGCAATACCTGCACGACCTGTATGGCAACCGTATCGCATACACTGACAACCGCAATGACAACCTCGACATTTACGAGTTCGTGTTCCAGTTCGAGGGCTACATCTGTGGCGACGTCAATGGCAGCGGGGGTAACCCCGACGTCGGTGACCTGACCTACCTGGTGGC
>SDBU01006461.1_pt1 | contig 13765 bp, 44 predicted proteins | sample 2277071 | NCBI WGS metagenome assembly SDBU01 (sample SAMN10397929, study PRJNA504765) | marine sediment metagenome | isolation source: marine sediment core GS08_GC12, 126 cmbsf | place: Arctic Ocean: Gakkel Ridge, Loki's castle | collected 2008
AAAAATGGATAAAGTAATCTTTGATTAAATAGTTTAAGTGTTATATAGTGACTATGTTTAAGTGAATACTATTTCTTAATCTCCATAGGAAGTGAACCCCTATTTATAAACAGATAGAAAGGTTTATATAGTAGCTTACTTACTAAGTTAGTATGAAAACAATAAATGTAACATTCGAAGATGAAGAAATGGATTTGCTTTTACAAGCAAAAAAAGACACTAACTGGAGAGAATTTATTATGACTCTAGTAACATCAAAAAAGAAAAAGGAGGTTGATTGAAATGTCAGGAGAAGTAAGGGATAATCAAGAATTTGATACAATAAACCTTAACAAGCTAGGTAATAAGATAGAGCTTGATGAATTTGTTGATGAACTGGAAAGGTTTTGAAGATGCTAAATGAACTAGGTTTTTGTCCTAACTTATGCCAGAACTTTATAGATAATCATAAGGTTTTTGCATTAAAGGAAGAAGGCACAAAAGCAATAGGCATAATAAAAGTAAAGGATATAAAGGATGAATATAACAGAATTAATAAAGCAGGAACTAGAAAGTAAGTATCCTTCCTTATTCCAAGAAGCAAAAGAAAGACTAAAAAAAGGTGATAAAATTGGGAGAGATAGGAAATAACGCAGAAATTGAGAGTACCTATTTTGGAAGAGATGAAATAACTGGCAGGATAGATGATGAAGATCATTGTATGATGCTAGATGAAGATGATGAAGGATATGAACAAGTTGTAGATAGATAATGCTCATAGGCGAAATCCTATGTAGGTGCTTTCTTAGAACAACTTTGAAATCACCTCTTTTTCCTGGGGGTTCGATTGACCTCGTCCTCCAGGTTTATATTCAGTAATGTCCATGCCCCAAAGCCAAGAATTAATATACCCTCAACACACGGAATGTATGAAGTTTATTTCTGCTTGGCTGAGGGGCTTTCATAATAAAATGGAAAACGAAGAAGATGAGAAATGGATGGCGAACTGGCTTGGTGCTAGTGTAGTTGATTATTTATAATCCTTAATTGGATGGAGAAGATGCGAAAATGACAGATGAAAACGCAAAGATTGAAACACAAGATGTAAACTTGGAAGATATAGGAATTGGTGAAGACAAGCCGCAAGTTGAAGCAAAGAGAGTTCTTATAGAAGACTATAAGATAGAAGATGTAAAGTTTGGCACAGAAGAAAGCAAGAAGCTTGTCTTGGTAGTAAAGCATCCAGACATAAGTGATAGGCAGATAGAGATAAGCGGAGCAAAGTACCTAAGCAATGATAAGCTAAAGATAAGCGGATTGTGGTTTAAGCTGGATAGTGATAAAAAACTACCATACAATTCAGCTATAGGTAATATGCTGAGATTTCTAGGGAAGGCCAAGGTTAGTGATCTGAAAGGAGAGCAAGTGGATACAGTAGCAGACGACCGAGGATACTTAGTAGTTAAGGCCTATTAGGCCTTTTCTTTTTTTATTTTTAATGAACAAAACAAAACCGAAAGATATATAAACTAGCTATGTATAGGTTATGTATAAAACATATAAGGGTGATTAAATGGAATACGAAAAATTCTTTGCTAAAATTTGGAAACATGGCGAATCGGTTGTAATAACTGTACCGTCTAATATGACTAAATTTGGGGGATATGCTGAAGGCGATGAAGTAATTGTTATGATGAAAAAAAAGGTGAAATGAATTGTTTTGGGCAAAAAATAAAAATACTAGTGATAGAACATTATCTACAAATCCAAATTACTCTGAAGATTTTTATAAAAATGAAAATTGGTTTGCAGATAGTACATTAATTGAAAATTGCCCTAAAGGTATTGATATAAATAAAATAGAAGTTATATTCAGAAAAGGAAGTGATAACTTAATTAGCAGCCTAGGAACTATATTTGATAGATTACCTCATTTCTATATAAAAAATGCAAAAGAATTAGGAATAATAGTAAAACCCAATTTAAAAGAACATACTCAATGCATATCTTTTATTTATAATCTTTTGAAAAATAAAAAATTAAAAATATTAGTTTCTATATCCAAACAAAATAATTTTAAAGAAGTAGATTCTAATTTATTTGATATAGATAAATTAGATACAGAAGTACATATAACTTCAAGAAATAAAAAAATAGCAGACATCTTATTGCCTTTAAAAAAATATGATAATTATCTGGGTTTTGGAATAATAATAGAAATACAACTTACAAAACAAAGAGAATCTACAGAATTAGAAAGGTCATATGATAGATCAAATAAAGGATATTCTATTTGTTGGTTAAAACCCGAAGACTTTGAAGATATAAAAAATGAAAATCTTGAATTAATAAATGATTATATTGAAATAAAAGATTATTCAACAGTATTAAAACAATTCAAAGAAAAATGTATAGATGATATAAAAGAAATTACTATAAATTATTCTTTAATGTTAGATAGTAGGGAAGAAAAAATAAAAGAAATGCTAGATAAAATAAAATTCCCAACATTCAAAGATTGCCCGAAATGTAATGGATTATTAACTATAAAAAAAGGATCTTCAGGCAATTTTTATGGGTGTTCTAATTATCCTTCTTGTAGGTTTACGACAAATATAATATGAAAAAAGTAAAATTTATTATAGATTGGAGGAATAAAAAGAAAGGTGAAATGGTTAATTATTCTGATAAATCTGCAGAACATATGGTTTCTCAAGGATTTGCTAAATATGTAAAAGAAGAATCTCTTTTCCAAGAAATTGAAGTATCACCAGAGCAACAGAAAAAAGATATATATGATAGTAAAATAAGAGTAAGGAATAATGAAATTAATAAAGCAAAGATCATAACTCCAGAAGGACATGTACCTTTACCAAATGGTAGTTTAAAAGAACAAGTATGGCAAGCCCTTTTAGAAAAGGATAGAGACAAAGCAACTGAATTAATTGTTAAGGGAATATTAGACAAGCATTATATATACTGTACAAGAGACGATGAAAAAAGTGAAATGTGGATATATGAAGAAGGGATATATGTTCCTCAAGGCAAAACACGCATAAAAGAATTTTGTAGAGATAACTTAATGAAAGTATATACAGAACAATTTGCAAACAGAGTTATATCTAAAATAGAAACAGATACTTTCATTGATACAAACACCTTCTTTAATAAGATTAATGTTTTTGAAGTACCTGTATTAAATGGAATATTAAATATAATAACTAAAGAATTGCGTCCATTTAATCCAGAAGAGATATTCTTTAATAAATTACCAATAGAATATGAAACTGATAAAACATGCCAAAATATAATAAAACATTTTGAAACCGTACTTAAACATAAAACAGATTTAGTAGTTATACAAGAACTATTCGGATTCTTACTGTTAAAAGAATATAAGATTGAAAAGGCATTTATGTTTGTAGGGAATGGAAGAAATGGAAAGGGGAAGAGTATAGAATTAATGAAATTGTTTATAGGATTAGATAATTGTGCAGGAGTACCATTACAAGATTTAGATAATGATAACTATTCAAAAGCAGAACTACTTAACAAGATGGCCAATCTTGCAGGAGATATATCTGCCAAGTCTTTGAAAAGCGATGCGTGGTTTAAAGCACTTACTGGTAGGGATTTAATTGGCGCGGCAAGGAAATTCAAAACTAGGATTAACTTTGTGAATTATGCAAAGATGATTTTTAGTGCTAATGAATTACCTAAGACTTATGATACTACTAGGGCATTTTGGGATAGATGGATTTTATTGGAATTTCCATATACTTTTGTCAAACAAGAAGAACTAGATGAAGTGAAAGATGATAAAGAATTTTATAAATTGATTGATCCTGATATAATCAAAAAAATATCAACTAAAGGAGAAATGTCAGGACTTTTGAATTGGGCATTAATAGGATTAGAAAGATTGCTAAAAAATAATGGATTTAGTAATTCTGAAAGTGTTGTTGATATTCAGAATTTCTGGCAAAGGAAAAGTGATAGTTTCTTAGCTTTCTGTAAAGATTATATAACTGAGGATTATGATGGACAAATATCAAAGAAGAAAATAAGGAAGAGTTATGTGAAATATTGTAGAACACATAAACTAAAGGCCCAAAGTCAAAGAAGTATTAGAGAAACATTAATAGATGAATATGGTGCTGCAGAAGCCAGAACTATGTTAGATGATACCCAAACTTATGTATGGGAAGGTATAAAATGGAACGAAAAAGCAATTGAAATATATATAGATGACAGTTAATTTGCTATACTTGCTATATTTGCTACCTATTTTATACCCTATATGAAAAAAGTGTTTTACCCTTAGAGGTAAATTCGGATAGCAATCATAGCAAAGGTAGCAAATCCAACTAAAAATAAAGGAAACCATAGAATGAACCAAAAATGCTCAATCAAACACTGTAAAAGAGATTCTGGAGATGTACTTTGGCATGGGAATGAAATATGCAGTTATCATATGGATATTCATATTAATAGCCCTTCTTGGCCAGAATACCTGTTTAGGAAGCTCAGAATCAAGGATCATATACAATTAACCTTAGGAGGTTGAAAATGCGAACAATACCTCGCAATTTAAGGATGCAACCATATAGTAGAGCAAAAGAAGCAGAACAGCACAGGATAGCAATACAAGCGAGTTTAAGCCCATTAGAGCATTGTTTATTGATGTATCAAGGATTACCCAACCCCACATCATATAAGATACCCACAAGGCTATTATGCCTTTGAAACACAACACTAAGGAGGAAACAAAATGCCACCACAAGCTAAGAAAATAGATAGATTAAGCGATGAAATAGATAAGAAGTATAATCTACAGAATAACAACCCAAAAGGCAATAACCGATTCACACCAAAGAAAGACCTGGAAAGGAAAGAAGAAGAACCTTCTGAATTGGAGCAATTCAAGAAGTTAGAGCATATGAATCAGCATGGAATAATATCACAGCTAGGGAATGATATTTGGGTAGAAGGTAAGGAACTCGCCAAGAAGAAGAGCTTATTCACGAAGATGCAGAAGATCCATTTTGGGTGGAAGTTTGAAGATTAACAACTTTTACAAAATGGTAAAAGCAAGTCTGTTTATAAAGAGATTGCGAAAGGTTTATATACAAGCATACATATATACATACATAGGTAGGTGAAAACAAAATGAGACAAATACCAAGTCAGTTCGTAGATGATAAAGAACATGAGAAATTAGTAGCATTGAAAGCAAAGAAAGGGTGGACATGGAAACAGTTGATCCTATCAACAATAGGGAAGAGGGGTTGATTAAGATGGATGAAATACAAATAGCAGGAATAGTTGGAGGAGGTATTATTCTTTTACTTGTGATAGGTTTAGTAATATCAATATATGATGTTACCTATAAATTACACATTGCAGCAGAAAAAGCTAATTTACATTGTAAGGCAATAGGCTTTGACCAACATAAATCATTTACAAGAGTTGGTTATTTATCTGAAGAACCAGTTGGAATTAAATGTGAATACGCAGAGAGATATACTGATCTTGGTATTAGGAGTAATTCATAAAATCGTTGAAAGGTGAACATAATGAAAGAAAATAAACTAGTAAAATATTCAATAGCTTTTTTTCAAGGCGCTGGACTTATGGCATTCTTGATGTTTGTAACTAAATTGGAAGGACTTATTTTAATAGGCACATTTATGATACTATTAATTGTGGTTACAATTATCGAAGTCCGATGGTTATATCCTAGAATCTTTGAAGATTATGAAGTAAGGTGAATGAAGATGATGAATAAGAAAGGACAATATGGAGGATTGATTTTTATTATTATTTTTCTTGGCTTGATGATATTTGGTATAATAACTTATTTTAACCAAGAAGAAGCAATTAGAAAGTCATGCGAGGATATGGGTATGGAATATTATTATTCAAATGGACAAGCATATTGTATTGATAATAATGGGGAAGCACATTATGCGAAAATTGATTGTGAAGGGATTATAAATTTTGAATGTAATGCCAGGCTAATAAGTATTGGTAATCTTCGTGTCATAAGCGAAAGAGGTAAATAGAATGAACGGAATAAAATTAGCATCAATTTTTATTATGTTGCTCTTAGTAGGGCTTGTTATATACACATGGATAACTTATTTTGATTTGAAGGAGAAAGGGCCAGAGATTGCAAAATGTTATGATAGACATAATAATGAAATAATTGGAGCAGAATGTATAGATGATAATGATACTTTATATGTGCCAGTATTCATAACTATGTTATCATTACTTATGATAGTTATATTTTCAATGGCTATGCCAATTATGGATTTATGAATCATAAATTCAACCAAAGGAGTAAGTAGGAGGTCAAAATGGAAATATTAAAAATAAAAGAAGAATATCCATGTGGTTTTAAAAGAGAACAGATGGTGGTTAAGTTTAATATCATTAATTTGATTATTCCCACAGGATATTTTAAAAATGATGCATGTCCTTTACATGGGAAGGATTGTCCACCAAAACATACTCATAAAACAACGAAGAGGTAAGAAATAAAATGGGATTATTTGATACAACTATAAACTTTGTAAAAATAGGGGAACTGTTGGAAGATGTTGATAAAAACCCAAAGGAAAATATTGTCCAGTTTATGAAGAAACACAATATAAAGAGATTAAAGCTTGGCGTAAAGGAGTTTGAGATAGAATTGCATAAAACCACGCAAAGGTGAATGAAGGATGAAAGAAACAATATTAGAACAGGAAAAAGGCCATTATATAATAGTTCCTTCAAGTAGTTTTATATATTTCTTTTGGGCATTATATAGGAATTTTATTGCCTGTATGGCGATATTGTTTAACTCAAGAACTATTGATTTTGGATATATAAGATATTACAAAACAATAAAAGAAGCAAGAAAATACATCAAAGGCTAGGAAGATGAACAAAGCAAAGAAAAAGAAAGATTTTTTGGATAAGTATTTTCCAATAATACTCATAGGTGGGTTTATAATTGCCATGTCTATGTTTGTATATTTTCTAAACACAACTCCAGAACTTGCAGAAGTATGGAATGAAGCTATGACTCCTTTGGGCCTTGGAGATAATAAGATGAATTTTGAACAAGGTTGCGCTGAATTGAATGGAACTTTAGAAGAAGATACTTGCACAGTATATGGCAATGAATCTGCCAGGTATAAGTATTGGATAACCTGTTATGGCTATACAATGATTCTTTATGATGATTCAAAATCAGATATAAGTTTCCCTAAGAAGTTTAGGGATAAGTGCATAATAGGAAGGGAGGATAGGCTAGGAAGATGAAAGAAAAGAAAAAATACAGACCAAATATAATTGATGTTGCAATAATTCAGATATTTGTAGTTGTTGTAGGATTGACAACAATTATCAATATGTTAAAATTATATAATGATACAAATATCAATCCAGAACTTTTAGCCTGGACGATAATGCTTTTTGGAGTTACTTTAGCATATATCAATATTAGGTTACCTATGTTATTAATAGGGAATCTTAAAAAGAATGATAAAAATGAATAAAATAACAACATACGATTTAATCGCACCATTTGATGTTAAGAATTATATAAATAATGATTTGACATTTATGGGCCAAGTAATATCGTTTTTATTAATCTTGCCAGTATCTTTGATATGGTACGGATATTATATGTGGCATAAGGATAAATTACAGATAAGGGATAAATCATGAACAAATACAACGTAACAGGAGAAGCATTGGATTTTATGCCTAAATTCTTTTTAGGTATGTCCATTATAGTTTTTGTATGGGCTATATGTCTTTTGTTATTGTTAATGGGATAGGTGAATGAAGGATGAAGAAAGAAAATATAATTATTGACATTATAATACCATTTGTATTTTTTGCATTTATGGCTTTTCTTTTTGTATCGTTTTTAGCATGGATACAATATGCTGCCGCAGAAAATATATGTGAAAGATATTCCAATTATGGATATACAACCAAACTAGATAAGTTTTTAGGGTATGAACCATATAATTGTGCGATACTTATGGAAGATGGCACATGGATACATAGTTATGATTTCGAGATAGCTGATTATAGAAAACCATTAATGAAAGGTGAATGAAGGATGAACGAAACAGAAGGATCAATCGGAATAGCATTAGTAATTGTAATGTCTATTATATTGGGAGTAATTTTGTTTTTCATAATTTTTGCTGATCCAATTACAAAAGTATTAGATAATGAATGTAAAGAACAAGATATGGAATATCTTTATAGGGAAGGGCCAAATTGTTTAGATGAAGATAATGTTATTCATCCAATAGCATATTCAGATTGTGGTATTTTTATTTGGAATCAAGACACTTGTAAAATTAGATTCGTTGAAAGGCTAGGAAGATGAAAGAAGAAATATTAATCTGGATATATGAACAAGGGCTAACGGGCCATGAGTTTGCAGCTATTATCTTTTTGGGAGTATTTTTTGGTTTTGCTATAATATATTTTACTTTCAAATTTGCTTATTGGCAAATGGATAGAATACATGAAAATGCAATAACAGAATGTGGCCTTGAGTTAGATTCTAAAGGCATCTTGCGCAAAAGGGATAGATCATGAAAGAAGATACAATTCAAATATGGAAAACATACGGTTCTTTAGTATTAGCAATAATTATAATATTAGCAATACCACTTATGTCATGGAAGTTTTATGGAAGATTTACATTTAATCTTCCTGGAGCTATGTTAGAATACTTTGAGCAAGAGGAAAGAGAACAAGATCAAGCAGAGTATAATAGAGTAAAAGAATATTGTGAATTTAGAGTTATAGGAACAAGATATGGTTATGAATGTCATAGGCCCTGTATGAAACATAGTTTAGAAGGAAAAAACTGTGTTCCTAAAGGATGTGTTGGTGGTGGTTTATTTTCCAATATGGATTGTGGCCTATATGTCTGCGAAGGATATGGAGATATAAGACCACAATGTTTAGAATATTATAGGGGTACAAAAGAACAATTTTGTAAGGATAATCCAGATAATGAGATTTTTTGTTATAAGTACTCATAAACTCAGGAAGCGGTAAGAAAGAATGAAACTAAATAAAAAACAGAATAGCATCAGAAAAGAGATGAATAAAATTGCCTATTTCGTTTTGAAGTTATGTTTAACTTGTGTTTTAATAATAATTTTGTTAAAGCATTTTGTTTTATATGAAGCTAATGAATCTATGTGGTGGGTTTTATTATCTATAATCATAATATATGGTTTTAGAATACTTCCACAAATAAAAGTACCATTAACAGAAGAATTACGAAGGTGAAAAAAATGGATAAGAAAATCAAACAAAGAATAGATGAGATTATAGTAAGAAAGAAGCGGTTAAAGAAGGAACATATAAGGAAGTCTAACGAATTGAAAGGAATAAGATTTGCTTTAAAAAATAATAAAGAAGTTGAGTTAGACGATGAAAAGATAAGTTATCCGAAATTGGTTTTTAAAATAGTAAGTAGGAGAGTTGTTTGTGCATTGACTGGTTTTGGTACATTCTTTTATTCCTATTTACTTAATAGGGGAATTTGGTCTTCAATGCTGATAGGTATGTTTATGTCAAGTTTAATAATGATTTTATTACAGGATTCGACCACAAGAGGTAAGAAGTAAAATGTTTAGAAAGAAAAAAGGTGTAGAAATCGGAAAAGAACTTGCCCTAGATAATGAAACAATCAGAAAGTTAAACACTAAGAAAGTTGTCGATGCTTTTGATAAAGTTGGAAATTCTATGGAAGAGATGCGCAAGAACGCAAAGGTAAGCAAAATATATTTAGCAATTATGTTAGGGCTTATTCTATTTTTAGTAGTTGGAGGGTTGATAGCAATAGCTGCTAAAAGTGGTGGTATATCCCAATTCATTGATAATAATTGGGCCGTAGAGAATATAAACAAAAGGATAATATGTGAAACGGAGAATCAGAATATGACATTTAGGACTATAGAAGATGCCCATTATTTTAAATTAACATTCAATAATGAATCAGATTGCTATATAATTGATAAGGTAGAAGGATAATGGAACAAGAAGACTTAAGGGAAATGGATGATAGGTGCATCTTAACAGTTTACTCTACAAAAACAAAAGATGGACAAGATGCCTTTAGATATGATCTTCCAGAAAAGGATAAGCTATTCAAACTTATAGGTTTTATGGAAGCAATCAAATTAGACTTGTTAGATTATGCAAACGAAAATCCAGAGAATGAATATGCAAATACGGAATAATACACAAAGGGGTAAGAAATGAAAGGAAAGAAAGGAACTGGAATTTTATTTATAGGATTAGCTTCAATGGCAATATTTGCTCTAATTTTATTATTGATAATAGGTTACACTATAAGCAAGATTGATAGCGAGAATACTATGTGTGAAGATATTAAACCATCACAGAGTGGCTATAATTGTTGTGAAGGTTGTCATAAATTAGATATGAAATATTTAAAGTATGAGTTTCATGGATCATTATTTGGGGCTAATGAAGAAAATTGTTTTTGTGCTGGAGAGAATAATATTGTAAGTCAAATATGGTAATTCAGCTTAATGCTAACAAGCGTAGGAGATGATAAGATGAATGAAAAGATTAAATGGATTGCTGGAACAATAGTAATATCTATTGCCATAATAGGATTTTTTAGTTTTTTTACAGCTATGGCCATAAGTAATGTGGTAATAACCCATGAAATAACAATGGATGAAAATACTAGAGATTATCTTATAGAACATGATTATTGTGTTCAAATATCAAATCCCCCATATGATTCAAATGAATCAACAAATATGTTTATAGGAGATTGTGAATATTTAGATCATAGTATATTCAGTTAAACATGAGAAGAGGTAAGAATGGTAAAACATAAAGGAGATATTGGAAGCAAGGCTGATAGATTTATTCATGAAATTACAGATTGGTTAAGTAGTAATCTAGGCTCTGATAATTCAAGAATAAAAGTCAAGATAGAGATAGAAGATAATAAAGGAAATTATGTTTATGATGCAGAAAGAACATTCAAGTAAGATTCAGAAAGCGAATGAAGGAGATGATAAAAAATGAGTACACCAGAAGGAATAAAGGACACATGGAAAAACATTGATTGGAAGAACAAAGACGAAAAGAAAGCATTTTACAATAAATATTTTGCAGGAAAGGAGTTTGTTAATGCAGAATTAGATAAAAGAATCGAGTCCTATAAAAGAGAATTATTGGCTTTTATGGATGATGAATGTATGATCGAAGGAAAGAATAAGAGAAAACCAAATCTATCTGAGATAAAGGATCATATTTCGCAGTAGACTAAACAAACGAAGGTGATGAATGATGGGAGAATCAAAAAATAGTTATAATTTAGGATTTGGAAGCTGGATGTTTATCCAATGTGCTTTATTAGTAACACATTATGGATTTAATAAGACACTTCCATGGTGGGTTTTATGGTTGCCAAGTATGGCATTAGGGGCTATATTATCAGTAATTGGTATAATACTCTTAATTGCATTTATAATAGCTGTAGTTACAGACTAGGTGAGAACTATGAAAGAACAACAAAAAAAACACCTAGTTATTGCAATTTTATTATCTATGGGAATAGTATTAACCATTTTTGATTTTATGATTGGTTATACTATTCTAGGAATGGCATTGACTATAAGTTATATATGGACATTTACAACTTAGGGTAGTACTATGAACAAAGAAGAAGAAATTCAGGAATTAAAGGAAATTATTAGTGGATTATATAGTTTTGCTGAGAGGTCAAGAGCCTATAAATTACTTGATGAAATAGTTGATGGTGGACAAGTTAATTTAATAAAAAAGGAGATTAAGAAGAGCATCAAATTAATAGAACAAGGAAAACAGATAATCCAAGATGCTCTTGCTGATTAGAGGGAAAAGACGTATGAAATACAAATATCATAGAGGGAAAGCATCCGAAGATAAAGGTAGATGTATGGGCAAACATTGTCTAATCTGTTGGTCTAATGGAAGAACCAAAAGTCTCTATGGAGATAAGATAGTTCCGTTAAGCGAGAAAGGAGGTAAGAAGAATGTTTAAAGATATAGTACAAGTAGGGTATGCTTTTATATATCTATTTTTTGGATGGATATGGGATAGAAAATGAGAAAAATAGATTTTTTTTGGGCTTATATAGCGGGAATGTTAACTGCATTTATCATTAGTTATTTTATAGCTTTATATAATTAAGCAGAAAAAAACAAAAATGAATAAAACAATTATAATAACAATTTTAGTAGCTTGTTGTTTTATAGCTATTTTTATATTTATTATGACAATAAGGGATAAATTACATATTTGTCAGCTTAGCGGAAGAAAGGAGGGAAAATGACATTAAACAAACAAAAAGGAAATATGTATGGCTTTGTAACCCACACTTGGAATCCAATTAAAGGAAAATGTTCACATGACTGTGAATATTGTTATATGAAGGTCTGGAAGCAAAAGCCATTAAGGTTAGTTGAAAAGGAATTACAAGATGATTTAGGAGAAAATAATTTTATATTTGTTGGAAGTTCAACTGATATGTTTGCTAAAGACGTTCTTGATAGTTGGATAAAAGAAGTCCTAAGAGCATGTAATAAATATCCCAAAAATAAATATTTATTCCAAACTAAGAACCCTATGCGAATGTTAAGCTATGAAGATATGATGCATGTGGGAGTTTTGGGAATAACTCTTGAAACTAATAGGGATACAAACTATAATGCACCAAACCCAGTAGAAAGATACGCAGAATTTACAAGTATAAAATATCCATATCATAATAAGATGGTTACTATTGAACCAATTATGGATTTCGACTTAGAAGTTTTTGTAAAGTGGATAAAGGACATTAATCCTAAATGGGTAAATATAGGTGCAGATAGCAAAGGGCATAATCTTCCAGAGCCATCTAAAGAGAAGATAGAGATTTTGATTAATGAATTAAAACTATTTACAGAAGTTAAGTTAAAGCCTAATCTAAATAGGCTCTTACGACTTTCCCAAGATAAGCGAGGTAAATGAGATGTGGGATGTATCTATGAAGATTGAAGGGGAAACACATAAAAGATTAAATATGTTTAAAGCAGCAGGTAATTTCAAAACCCAATCAGATGCAATACTATATTTAATCATGTTACAGGATTGCAAGGACAGGAGTAAGAATGGATAAAAAAGTACTTCACTTACCAATTAAATGGAGATGGCTAAAGCAAATCATTAATGGTAATAAAATATGGGAATATAGAAAGATGAGTCATTATTATAATGTCAGACTATACAATAAAGACCAGTCATTTAGAAATTATGATGAAATTTGGTTAAGAGCAGGATATAGAAAAGATAGTCCATTAGTGAAGATTGAATGGTTTGGTTGGACAATAGCTACATGGGAAGGAGAGAGATGTTATGCTTTTGATGTCCATAGGATAATATCTAAACATAACCTTCCGAAAAGCCAACATAAACGCACAAGAGGTAAAGAATGATATTAGGAGTAATGGGATTAATTGCAGTTTTGAATATACCTTTAATATTAATAAAAGATTACATAAATAAACATAAACATATAAGGGGTTGAAAATGGAAATAAACTATTATAGAAAAATAAAACTTAATTATTCAGAGATAAGGGACATTTGGAATTTACCAGATTACGGATGGAATGATTCAAAAGAAATTCATTTATTACATAATCTATATTCATTTATGACTGTATATTCAGATAATGAATATAGT